>Ga0209401_1000619_pt1 | contig 23957 bp, 23 predicted proteins | sample M_140807_MF_Meta_FD_187318 | JGI IMG/M metagenome (GOLD analysis project Ga0209401, IMG submission 187318) | Freshwater microbial communities from Lake Montjoie, Canada to study carbon cycling - M_140807_MF_MetaG (SPAdes) (version 2) | ecosystem: Environmental > Aquatic > Freshwater > Lake... | reverse complement strand
CAACGAAGTTCCCTCCGGCCTCGCCCGGGCGCTCAAGCAGCACGCCGAATCCGGCGAAGGCTGAGGATCAGCGCCTGTGCCCCCTGCGGGCACACCGGCCAGCGGTCCACCGAGCTCCACCGATCCGACTGTTCAACCCAACAGATCTGTTGCTGATTCCCAAATCATGTCCGCTACCACCGACCAAATTCTCGAACAGCTGAAGACCCTCTCCCTGCTGGAAGCTTCCGAGCTCGTCAAGCAGATCGAAGAGGCCTTCGGTGTGTCCGCCGCCGCCTCCGCCGGCGTTGTGATGGCCGCCCCCGGCGCCGCCGCCGCCGCTGAGCCCGTCGAAGAGCAAACCGAATTCGATGTGATCCTCGACAGCTTCGACGCTGCCGCCAAGATCAAGGTCCTCAAGGCCGTCCGCGAAGCCACCGGCCTCGGCCTGGGCGAAGCCAAGGCCCTCGTGGAGGCTGCTCCCAAGGCCGTCAAGGAAGGCATCAGCAAGGCCGATGCCGAGGCCCTCAAGAAGACCATCGAAGAAGTTGGCGGCAAGGTCACCGTGAAGTGATGGGTGCGGTGGGCCTTGCTTCGCCACCCATCCGCGGTGCGCCATGACAACGGCCTTCCGAACCTGCTTCCTCCAGCCAGCCGGTCCTTCGGACCGGCTTTTTCATGGGGCCTGATCGGTGGCCTGCGCGGAGCCGGAGGATCGTCTGGGCGGACCCTTCCTTGACGCGGCTCCAAGGGGCGGATCAAGGGGGATGAACGGATCCGCCCAGGAGCTGGTGGAGACCTGCCATGAGAAAAGCCCCGCAGACAGCGGGGCTCTGAGCTGGAACATTCCTGGGGAGTCTGTCCTCGTTTCGACCCTTTGGTTTGTTCCTCACTCCTCACACGCTAAGAATTTAGACATAACCTTCCCGGGTGGGCATCTCGAATCGTCCGGATCCTCAAGTGGCCTTGGGCCTTGCTGCTCATTCCCGGAACGGCACCACCTGCAGGGCCACCACCCGGCCCTCTCCCATGCCGGTCGGCTCCGCCATGGCCATCCCGGGAGCCCCGATCGGAGCCTGGGTGCGCCAACTGCTGCGGGGGGCTGGGGCCGTGCTGACCGGCAGGGGTGGAGGGGGGGGCAGCATCGGGTAGGCCGCCCTTGCGGTGCCACCCGGAAGGGTCGGGCGCCCACCGGCGTAGGCCAGCAGCTGCTCGGCGCTGGCGGCATTGGCGAAGTAAAGGTGGTTGAGGGTTTGGCTGCCATATCGACGCCGTTGCAGTTCCCAGCCGGGATTGAGTCGAAGGGCCACGAAGCCGTCACGGTCGCGAGCCGGAATGGCGGCCCGGCCCACCAGCAGTTCGTTCGCCAGTCCCGCTGCCGAGGCCAGAAGCTGGAGTTCTGTTCCGCTCTGCTCCAGGCGCAAGCGCAGCGGACCGCTTGGCAGGCTGCTGCCTTCCAGATTGGCGAGTCGTACCGAGAAGCCGTTGCTGTCGATGTAGCGCCCGCAGATGCCGGTGAAATCGAACCGGTTCAGGCTGGGGTCCACCAGGCCGTCGGGGCGTCGCTGCCAGCACAGGGGGGCCGGGCGGATCTGCTCCAGCACCAGCAGGGTCCATTCCCCGTTCCCCAGGGGACGCCCCAGCACCGCATAACGCTCGGGATCCACCGGGCGCGCTTCAAACAGGTCTCCGGCCCGGCTTCCTGGGATCTGGGCAGGCCCCAGACCTCCCAGGGCCACCAGTGCCGCAGTCAGTCCTGCACCGGCCAGGCTCAGGTAGCTTCCCAGAGTGACGCGCTGCGTGGCTCGCCGCATGGCATGGTCTCCATCAACTCCGGCCGCCGCGGGGCAGCGACCGGGAAAGGGAACCCATTCAACCGAACCTGACAAGGGGATCCCCATGGGTGGTGCATCGGATCGAAAGCCGGCAACGGTTATGGCGGCGGCCTGTGATGGTGCCTGCCGGGGCAATCCTGGTCCCGGCGGTTGGGGAGCCCTGCTGCGCTTCTCCGATGGCTCGCTGCACGAGATGGGCGGGGCGGAGGCGGCCACCACCAACAACCGCATGGAGCTCACGGCGGCCCTGGCCCTGCTGCAGCTGCTCCGGGACCTCCCCCGTGATCCCGCCCTCGTGATTCGCACCGACAGCCGTTATCTGATTGATGGTCTTCAGAAATGGCTGCCGGGCTGGAAGCGCAAGGGCTGGCGCACCGCCTCCGGCGGCAGCGTGCTCAACCGTGATCTTTGGGAGCAACTGGACCGCAGTCGGATTCCGGGCCTGGAGCTTCAGCATGTGCGCGGCCACAGCGGTGATCCCGACAACGACCGCTGCGATGCCATCGCCGTGGCCTTCTCCCGCAGCGAGCTGCCCCGCCTGGCGGTGGGGGAACGCCTGATCAGCGCCCGCCTGGACGCCGACCGTCCCGCCCCATCGGCGGCTTGTTTCGCAGCGCCGGCTCCCGCCCCGTCCGCCTCCCCAGCGGCCGCTCTGGCCCCGGATCGGGAGTCCGCTGATCCAGCTCCGGCCCCACTCGTAAGGCTGCTGGAGCGCCTGGAGCTGGCTGATCGCCTGGCCCGGGGCGGTCATGCCCTCACCCTGGTGGAACTGGCCCAGCTGGTTGAACTCCCCCTTCGGCAACTGGAATCCCGCACGGCTGCCTGGCCCTGGCGCGATTGGCGGGTTCAGCCCCTCGGCGATGGTCGCTGGCGCCTGGACCGCGACACGGGAGGATTGGAGACGCCGGAGTGACCTGTGTCGCGCCATGGTGATTGATCCTTCCCCTCCCCCGGCGCGGCCGGGGCCCACCGGCGCCCTCTACCGCCGCCTCGTGGAGCCCCTGCTCCGGTCCGATGACGGCGCCGATGCCGAACAGCTCAGCCAGATCAGCCTCGGCATCCTCGGCGAAACGGCTCTGCGTCGCGACTGGCCGCTGTTGAAGGACACCCTGCAGGGTCTGGCCATGGAGCTGCAGTGCAGGGACCCGCGCCTCCAGCAGACCCTCTTCGGCTGCCGTTTCGCCAATCCCGTGGGCCTGGCCGCTGGATTCGACAAGAACGGCGTGGCTGCGGCCCTGTGGGATCGCTTCGGCTTCGGCTTCGCCGAGCTGGGCACCGTGACCTGGGAGGCTCAGCCGGGCAACCCGCGGCCCCGGTTGTTCCGTCTGGCTCAGGAGCGAGCCGCCCTCAACCGCATGGGCTTCAACAATGCGGGGGCCCGTGCCGTGCGCCGCATCCTGGAGCGGCAGAAGCTGCCACCGCCGGGTCAGCGTCCTGCGGTGCTGGGGATCAACCTGGGCAAGTCACGCATCACCTCCCTGGAACTGGCGCCCGACGATTACGCCTCCTCTCTGGAGCTGCTGGCGCCGCTGGCGGACTATGCCGTGATCAATGTGAGTTCCCCCAACACGCCTGGGTTGCGGGAGCTCCAGGAGGAAAGCCTGCTCAGGCGCCTGGTGGAGCGGTTGCGACGCCTGCCGGCCTGCCCGCCGCTGCTCGTGAAGATCGCCCCTGATCTCGAGGATGACGCCATCGACGCCATTGCTCGCCTGGCCTACGAGGAGGGGCTGGCCGGGGTGATCGCGGTGAACACCAGCCAGGATCGTTTCGGGCTGGGGGATCGCCGGCTCGCCGCAACGGGGCGCTCCTTGGCGGAGGAGGCCGGAGGCCTGAGCGGTCGCCCTTTGCGTCAGCGAGCCCTTGAGGTGCTGCGGCGGCTGCGGGCCACGGCGGGGCCTGCCCTTCCCCTGATCGGCGTAGGTGGCATTGATGGTCCGGAGGCGGCCTGGGAGCGGATTACCGCCGGGGCCTCCCTGGTGCAGATTTACACCGGCTGGATCTACGAGGGTCCGGTGTTGGTGCCGACCATCCTTGAGGGGTTGCTGCTGCAACTGGAGCGTCATGGGCTGGCGAGCCTTGGCGAGGCGGTCGGTTCCGGCCTGGTCTGGCGCGCCGTGTCTTGAAACCCGTTTGGCTATCCCTTGCATTCTGGCCACGTTGGCTTGAAAATCCTTCACAATTCGCCTAACTCGAAGGCCGTTGATGGATGGCGTTGGAAATTGCAGGCCTGGTTGAGGATCTTCAGGAGCGACTCCGTCCTTTCCAGGCTCGGCTTTTTCCGCGTCAGGTGCTGATCGAGCTCTGGGACGGTGGCCTGCGCGGCCAGGTGCTTGCCGATGGCAGACCTGGAACGATTCGGTTCGATGCACCCCTGCCGCCCCTCACCTGTCGCAATGGGATGCCCCTGGAGAGGGAGCCGATCGGCGACCTGATCGGCGACCTGATGGTGCGTGACAACCTGATGGAGGCCTTCGTGATGGCGGCCCTTCCGCCGGCATCGGTGGCCTGGAGGGTGGTGGAGTGGCCCCATGGGCACTCCTTTCCCGACGACCCGATCGATGCCTTGCGGGAGAGCGATCCCGCCGCCCTGCGCTTACCATTTCCACTCAGTGAAGCGGTGATCGATATTCGGCCCTTGCCTGGCCCCCAGCCCCTGGCCGTGGTGGCGGCCAGTCCTCGTGCCATGGTCGAAGCATGGATCCAGGTGTTTAACCATGCCGGCGCCCGGCTGGAACGGCTGGCACCTGCTCAGTCCTGCGAGTTTCTCGGCCTTTGTGCCCATCTTGGGGGTGTGTCCAGTCGAGACTTGGTGGTGCTGCTGTCGCCCGGGCCCGCCGGCAACCGGCTGTTAATGGTGCGTGACGGCATCCCGCGCTTTGAACGTTCCCTTGACACGGAAGCGGACCAGCTGGTGGACGATGTCTGCCGCAGCATCGACTTTTTCCGGCGCATCGATCCCGAGGTGCGAGAGGTTCGGTTCATCCAGACGGCGCCCTTGCCGGAGACCGATGCCATAGCCGCCCGGCTCGGCGTCGTGCCGGAAACCCTCGGCTCCTCACCCTTTGATTCTCTTGTGATTGAAGGGCTCGCCGTGCCGGAGACCGAGGCGTGACGCCAGCCACCCGCCCTGCCGCGAAGGCTTCGGGCCGGCTGGTTCTGGATTTGCTGCGTGAGCAGCGCCGCACCCTTGGTCACGAAGCCCTTTCCGCCACCCTGGCCCAGCGCAGCTCCCTGCTGCAACGAGGGTTATTGATCGGCCTGGCCCTTGTCGGTGGTGTGGTCGGGATTGCAGCATTGTTGTTCCTCCAGGGTGCCCTGCTGCGTTCTCAGTTGGCCCAGCTGCAGCCCTACGAAGCCGAGGCGGCGGCTCTCAAAGCCCAGCTTGAGGTTCGCCAGCAAGCACAGTCCGCGATTCGGGCCACCAACCAGCAACTTGCCAGCGCCCTCACGTCAGGTCGCAGCTCCTCGGCCCTGCTCACGGCGCTTCAGCTCAACACTCCTCAGGGTGTGCAACTTGCTTCAGTCGACGCGAGCGGCCCCACCCTGGTGCTCAAGGGGCTGGCCTACGACCCCCTGGCGCTGGTACGCATCAATGCCTTCCAGCTCCAGCTCACCCGCACACCCCTGTTTGATGGCAAGGCTGTTGAGCTCACCAAGGTGGAACGCCAGCCATCCACAGCACCGCCTCCACCGAGTGGCAAGGGAGCACCAGGGCTTCCGCCTCCGGGGCCGTTGTCGTTTGAGATCCATGCACCTTTTGCCACCCTGGATCCTCAGCGCCAGCTTGCTCTGTTGCAGCAGTTCGGCTCCGAGGGGATGGCCCGAAGGCTGGAGTTGCTCCGTTCGGAGGGCCTGATGCCATGACCAATCTTCAGGATGGGGCATCTCAGATTTCCGGAATCTGGCTGAAGCGCTTCTGGTTGGGTCTGCCGATCGCGGTGGGCGGCGTCCTTTCCTTTCTGTTGCTGGCCACGGTGGTTCTGCCGCAGTGGTTGACCATTCAGCGGGATATGAAACACCGCTCCGAATTGGAGGCTCTGCGCGATGTAACGATGCAGACCAGGATGCAGATTCGCTCTTTGATGGATGTCGAGCAGAAGGTTCAGGCTCAGCAAGCCAGGCTGTTCGACATCGTCACCGGCAACGGGGATCTCTCCACCTTCATGGCGATGGTGGACCGGGAGGCCAAGCAGGCCGGGGTGCAGCTGGATCTGTTTGAACCTCAGGCGGCTCCTCCCCCAGCACCCGCCGGGACACCGGCGCCTTCCGCCCCAGCTCCCGGCCAGGCTCCTCCGGCTGGTCAGGCTCCTCCAGGTCAACCGGCTCCCGCCAACGCTGGAGGAGTGGCGATCAAGGGGCTGCGCACCTCCAGCATTCTGATCACCGCCCATGGGCCTTTCCCGGCCCTCCTCCAGTTTCTTCATCGCCTTGAGCTGCTCAATGTGTTGGTGGTGCAGAGCAATCTCGTCCTCACGGCCGATGACAAGCCAGCGCCCACCCCGGCAGCATCCCCTTCCCACGGCGTGAAGCTGAAGATGCTCGTCACCCTTTACGGCCGCGAGAATCCTGTTGCCCCGCCGCCGACCAAGGCGGCCCCAGGGGCATCCGGCACTGTCGCTCCCCCTGCGCCGCAACCGCCTGCAGCCCCGGTCAGCACGAAACCGGGAGCCCCCAACGTTGCGGGCCCGATCACAGCAGCGAAGCAGGTTGTTGAGGCGTCCAAGACCGCGCAGCCGCCCCCCACTCCCGCTTCGGCCGCCGCCAGGCCCCCAGCCTCACCGCCAACTCCACCGGCACCGACAACGTCTCCAGCCACTTCCAAGCCATCCCCTGCTCCCGCCCGCTGATTCCGCCCGTGCCTCCCCTCCCTTCTCGCCGCCGTTCCCGAGCTCTGCCATCCAGGGGAACCACCCTGCTGGGAACCGGCCTGGCAGCCAGCCTGGTGCTCGGATCGGGGTTGGATTCCGCGCCCGCTCAAGCCCAGGCTCAATCCCAAGCTGAGACCACGGCGCCCCGCACCATGCCGGTGTCGGCCCGCACCGAGCTGCTGGAGTTACGCCTGGAGCGCCGCAGTGATGCGGTGGATGTGGTGATCAGTGGAGTGGGTCCGGCACCCCAGCTCCAGCAGACCAGTGTGGGCAGCACGTGGCTGGGTCGCCTGTTCGTGGCCAGCCCTACCGGGCTGCGCCGTGGCTCCCAGAGTCTTGCCTTGCCGGAGGCCGGGCTCCAGAGCATCAGCATCTCGGGTGCCGGCACCCAGTTTTCCCTGGCGGTCACCCCGGTGGCCGGCTTCCCGCTGGGGCGCCCCGTGGTGAGTGCCGATGGCAGCAATCTGATCCTGACCTTTTCCACCGCACCCCAGACCTCTCAGCAGACCTACAGCCGGGATTTGACCCTGCCGGGCCGAATCCCTATCCCGGAAGCTGTGCCGCCCCTGCAGCCTCGGGCCGTGGCGCCACCGGCGGGCGACATGGCGGTGGGCTCCATTCTGATCGCCAATTCCGGCTTTGTGAATCTGAGCGGCCCGCCGGTCACGATGACCCTGCACAACGCGCCAGTGCGCACGGTGCTGATGAGCCTCAGCCGTCTGGCGGGGTATGGGTTTGTCTTTGTGAATGGCGATGCGTCCGCGCAGACTGCGGCGCCGTCGGGGTCTACAACGGCGGGCGGCAACGGTGAGAGCCTGGAACGGCCGATCTCGATTGCCTTCAAGGGCGAAAACTATGCCAGGGCCGTGAATTCGGTGCTTCTGGCGGCTGGTCTGCAGGGCAAGGTGGAAGGAAACACCCTGCTGGCGGGTCCGAATGTGCTCAGCAAGGGCTTCGGTGCCCAGCTCTCGAAGGTGATTCGCCTCAACCAGGTGGGAGCCAATTCCGCCGCCGATTACCTATCCAATCTTGGTGCCAAGGTGTTCAAGACCAACACCATCACCACGGCCGTGACTCAGGGGGTGAGCCAGGATCAGGCGGTGGCTAACTCTCCCAACAGCTCAACCACCCAGTCGAGCAGCACCACCACGGTGGAAGCCTATGGGGCCACATCCGGTCCGCTGCTCGGGGTGCAGGCCACCACCGATTCCCGCCTGTCCACGATCACCCTGGTGGGGAGCCCAGCCGTGGTGGCCGTGGCCGAAACCTATCTCCGTCAGCTGGATCTTCGTCAGCGGCAAGTGGCGCTTTCGGTGAAGATTCTCGATGTCTCGCTGGATAATGATAAGACGATTGACAACAGCTTTGCCTTTCGTTATGGCAATAACTTCATCGTGAATGATGCCGGCCAATTGGTGGGAGCGTTTGGTGGCTTGCTGCCTCCTAACTCCAATGCTTTTTCCCCGGACAACACGCGCCAGACCTTTTCTCAGAATTCAGGTCAGTTTGGCAACTTCGCCAATACGGGCAGCTCCAATACGACGAGCACAGGCAGCAACGGCTCAACGCTTACCATTCAGGATAATGGAACAACAAGTAGTCAGGATACCTCCACGATCACAAACTTGCTCAGGCAGCAGAACTTGAACGTAACATCAACTTTCCCTGGTCAAACAGGTACAACCCTGACAGTTGACAAAAACCTCACATCTGACCAAGCCACCAATCTGAGTAATTTGTTGTCTAGGGTTCTCGGCAAGACGGTGACGGCGACAACGGGGGACTCGTTCGCCAATGCCAATGGCTCTACCTCTAATACCGGCAATTCGTTTGACAATAACTCCGCCTACACAGGCTCCAATAATCGCAATCCCGGCCTCTTGTATCCTCGCAATAATTTTTATAGCCTGTTAAAAGCTACCATTGAGTCCACTAGCACCAAGGTGTTGGCAAGCCCGACCTTGATTCTCAGTGAGAACAGCGAGGAGCTGCGCAGCGGTGATGATCAGCTTGCGGTGAACACCCAGTCCCTGAGCAGTAACGCGGCTGCGGCCGGCTCAACACTCGCCACGATCGGCCGCACCAAGGCCAATGAATCCTTTGTGACGGTGGGTGAGCAAGTGATCACCAATTACACGGTGACGACAGGCACTCAGGGCAACGGCAACTCCTGCCAGCCACAGTTTGGTATCGCCGGACTGACCTTCGGGGCTCGCGTTTCCAAGATTGATGACAATGGCTTCGTGACCTTCTCCATGTCGCCATCGATCTCGGCAACCGTTCGTCAATTCCCTGTGGAAGGTTGCGGTCCGATCGACATTCTGGCCATTCGACGGCTCGATACCGGCAGTGCCCGCGTTCGGGATGGCCAGACTCTCATCCTCACGGGCGTGATCTCCGACCGTGATACGGAAATCGTTCAAAAATGGCCGATTCTGGGCGATCTTCCCATCATCGGCCAGTTCTTCCGCAACAGCGGTAGCAATCGGGCCAAGCGTGAGCTAGTGATCATGGTCACCCCTAGGATCATCGATGACACTCAGGGAGGCACTTGGGGCTATGGATATCAGCCCAGTACCAAAGAGACGCGGCGTTTCCTGGGCACCAGCAATGGTCAGTCCTTGTATTGATCGAGGTATCGATCGAGGTATTGATCGAGGTATTGATCGAGGTATTGATCGACGCGTGTTGAATTAGAAAGCCAGAGGCACCAGGAACTTCATCGCCAAGGGCGCCAGGGCTGAGGCCATCGCAGCGGCCCCACTCAGCAGCTGCCCGCCCAGGCCATTGCCGCCGCGCGCTTTGCCGTCGGGCTTCACGATCGAGCTCGCTGCCTTGCGGAGTTCCTGGGCACCCTTGCTGTCGCCGCCCTGCTCCAGCAGAGCCGCCGCATGGTTGAGATCTTGGGCGGCCAGAGCGCTCTGGCCCTGCTCGTTGCGGCTGATCCCTCGGGCCACCCAACTCACCGGCGCCTCGGGCTGCCGCTGGATCGCCTGGCTGAAGAAGCCTTCCGCGGCCGGGAAGCGTCCTTCCGCCGCCGCCTTCACGCCGGCATTGTGGAGCTGGGCGTAATCCAGCTGGTTGGCCTGGATGCCGATCGCCCCTTCCCAGTGGCTGCGGCTCAGGGCCCCATCATCGAGCTGGGCGGCGCTGAGGTCGCTGTGGCGCAGGTCGGTGCCCTGCAGCTGGGCGCCGCGCAGATCCGCTCCCCGCAGGGACGCTCCCTGCAGGCTGGTGAAACGAAGATCGGCACCACTCAGCACCGCCCCATCCAGCCGGGCGTTGCTCAGGTTTGACCGCTGCAGGCGGGCATTGCTCAGATCGGCATCGCGCAGGTCGGCCTGCACCAGGTCCGCATCCTGCAGTCGGCATCCAGGACAAGAGCGGCGCTGCAGCAGGCGGATCAGGTCCTCGTCGGAGGCGGCCCGGGCCTGGACCGCCAGCAGCAGGGGCAGGAAGGCTGCGGCCAGACCAGGGAACAGCCGCCCGGTGCGCGCACGCGGGGTTGTTCCCTGGTCTGGCCGAGATGAAGGCCAGAGAGATTGGGGGAGCAGGGATGGTGGGACCACGGCTCGGCTCCTGGAACCGTTCCGTTGTAGTCCCAGCGCGGCTCCCATCACGGGCCGGGTGGTTCAGGCGTTCGGCCGGTCCCGCCTCGCCTCTCCATGGGGGCGTTGCGCTTCGCGCCGCAGCGTTCGTTCCAGCTCTCGCCGTTGAAGACGGAGTTGGCCGGCCAGGTTCCGGGCCTCCTGAGGCCGCCGTGGGCCGGGTCCGTAACGCCAGTGCTGGTAGGGCGTGATCAGGGCCTCCAGTCGGGTGGCCAGGCTGGGATGGCTGGTGGCCAGGCGGGCTGTGAAGCGGGGCAGGGTGTCCCCCGCTTCCGGCACGAACCCTCGCCGGGCAAGCGCGGCCAGGCACCGCTCGATTTCCCGGCGGGGGGGATCGCCCCCGGGCCGCCGCCGGAGCCAGCCCAGCACCCCCACCGCGCCTGCAAGGCCCAGCCCCACCGCGCTGATCACCAAGATCCCCACCAGATTTCTGTGCTCGCCGAGCAGCCGTTGCAGCAGGGCCTCTTGGCCTTGTCGGTCGAAGCCCAGCCACCAGCGGCTCCAGGCGATATCCAGAGCCCACCACTGCCGCTCCAGCCAGCCGATCCCTCCCACGCGGGTGCCCGCCCGCAGGCCACCACCACGGCTGGAGGCGATCCAGGTGGTGGGATCCACCTGGATCCACCCTTCGGCCTTGATCCAGACCTCACTCCAGGCATGGGCATCGTTCTGGCGGAGGTCCAGGTAGCCGGGGCCCCCGAGGGGTTGCACCCAGTCGCCACCGCGGTAGCCGCTCACCACCCGTGCCGGCATTCCCGCGGCTCGCATCAGGGCGCTGAAGGCGCTGGCGTAATGGCCGCAGAAACCTTCCTGACGCTCGAATAGAAAGGCATCCAGGGGCGAGAGGGATGGCAGGGTGCCGGGGCTGCGGCTGTAGCGGAAGGGCTGGGAGCGGAACCAGGCCTGGGCGGCCGCCAGGCGCTTGGGTGGGGGCATGCTTCTCCAATCGCTGGCCAGGGCCTCCAGGCGGGGATTGGCCCCGGCGGGAAGCTGGAGATCCCAGGGGTCAGGGGGGGCGCGCCGCCAGTCTTCCCCCGGCCCACCGTCCGAGCTGAGGGCGTACAACCGTCGTTGCGAGGGGCGGCCGCGGTGAACGAGTTCACCCAGGGGGGTGATCCGCAGGTCGGCACTCAGGGGTTGGCTCCTGCCATCCCACGGAACGGGCGGCAGCCCGCTGGCTTCGGCGGTCCAGAGCTGCTGCTCAGTCGCTTGCGTCGGCCTGGGCGGCTCCCCAGCGGTGTCTCCATCGCCGGCCTTGGTCCGGGCCCGGAGCGAGACGGGCGATGACTGCCACCCTTGCCCATCGAAGCGATCGTGCACCAGCACCCGCCAGTAACGCTCACGGATCGCTCTGGGCTCCCCACCCCCGAAGCTCACCCGGGCTGCCGGTGAGCTGTTGCCGGCCAGGCTTGCGATGGTCCCTGGTGCCAGGGTGTCGCTCAGGCCGATGGTGGCGATGCCTGCCCCCAGATGGCCCATGGGGGTGAAGGGCGCGAGCCGCGGTGCCAGCACGAACAGGGCCAGGGCCATCGGCAGGGCGGCCGTCAGAACCTGCAGACTGCGGCGCAGCAGCATCCGCCAGTCGGGGCCCTGGCCGGCTTCCAGGGCCAGCAGGCCGGCTAGGGCCAGGCACACCGCCAGCCCTTGCAGCAGGCTCGGGGCCAGATCGGGTTGCAGGGCCCCCAGAACTCCGGCGCAGACCATCTGCAGCAGTCCCACCAGCCGCCGCTCTCCCAGCTGTTTCGCCTCAAGCAACTTGAGGCCCGCCAGCACGGTCAGGCCAATCGCCAGCCAGCTGAGCATCAGGGCCGGCTGCAGACCCAGCAGGCCCACGATCAGCAGGGCCTGGGCCAGCCATTGCAGACGGCCCGCATGGGCTGTGGTGGGGTCCCGCCGGGGTGCTCGCTTTCGCTTCATCGCATCTGGAGCGGACAGAGAGCCAAGGCCTCCAGACAGCGGTCCCGCTGCTGGACGCCTTGGCCGGGGCTGATCGTGGTGCCGCCCAGCACCAGGCCATAGCTCGCTCCCTCGCCGTGGAGGCGCAGGATCGCCGCGCAGAGATGTTGGAGGGCGAGCTCAAGCGGCACGCCGGTCGCCGGGGCCAGCAAGGGAACCTCCGCCAGGGGCGCGGCGAATCGCTTGGCGTGGGCTCCACGCCCCTGGGCCAGCAGCTTCCAGGCGAGTCGTCCAGCCCCATCCTCGGGACGGTGAGGCTGGAGGTCATGCCAGAGGTCCCCATCGCCGGGGCTGAGCTGCGGGCTGTCCTGGTCACCCTCGGGGAGGCCGGGGGCATCGGCCCGTCCCACGGGGCCGCGCCGTGGATAGGGCACCACCAGCTGTTGGACGGGCGGATCCCAGCGGCTCCAGCACACGAACAGGCCCAGGGGGGCCGTGGTGAGAAGCCGCAAGCGCCCGGGCCTGCGGCGACCACGCTCCTGGCTCTGCCAGGGGACGCTGAGCAGGTGCTCTCCCGGGGACAGGCTCCGGGCTGCATCCGGGTCGCCTTTCCCCAGCCGCAGGCGCAGGCCCTCGCAGCGGGCGCGGCAGCGCAGCCTCAGGGGGTAGGTCAGGGTGTCGCCCACGAAGCCCATCGCCGGCTGGCCGCAGCGCACTTCCACCCCCTGGAGGTTGAAGTGGGTGAGATGGAGCGCGAGCAGGAACAGGCCCAGCATCAGGTAGCTGAGCAGCAGGGGGCCATTGCTCTCCAGCTGGATCGCTACCACCAGCAGCAGGCCGATCCCCGCCAGCCAGAGCAGGCCGAAGCGGGTGGGCACGATGTAGAGGTTGCGCATCCCCAGGCTGAGGATCTCCCCCTGCTGGGCCGGTCCGAAGTTCATGGCCGTCCAGGTGCGTGCATGGCGAGGGTCCTCAGCGCAGGCCGTTGATGGCCGCCTGCAGAGCGCGGCTGTACTGGCCCGGGCGGCCCGGACAGGCAAGACCCGTGCCGCGCCCCCCATCGAGCCGGTGTTCGCACACCGGCTCCAGCACCGCCTGCACGTCGTCGGGGATCACGTGATCGCGGCCCTCCAGCAGGGACCAGGCCCGGGCGGCGGCCACCAGGGCCAGGCCCGCCCGCGGGGAGAGGGGCAGACCATCGCCCTCGCCCTGGCGGCTGCGCTCCAGAAGGTCGAGCACGTAATCCAACAGAGCCTCGCTGCAGTGCTGCTGGTCGGCCTGGCGCTGCAGGGCCAGCAGGTCGGCCGGGCCAAGGCTTGAGCGGATCGCCTCGGGGCGCTCGCCCACTCCCTCCAGCAGGGACCGCTCTGCCGCCCGCTCCGGGAAGCCCAGGCTCAGGCGCATCAGGAAGCGGTCGAGCTGGGATTCGGGCAGGGGACTGGTGCCCCCCTGGTCCAGGCCGTTCTGGGTGGCGATCACCAGAAACGGCTCGGGCAGGGGGTGGCTGGTGCCATCCACACTCACCCGGCCCGCCGCCATCGCCTCAAGCAGGGCACTCTGGGTGCGGGGGCTGGCACGGTTGATCTCATCAGCCAGCAGCACCTGGCTGAACAGCGGTCCGGGCTGGAAGTGGAATTTGAGGTTGGCCTGGTCGAAGACGTTGAGGCCGGTGAGGTCGGCGGGAAGCAGGTCGCTGGTGAAACTCACCCGCTTGAAGTCGAGCCCGAAGCTGCGGGCCAGGGCTTCGGCCAGGGTGGTCTTGCCCACGCCCGGCAGATCCTCGATCAGTAGGTGGCCCCGGGCCAGCAGGCAGGCCAGGGCCTGCCGCACCTGGCGCTCCTTGCCTAGCAACACCCGGCCGATGCCCTCGATCACCGGCTGCAGGCTGGAGGAGGACACCGCGAGCTTGGCAAGATGCCACCAGATTGACCGATGGCGGGCGGCGCGGCGACCCGTGGTAGGTCTGGTGCACTTGCGGACCTTGCCGCCGATGGCCGGGCCCCCGGCCGCCGATCCCCACGGCGGCAACCGCATCGCCATCGCCCGGCGGCTGGGCTGCCGGCCGGAGCAGCTGCTTGAAGCCAGCGCTTCGCTGGTTCCCTTTGGTCCGCCCGCCCGACTGCGGCGCACGTTGCGGCGCGCCTTGGGGGCCGGAGGCGCCCCTTCGGGCCCGCTCGGCGGCCTGGCCTCTGGTCTGGCAGCGCTCGGGGTTCCCAGTCTCCAGCCGGTGGCGGCGTCCCTCCTGCGTGATTACCCCGACCGGAGCTACGGGGCCCTGCGCCAGGTGATCGCCGCTCACCACGGCCTTGAGCCCGACGCCGTGCTGCCGGGCAATGGCGCCGCCGAGCTGTTTACCTGGGCGGCCCGCGATGCCGCTGCCGTAGGGGTGAGCCTTCTGCCCACCCCCGGGTTCGCCGATTACCGCCGCGCCCTGGCCTGCTGGCAGGGCGCCAGCCGCCCCCTGCCGTTGCCACTGTGCTGGCCGGCGGCCTTCCCCCAGCCCTTCCCCTTCGAAGCGGCCGTGTCTGATCTCGAGCCCGCGGGCGCCGTGCTCTGGATCACCAATCCCCACAACCCCACCGGCCAGCTCTGGAGCCGCCGCTCCCTTGAGTCAGTGCTGGAGCGCTTCGCCCTGGTGATCGTCGATGAGGCTTTTCTGCCCCTGGTGCCGGGCGGGGAAGCCCAGTCGCTGGTGCCGCTGCTGGCCGGCCTCCCCAATCTCGTGGTGATCCGCAGCCTCACCAAGCTGTTCGCCATTGCCGGGCTGCGACTCGGCTACGCCCTGGGCGATCCGGTGCGCCTGGCTCGCTGGGCCACCTGGCGGGATCCCTGGCCCGTGAACGGCCTGGCGGCCCTGGCCGGGGAGGTGCTGCTCGGAGATGCTGCCAACATGGCTCGCTGGCTGGGGCGGGTGCAGGACTGGGTAGCGGCGGAGGGGCGGTGGTTGGCCGATCAGCTCGCGGCGGTGGATGGCCTGGTGCCCTTGCCCTCCTCCACCAACTTTCTCCTTGTGCGCGGTGAGCTGGCGGGCCAGCCCCTGGCGCTGGAGCCGCTGCGACTGGCCCTGCAGGAGCGTCACCGCATCCTGGTGCGGGATTGCCGCTCCTTCGAAGGGCTGGGGGAGGGCTGGCTGCGGATCGCCCTGCTGGATCGGGGCGGCAATCGACGGCTGCTCAGGGCTCTGCGGCAGGAAGGGCCCGGGGCTCGCCCACCAGGGTCGTGATCAGGTCGGCGAGGCGGCGATCGGCGTCCCGAACAGCCAGCCGCGCCATTCCCTGGCGCAGCTCGAGCAGGGGATCGGCGGTCGGATCGGCGTTCCGCAGCCGCGGGCCGAGCAGCCGCCAGACCGCCTGGGCCAGGGTGGGCTCTTCGGGAGCGTGTTGCCACACGATCACGGCAGCCCCCAGGGCGGCGGCGGCGGCGGCGTTGGCATCCTGGTGGCGGTCGGCGGCGGCTGGGTAAGGAACCAGGATCGAGGGCGTGCCGGCCACCGCCAGCTCACTGAGGCTGCCGGCGCCGGCGCGGCTGATCGCCAGATCGGCGTGCTGGAGCAGGCCCGGCAGCTCATCGCTGAACGGGCGTTCCACGACCTCGGCGAGGTTGAAGCGGCCGGCCTCGGGATCGTTGTTGCCGGTGAGGTGCACCACCCGGCACCCGGCGGCCACCAGCTCCGGAATCAGTGGACGCACCATGCGGTTGAGGCCCACGGCCCCCTGGCTCCCCCCCATCACCAGCACCAGGGGACCCTGGCCCGCCGGCACCCAGTCCGGCAGGGGCGCGGGCTCCAGGAAAGCCTGACGCACAGGGGTGCCGGTGACCATGGGGTGACAACGGAGCAGGTGCTCGGCCGCCTCCGGCAGGCCCACCGCCACGTGGCTGCAGAGGCGGCCCAGCAGCCGGGTCACCTTGCCTGGCACCGCGTTGCTTTCGTGCAGCACCACCGGCACGCCGCACCAGCGGGCCGCCAGGATGGCCGGAGCCGCAATGTAGCCGCCACTGCTGAACACCGCGTTCACCTTCTCGCGCCGGATCAGCCGGCGGATCGGCCGGGCGGCCAGGATCAGCTGGCCGAGGTTGGTGAGCTTGCGCAACCCTTTGCCCTGCAGCCCTCCGGCCCGCACCGTGTGGAGCGGATAGCGACTGGGCACCAGCTGGGTTTCGAGCCGGTCCGGCACCCCCACCCACAGCACGCGCCAGCCGGGGGGAAGGGCATCGGCCACGGCCAGGGCCGGAAAGAGGTGGCCACCCGTGCCGCTGGCGGCGATCAGGAGCGTGGGCATGGTGGCGGCGCCAGGCGCGCCTAACTTAAAAGGCAGCACCAAAGGCAGCATCCGGTCGATCCGGCTCCCCCGCTCGCCTTCCGGGCCCCCCTTTCGGACGTGCCCCACAACGCCGCCGCGCCCCCACCGCGGTTTTCTCCCTTTTCCATCGTCCATCCCGATGCCCTTCCGTCCGCCCTCCCTCCCGCTCCCGGCCCTGCTGCTGGGAGCTCTGCTGGCCGGTGCGGCTGTCCAGCCCCTCATGCCGGTGGGAGCTGCCCGGGCGGCCATGCCCCAACCAGGATCCGCCGGGGTGAGCCCCGCCGGGAGCCTCGGTGCCGGCGCCGTGAGCCAGGCGGTGCCCCCGGCCCAGCTACAGGCCCTGGAGAGCGCCCTCAATGCCCGCGACGACGCGGCCCTGTCCAGCCTGCTCAAGCCAGGACCCGGCCTCGATCCCGTCCTGCTGCGGCAGCGTCGTCAGGTGTTGCGGCAGCACTTCCCCGATGCCAGCTGGACCGTACGGGCCGGTTCCCCCTTGCGCGACGGACGCCCCACCGTGACGCTGCATGTGACTGGCACCAAGGTGCTGGGGGGCAGCACTTTCCGCCTCGATGCCCAGCAGACCCTGATTCTTCAGAGCGACGGTCGTCATCTCACCGGCCAGACCCTGCTGGCGGAGTCGTCCCTGCTGCGCAGTGGTGAGAAGGCTCTGCCGGTGGTGCTCCAGATCCCCGACGCCGTGCTCACCGGCCAGCGTTACGACGTGGATGTGATCGTGGACGAACCCCTTGATGGGGCCCTGGTGGCCGGTGGCATCGCCCCCGTCACGCCTCAGCAGGTGGCGGCGATGGAGAGCCCTCCGCTGGAACTGGGCGCCCTGGGTGGTGGTGGTCTGTTCAAGACCGTGCGGGCTCCCCAGACTCCGGGCTCCCAGACCTGGGCCGTGCTGCTGGTGCATCCCCAGGGGGTGGTCGCCGCCACCAAGCGGGTGCGGGTGGTTGGGGATCGCAAGGCCCTCGAGCCCTGAGCCCTCAGCAGGAGCGGATGGTGCGCGCGCCGATGGCCCGGCCCCGTCGCATCTGGGTCGTGGATGACGATCCCGACCTGCGCAGCATGCTCGCCGCCTATCTCGCCGAGCAGGGTTACACGGTGCGCACCCTGGCCGATGGTGAGCAGCTGCGTGCTCGCCTGGAGGGCCATCTCGGCGGTGAGCGGCCCGATCTGCTCGTGCTTGACCTGATGCTGCCGGGCAGCGATGGCCTCACCCTGCTGCGGCGCCTGCGCGACGCGGGCGACGACCTGCCGGTGCTGCTGCTCTCGGCCCGGGCCGATGGGGTGGATCGCATCATTGGGCTTGAGCAGGGCGCCGACGACTATCTGGCCAAACCCTTTCTTCCCCGGGAGCTCACCGCCCGGATCGAGGCGGTGCTGCGCCGTCGCCATCCATGGCCGCCGGGATCGCCCCGACCCGATGCTGAACCGATCCATTTCGGCGATTGCCGGCTCGACCTGGCCAGCCGCCGCCTGGAGCGCGGTGGTGCTGCCGTGGCGATCACCGGGGGTGAATTGGCCCTGCTGGAGGCCTTCGCGGCCCATCCCCACCGCCCCCTCTCCCGGGAGCGGCTGATTGAGCTGGCCCGTGGCCCCGACAGCGACACCGATGGCCGGAGCATGGATGTGCAGGTGTCGCGGCTGCGGCGCCTGATCGAGCCGGACCCCAGCCGTCCCCGCTACGTGCAGACCGTGTGGGGCTACGGCTATGTGTTCGTGCCTGATGGCCAGCCCCGCCGTGGCTGAGCCGGCGGACTCCGTGCGGCCCCGGATTCGTGCCGTGCCCCAGGCCCTGGCCTACGGCCTGCTGGGTCTGGGACTGGCGGGCCTGGTGCTGCTGTTGCTGCAGCTGCTGGTGGGGCGCCGCCTGATGGAGCAGCGCCAGCAGCAGCTCGGCGCGGAGCTGGCCTCGCGACTGTTGCTGGCGGAGGTGGGCTTGGAGCGGTTCAGTCCCGCCGCCCTGGCCGAGATCGGTGGGCTGCGCCTGGCGGTGGGGCCGCAGCCGGACCCGGTTTCGCTGCCCGGGATGGGAGGGGCACGGCTCAGCCCCGGCGCGTCGGATCCCTTGCTGCAGCGCCAGGCCGTGGATCTGCAGCGACTCCTGTGTCGCCGTCTTCGCCCGTGCCCGGTGGTGCGCCCGGCGCTTCACGATCCCCGCGGGGTGTGGGTGCGGCTGGCTCCACCGCTGGAGGCCGCGCCACCGGAGGTGCTGCCCCTCGAAACGGTTTGGTTGTTTGCCCCCTTGCCCCCCCTGCCGGGATGGCCCCCCGATCCCCTGCTGCTGGCCCTGGCCCTGGGCAGCGGCGGCCTGGGCGCGGGGCTGCTGTTTCTGGTGTTCGAAGTGCAACGGCCCCTGCGGCGCCTGGAGCAGGCCCTGGCCGAGGTAACCCTGGAGCCCCGCGAGGCGTCTCCGTTGACTCCGCGGGGGAGCGCCGCGGTACGCCGGCTCACCGCCAGGTTCAACGGGATGGTGGAGCGCCTCGAGGTCTCGAGCCGGGAACGGACCACGATGCTGGCCGGCATCGCCCATGACCTGCGTTCCCCCCTCACCCGCCTGCGGCTGCGGCTGGATCCGGCGACCGGTGGCAACGCCTTGGCGGAGGCGGAGTTGCGCCGCAGCGACGCCGATCTGAATGCCCTGGAGCGGATCACCCGTCAGTTCCTGCTGTTCGCCGGCGCCGAGCAGGTCGAGCCCACGGTCCGCGTGCCCCTGGAAGCCTTGCTGGCCGAGGTGGCCGCCCTGGCGGGAGAGGTGCCGCTGGAACTTGATCTCCAGCCCCTGGAGCGCTGGGTGCGCCCCACGGCCCTGGCCCGGGCGGTGGCCAACCTGCTGGAGAACGCCCTCCAGTACGGGACGCCACCACTGCGGCTGGTGTTGCGCCCCGCCGCTCCAGATCCGCAGGGGTTCGTGATCGAGGTGTGGGATCGGGGGGCCGGCATTGCCGAGGCGGACTGGCCCACGGCCCTGGAGCCTTTCCAGAGGCTGGATGCCGCTCGGGGTGGCCAGGGCCACTGCGGACTGGGCCTTGCCATCGCGGACCGCATCGCGCGCCAGCACGGCGGCGGGTTGAGCAGCCTGGCCGGGGATGGGGCCTTCGGGGTGGCGCTCACGGCCCAGTCCCTGCCCCCCAGGGATCCGGCGCGCCCCTCCCAGCCCCGTTCCCATTGACGGCGCCCGGGCCGCCGGTCACATCCAGTCACAGTTGGCTCCCGTTCCAGTCACGGATGCGGAGGATGCTCGGCCCACGATGGCTGGGTACCCAGGTCAGCCGACCTTCGCTCCATGGCCACTATGTTTCCCCTGCAACGCCCCCTGATCGCCGCAGCCCTGGTGCTGGGGCTGGGGTCCGCCGTTCAGGCCCAGCCGAGCGCCGCGCCCGTGCAGCAGCTCTCCCCAGGGCAGCAGCGCACCGGTGAGGGGCCCCGGCTCACGGAGGCCCAGCGGCAGAAGCTGTTCCCTGAAACCCGCACACTGGCCGTCCAGGATCACCGGGCCCGCATCGCCATCCTTCAGCAGGGAGAGCGCTGCATCAGCGCCGCCACCAATGGCGATGGCCTGCGCAGCTGCATGCGCCAGGAGCGTGATGCCCTCCAGAACCAGCGCCAGCAGCATCGCGATGCCCTGCGCCAGGTGTTTGTGCGCAACGGCATTCCGGTGCCTGACTGGAGCCAGCGCAAGGGCGGCCATTCAGCCCGGCCCGCTGGGGGGGGCTACGGCTGGGATCATCCCGGTCAGCCGGCGGAGCCCCTGCCGCTGCGTTGAGCCCCATCCAGTCCTGAGCCCACCGGTCCCGATCGGCCGGGGGCTCAGGCTCCGCCTGGTTCAGCTCACCAGGGCCTAGTTCAGCAGATTCGCCAGCTCCACCAATTCGTCGTGGTCGACCATCCAGTCACCCTTGTTGTCCTTGGTGACGTGAAGGGCTTCGATCATCCAGCCGTCCTCCAGTTGCTCCACCACGAAGTGGGAGGAGTGCAGGCGAATCGTCATGGGGAGGATCGCTCGGGTGGACTAGGGATGACAGATTGAATCGATCGCATCTCAACCCTACCCATGCCTCTCGGATCAGGGCTGCTGGGATGCGGCCAGGGGGATCAGCCGTAGTGGCAGATCCTTGGGATCGCTCACCGCACTCGTGGGGGTGAGCGTGTGGCCCTGCGCCCAGCGCAGCAGCAGGGCCCGCAGGGGCCCCCCATTGCTACTGGCGTCCGCCGGCAGGTTGAAGTGGGTGCCTCCTTCCGCCAGGACCAGTTCATTGCGGCCGCGGGGATAAGCCCCGTAGGGCAGCAGGGCTTCGGGCCGGCTCGGCACCACGAAATCGCGGCTACCAGTCACCAGCAGCACCGGCACCCGCAGATCCACCAGCCCCGCCGCGAACACCAGACCCTGGGGTGGACTCACCGCCGCCACCCGCACGATGCGGGGATCGGCCAGGGAAGACTCGGTGGCGGCTGGCAGGAAGCTGCATTGCAGCACCCAGCTGATGTTGCGAAGCGGACTGATGGCGTTCGCGCAGTCCTTCCACAGGGCGGTGGGCAGGCTTCGAGCGCCGGCCAGTTGCAGGGCGGTGGTGCCCCCCCAGGAGTGGCCGATGAAGGTCACGTTGCGGGCACGCACCCCTTCTCCTCCCGGGAGGCTGCCGGCATCAAGGGCATCGAGCAGGGTCCGCACGTCGTGGGGACGCCGCAGAAACTCCTTTGGATCCGGCGGTGGGGCCTTGCCCGCCAGCATGTCGGCCTGTTGGCTGAGGTCGCTGCCGGGGTGCCGAGGCAGGAATACTGGCGCCCCATGGCTGGCGAGATGCTGGGCCCAGCCGAGGAAGCTGGCGGGGGAATCCCAGAGGCCATGGGAAATCACCACGGGCGGCAGGGTGGGGGTGCCGACGGGTCGGACCACCGTGACCTCGAGCGCTTCGCCGGTGTAGGGCTCCGGGATCGTGCTGACTCGGGTCTGGATCGGCATCGGGCCCCGGCCTAGGGCGGCCGCGCTGGCCGGGGGCAGCTTCGGATAGGTGAGCACCAATCGATCCACCTCCCGTTGCTGCCTTTCGATTCGGCGGATGATGGGAACGGCCCGATCCAGCCGGATGGTGACCTTGCGGCCCGGAATCTCCCGGAGAAGGCTGAGCAAAGTGGCTTTCTGGCCGGAAGCCTTGATCCGCCCCAGGGCCGAGCGCACCGGTTCTGGATCCACGATTCCCCTCTGGTCGGGATCCACTTCAATCAATTGCTTGAGCAGCACCTCCACCTGCTGCACCATCGGACTGGTTTGGTAGTCCTGCTGGGGCAGGGGATAGTTGACGAGATCCTCGATGGATGCGGCGAAATTGCCATCGGTGGCCCGGTTCAGTTCGGCTAGGTCACTGTTGCCGGCCCAGAGGGCCTCGGGGCTGGCCAGCTCCGACACCCGGGCCGAGAGGGTGTCGTCGAGGAGGGGCAGTCGCAGCTGCAGCACCTCAATCGCCCCGGCCGGCTGGAGATTGATGCCGATGCTGAAGCTGGCTAGCAGGGCCAGTCCGACTCTGCGCTTGCCCGGTCGGAAGCCAACGGCCCGGAATTGGGCAGACAGGGGCCGGGGAATCAGCGATCGCAGGTGCAAGGCCGCAGAGCGAAGGGGGAGATGGGCCCTGCTGGTTTTTAACGGTGACATCGGCCTTTGCGCTTCATGCGCTTAGGAGACGTTGGCCTGAGCTGTGCCGAGGCGCCGTTCAGCATTTCCGCCCTAGTGAGGTTATCAGGAGTGTCTGGAAAACCTTGCCTTGAGGGATGGTCGCTCGCGGGGGCTGGGTGGCGCTGTGGGCCCTGGGCTGGTGAGTTGGCTCTCCTCAGGGGGCCTTCACGTTGGGGCAGGTTGCGCCATTGAAGTGGCTGGCCACCCGCTTGCTGCCTTCGACATAGATCTTGCGGGCCTTGCCCAGATCTCCGCTGGCTTTGGCGTCGTTGACCTTGCCACCGAATTTGGTGCAGGCCTGCTCGAGGGTCATCGCGGCCCGGGCAGGGGTGGCCACCAAGCCAGAGGCGAAAGCGGCGCTGAGGCTCAGGGCCAAGAGAAGGGAAGAACGGTGCATGGGTTTCAAGATCAACGCAGCCCCCTCCGGTTTACCGGCCCGCCGAGGTTGGGCCCGACACCGGGGCCTGCTGCGGGTCGCACTCCCACCCCAGGGGCGCCGTAACCGACCCCCGGGGAGGGGTTCACCACCGGGCCCACCACCGCCGGCCCAGGAGCGGCAACGGGCCGGCGCACCACACAGCCCTGGGGGAGCCCAACGGTGTTGCAGTACACAACGGCCCGCGCCGGTGCTGCGATGAACAACGTTGCCGAGCCCAGCAGGGCAGCGGGTACAAGGCCCTTGAAGAGCGACATGGGCAGGGTTCGGTAGGGAATGGAGGTGCCAGTGGGCGGGATCAGATTCATTCTGCGGCCTGATGCAACGGGAGTAGACGGGGTGTCGGGGGTGATCCCCGCCTTTGGGGGGTGAGAGCTGGCTTCTGCTCGACCCGCTCGTCACGGGATCTTGGCCCAGGAGGGTGAGCGCCAGGACCACCCCGTGGAGCGGGGTGGCTCCGAAAGCGTTGCTGGACCCCTGCTGGCCGCTGGAGCGGAGGAAGCGTTGGTCTGGCACAATCGGCGCCTCGTCCCAGACCACTCTCCGAACCCCCTACACCCATGCTGAGTTCGGCCAACCCAAGGGCCCTCAGGGCGTGGATGACCCGCTGGCCAGGCGTGGCGTTGCTCGCGGTCCTTGCCGCCCTGCCGGCCCAGGCCCGCCCTCGGGTTGTGCCCGGCATCCCCCGCGCTCCCGCTGCGGCCTATGGCTTTGCGGAGCTGCATCCGGCCTGGTTGCTCGGTGGTTACTGGGTGGGTCGCCCATGGGGCTGGGGCTGGTACCAGGCCACACCGGCCACCTGGTCGGTGGAGGGGCTGGCATCGGGAGGCGTCATCACCGAGGCCGTCAATGGAGCCCTAGCCCTCCGTCAGCCCGCGATCGAGGTGCCGGGCACGTCCATCTGGCTCAACTACGCCTCCGTGGAAGCCTTGCCCAATGGCCGCATCACGTTCCACTACACCAACGGCCCCAAGACCCAGCGCGGGGTTGGGGAATGCCAGCTAGGTCTGTTGGATGGGCGCCCGGTCCGGGGCCTGGGCGCCCATGTGCTCAACGCGGCCTGCGTGGTGGCCTACGGCCGCGGTGCCTGAGCATCCGCTGCCATGGGTTTCCACCTTGGCTTTGCAGCCCAGGGGCAAAGAAAAGACCCCCTTGCGGGAGTCTTGGCAGGATTGGGATAGGACCTTTCGGGCTCAGCCCGGTGAGGCCCCGGACCCGATCAGGCCTCATCCAGCGCCGCCACGCCGGGCAGCACCTTGCCCTCGAGCAACTCGAGGCTGGCGCCGCCGCCGGTGGAGATGTGGCTCATGCGGTCGGCCAGACCGGCCTTTTCCACGGCGGCCACCGAGTCACCGCC
>Ga0209401_1000618_pt1 | contig 23997 bp, 27 predicted proteins | sample M_140807_MF_Meta_FD_187318 | JGI IMG/M metagenome (GOLD analysis project Ga0209401, IMG submission 187318) | Freshwater microbial communities from Lake Montjoie, Canada to study carbon cycling - M_140807_MF_MetaG (SPAdes) (version 2) | ecosystem: Environmental > Aquatic > Freshwater > Lake... | reverse complement strand
CGGACCAACCAACGAAAACGAAGCGGTCGCGCTTGAGCCAGTCGTCGAGGACGTCGAACCATCCCCGCTGGGGCAAGCGCCCTGCAGCGATCGTCATGGGTGAAGCGGTGCGGGGAACCCGCGAGGCTGTGGGATACCGGCCGATGGTAACAACGTTCCCGCAACGGACGCGCTGGCTCGACACGGGCTGAAATCCCCAGTCTCCTGCTGCATTTAGGTCTTTCTTCCACTTGTTCCCCCGGTTGTGCCGCGGCCGGGGCAGGATGGCCGGTCATTGCGACCGTTTCGATCGATGGCGTCCCGTGGCCTTGTCTCCGGCGAACCGTCCGGCTCCCGCGATGGCAGCGTTCAGGCTTCTTCCCCTGATGGAGGTCCATCCGCCGCGGCGGCTGATCTGCTCGATCTGCCCGTGCTCGGGTCTCGTCGCCTTTCAAATCTCTTAGTGGCCTCGGCCGTAAGCATTGGTGGAATCGGCTTCCTTCTGACCAGCGCCTCAAGTCGGCTGGGTCGCAACCTTCTGCCGATCGGCCATCCCGCCGATCTCACTTGGGTTCCCCAGGGACTGGTGATGGGGCTCTACGGGATTGCGGCGATCCTGCTGGCCGCTTACCTCTGGGGTGTGATCGTGATCGATGTCGGTTCCGGTAGCAACCGCTTCGATCGTGCCACCGGTCAGGCCCTGATCAGCCGCCGCGGCTTCCGCCGCATGATCGAGGTGGCCATTCCCCTGCGGGAGATCCAGGCCGTGAAGGTGGAGGTCCGTGATGGTCTGAGCCCCCAGCGCCGTCTGGCCCTGAGGCTGCAGGGACGCCGTGATCTTCCGCTCACCCGCGTCGGCGAACCCATGCCATTGGCCGATCTTGAGCGAGGTGGGGCCGAACTGGCGCGCTTTCTCGGCGTGCCACTTGAGGGTGTCTGAATCTTTCATCTCCCGCTGTACCCCGACCCCATTGCTTTCGCTCCGCTGTTGTGATGCCTGTCTTCTTCCTCAGGCTCAGCCGTGTGCTGCTGTGTGCCTGTCTGCTTCTTCTTCCCCTGTCGCTCGGGGCCTGCGCAGCTGATACCGGATCCCGGGCTCTGGGCTGCGGGGCGTCTCCCGTGCCTTGCCTGAGTGGTCCAGCCCTGGTCTCCCTCCAGACCAGCAAGGGGGAGGTCCGCATTCGCCTTGAGGGGAAGGATGCCCCTTTGACCGCAGGCAATTTCGTGGATCTTGTCAACCGCGGCGTCTACGACGGCACTGTGTTTCATCGGGTGGTGCGGGAGCCTGTTCCCTTCGTGGTTCAGGGGGGCGATCCCCAGAGTGCCGATCCCAAGGTGTCCGCCACCCAATACGGAACCGGTAGCTTCGTGGACCCGTCCACGGGGGAGGCGCGCCTGATTCCACTAGAGATCTTCCGCAAGGCGGACACTCAGCCGCGCTACGGCGAACCGATTTCCTCACCGGTCACGGCCCGGGATCTTCGTCTCACCCACGAACGAGGTTCGGTGGCGATGGCCCGCTCTGCCGATCCCAATTCCGCCAGTGCTCAGTTTTATGTGGCTCTGGAGGCTTTGCCCGAACTGGATGGTCGCTATGCCGTGTTCGGTCGCGTGATTCAGGGGATGGATGTGGTCGATCGCATCGAGCAGGGTGATCGCATCACCAAGGCCCGGGTGATCGAGGGGGGAACCTTGGTGAAGGGAAATCCCAGTTCCTGAATCAAAACATTCCCATGCGCCCTTTCCAAACTCTCGGTTCCAGGCGCATGGCGCCGGGATGGGCACGTTCAGGCGGGAACCCGTTTTTCCGAGCTTGTGGCCTTGAGCCATTCGGTATTCACACCGGATGCCCGCTCAAGGGCAACCTTGCCGGTGCGGGCGATTTCCAGGATGCCGAAACGCTCAAGCAACCGTTCTAAGGCAACCAGTTTGCCCGGATCTCCCACCACCTCAAGGGTGAGGGCGTCATCGGCCACATCCACCACCTTGGCGCGGAAGACCTGCACCAGATCGAAGATGGCGCTGCGGTTCTCGGCCGGCGCTGACACTTTGAGCAGCATCAGTTCCCGCTCCACAGCGGGAATCGTGGAAAGATCGATCACGCCCAGCACATTGACCAGCTTGTTGAGCTGTTTGCTCATCTGCTCGAGTGTGCGGTCATCGCCCTCCACAACCATCGTGAGTCGTGAGACGCCGCGATGTTCCGCCGGTCCGACGGCGAGGCTTTCGATGTTGAAACCACGGCGGGCAAAAAGACCCGAAATCCGGCTGAGGGCACCCGATTCGTCTTCAACCAGCACCGAGAGGGTGTGCTTCATGGCTATCGCTGGGGCTCAGGCGCTGGGCCGATGTCCTTGGTCACCCAACGGTACGCCGTGACGACCGCTCAGGTCGCTTGGCTGGCCTTTCGAATCGGTGGGTGAACAGGCCGCTCAGACGACCGCATCCGGCAGGCCCTTCAGCCAGGGCAGCAGCGCTCGTAGGAATGCTTCGGGCCTTTCATCGTGGGGGCAGTGGCCCGCCGCATTGATCAGCACCAGCTCAAGATCGGGCCTGAGCCGGCGGCACTGGTGGGCCACATCCAGCGGCACCAATCGATCGTCTTGCCCCCAGAGCAGGAGGAAGGGCTGGTTCAGGCGACGCAGCAGGGCGGGGGCCGTGGCGCCATGGGGTCGCAGGGCCATGGCGATGCTCATCGCCCGCAGGGCCGATACGGCACCCCCCCGGCGGGCGGGCCTGGCGATCACCCGGTGGAGTTCGCCATCCCCCATCACCGGGCTGCGGTAAGCCGCCTGGATGCCCAGATCAAGCAACGGGGAGTGGGCCAGCAGCGGCACCAGCACCTCTAGGGGCAGCAGGCGACACAGCCAAGTCACCAGCAGTCGATGTGCCCGCCGGCGCCAGGGCCGGCGCCGCGGCGCCGCTGCGGGGGCATGCGGGTCCGCGAGCAGGAGTGTGGGGTCGGGCAGCGGGGCGGCCACCACGGCCCTTACCGCATCGGGGAAGAACACCCCGCAGGTCAGGGCCACCAGCCCCCCCAGTGAATGGCCCACCAGCACCGCCGGCCCCTGAACCACCTCCCGGAGAAACGCCTCCAACTGCCGGGCCCAGAGCCGGTTATCGAGCCGCAATGGGGCCTGGCTCGACGCTCCGAACCCCAGCAGGTCGAGGCCGTAAACACACCAGCCCGCCTCCGCCAGGGCCGCCGCGTTGTGGCGCCAGTGGCCGCTGCCGGCCCCGAAGCCGTGCAGCAACACCAGCGGAGGGTGGTGGGAGACTCCCAGGCAGCGCCAGTGGCAGGCCTGGCCTCGCCAGTGCCAGGTGGCATGCCGCCCCCACTCGCTCCCGTGGAGCACCAGGGTCTCCTCCAGGGGGGGCGGAGGGGAGGCAGGCTGGGGGCTGGAACGCGGCACGGGCAGCACCCATCACGACGGACTCCCCTCACTATTGCGAAGGCCTGGCGGTGGTCGAGACCGGATCCGGCTTTTTTCGCCCCTCCTCAAGGCCATCGCGGGATCTGGGGGTCCTGCTTGCCCGCTGCCTGGCGGCCCGGGGGCGGGTGCGGGTGCTCGATCTGATGGCGGGCTGCGGCATCCGCAGCGTGCGTTACGGCCTGGAGGGACTGGCCACAACGGTCTGGGCCAATGATGCGGATGGGTCCCGGCTGCCGTTGCTCCAGGCCAATCTGGAGGCCCTGCCGACCGGTATCGCAGCGATCCCAACGGCCCGCACCGCCCAGCAGCTGCTCGCAGAGCTGACTCTGCGGCGGGATCACCATGAGCTGGTCGATCTGGATGCTTTCGGCTCCCCTGTTGATCTTCTTCCCGCCGCTCTGGAGGCGGTGGCTCTCGGGGGTGTGCTCTACCTGGCAAGCACCGATGGGCGCTCTGCCACCGGCCATGACCGGGTGGCCGCCGTACGGCGGTTCGGTGCCGCCGCACGGGCCCATCCGGCCAGCTGGGAGCTGGCTCTGCGGCTACAGCTCGGGGCGGTGGCCCGGGCCGCCTGGGCCCAGGGGCGGGGCATCCGGCCGCTGTTCAGCTTCAGCGAGGGCCGCACCTTCCGGACGGCGGTTCAGCTGGAGCGAATGCCTGCTCAGGCTGAGGAGTGCTCGCTCGGTCTGCTCGCCCATTGCCATGGCTGCGGCGACCAGCAGGTGCAGAGCCTGCTGCGGCTGGGGCGTTGGTCCCCCTGCCTGTGTGGCCCAGCCGCCCCTCTGGCCGTCAGTGGTCCGCTCTGGATCGGACCCCTGCAGGATGCTGATGCCCTGGCTTCCATGGCTGCCCAGGCCCAGGATTCACCCCCCACCCTCGGGGAGGCGGCTGCCCGCTTGCTGACCCGGCTCCAGGGCGATCCTGGCTTACCCGCTACCTGTTGGCCCACCGCCCTGATCGCCCGCCATCTCGGGATGGGACCACCGCGCCTCGATCGGTTGGTCGCAGTTCTTCGGGCAGAGGGCTACGTAGCCCAGGTCAGTGGCGTGATGGCGGCTCAGGTGCGCACCGATGCGTCCTGGGCTGACCTGCTGGCCGTGGTCCGGGCGCCTGCCGCTGAACGGCAAGGCTTGTAAGGCCGGCGCGATTGAGAGGGCCGAGGTGGGGGAACGCCGCGGGCACTGGCTCAGGAGTGAGGGCCATCAAACGCGAACGGTTCCCCGTCAGGGCTGGCTCATTCGCCTTGCACCTGTTGGGTGATCAGGCTGGTCTGCGCTTCCTCCAGCCGTCGATCACTTCGATGTCGATTGGCCCTGGCTTGCCTCGAAGACCTGCTCAATCTTCTGGAGAGTTGCTGGCGCCTGCTAAACAGGTAGGCCGTTGCACCCTTCCGGGCCATGGCCTCTGAAATCTTCGGCACCGCTGCACTGTTCTGGGTGCTGATCCCCGTTGGTCTGGCCGGTGGGGCGCTGCTCCTGAAACTGCTCAAGGATTGACCCAGCCGCGGCCTCGGCAGGAGAGATTCCGCGACCGCAGCCCCTGCAACCCTAGGCTCAGCCGGCTGTGAAGGATTGCGGGAGTCAGGCGTATGCAGGTTCTGATCGTCGGTGGTACGGGCACCCTCGGCCGTCAGATCGCACGCCGGGCCCTTGATGCGGGCCATGAGGTGCGCTGCATGGTCCGCTCTCCCCGCAAGGCCGCCTTCCTTCAGGAGTGGGGCTGCGAACTGACCCGCGGCGACCTACTCGAACCGGACAGCCTCGACTACGCCCTTGAAGGGCAGCAGGCTGTGATCGATGCGGCCACCGCCCGCGCCACCGACAGTGGCAGCACCTATTCCGTTGATTGGACGGGCAAACAGAATCTCTTCGCCGCCTGCCAGCGGGCCAGGGTGCGGCGGCTGGTTTTCCACTCTCTGCTGGATGCTGAGCGGCACCCCACGGTGCCTCTGATGGACATCAAGGCCTGCACGGAGCAGTGGCTGGAGGCGTCCGATCTGGACTACACGATCCTGCGTGGAGCCGCCTTCATGCAGGGCCTGATCAGCCAGTTCGCCATTCCGGTGCTGGAGAACCAGACCGTGTGGGTTAGCGGTGTGCCCACTCCCATCGCATACATGAACAGCCAGGATGCCGCCCGTTTCTCCGTGGCTGCCCTGGAGCGGCCGGAAACGGTGCGTCGATCCTTTCCCCTGGTGGGTCCGCGGGCCTGGATCACCGGAGAGATCACCCAGCTCTGCGAGAAGTTCAGCGGGAAGTCGGCCAGGGTTTTTCGGGTTCCCCCCCAGCTCCTGGTCCTGATGCAGAGTATGGCTGGCTTCTTTGAGGCCAGTCTCAATGTGGCGGAACGCCTGAGCTTCGCGGAGGTGGTGGGTGGTGGTCGTCCTCTGGACGCCCCGATGGACGGCGCCTACAGCGCCTTTGGCCTGGATCCCGCCGAGACCACCACGCTCGAGAATTATCTCACGGAGTATTACGACACGATTCTGCGGCGCCTGCGGGAAATGGAGGCTGATCTCGACAAGGACGCGAAGAAGAAGCTGCCGTTCTGAGCAGGTTCTGGCCTTCTCACCGCTCCCTGGTAGGTTGTTCAGTTCGTCTGTACTATCGGCGAATCCCTTGTCCGCTTTGTCTCAGCCATGGCCATTGCCCAGATCAAGAACCTCCAGCGTCGCCTCGGCAACCTCGAGCAGGAGGCCCTGAGCGAGGTGAGCCGGGCCTGCGGGCACGACCTCTGGCAGAGCCTCGGTTTTGATGCCCTGGATGTGATTGAGGATCCCGATCGCCGCGCTCGAGCCAACTACTACTACGGTCAGCTGCAGGCCGTGCGGGAGCTGAGTGAGGCCCTTGGTTGAAGGGTCAAGGGCAGTCCCGGTTCTCAGAAGGTGATGGGCTGTTCAGCTCATCATTGGGCTTCCTACGGGATCGCATCATGTCTCCCCCAGTCGCCTGTTTCGCATCCTGCGCCCCTTGAGGATGCGCTCTGCACCCTGGCCTGATGGTTTGAGCAACAGGCCCTGCAGCCTCTGACGCTCCAACGCATCAACGGGCCGCCACTTGCCGGGCACGAGGCCTTCCAGAGACAGGGGCGCTTCTCCGTCCATCAGGTCGATGGCGCAGCGCACCAGTCGCAGGGTGGGAAGCCCCACGGCCGCTGTCATCCTCCTGACTTGGCGGTTACGGCCCTCGCGCAGCTGTATCTCCAGCCAGGTCGTTGGGATATGCCGACGTTGCCGGATGGGTGGATTACGTTCCATCAGTCCGGGATCATCGATCTGGCAGGCCAGGGCCGGCAGGGTGCGCTGTCCCTGAATCACGATTCCCCGGCGAAGATCGTCCAAGCTCGACTCTGTGGGCACACCCTCCACCTGCACCCAGTAGGTACGCCAGTGGCCCCAGTGAGGGTCGGTGAGGCGGTGCTGCAGTCGGCCATTGCCGGTGAGGATCAGCAGGCCTTCGCTGTCGGCATCCAGTCGACCGGCTGCATAGACAGCGGGCTCTGTGATCCAGTCGGCCAGGGTTCCCCAGGCACTGCCTTCTTCGTGGCTGAACTGGCTCAGCACCCCGTAGGGCTTGTGGAACAGCAGGGTGGGAGCTGGTTCGCCCCGCACGCCCAAGCTCAGGTTCCGGTGCGGGATCGCCACAGATTCACAACGCCGATCGAGATCAGCAGCAGGCCTAGATCCATGGACACCGGGGGGAGGATCATGTCCGTGGTGGGCAGAATGAGCCGACCCTAATGCCGGCGAACCCACCCGTTCGGGGAGGCCACGGGCACCTAAGCTGATTCATGGCACTTTTCATGGCTTCACCCAACGCATGATCGAAACGTCCGGCGTGATCGAGAAGGAACAGGGCAATGGGTTTTACCTGGTGACCCTGGAACAGCCGGCCGGTCACCAGTGCCTGTGTCGCGCAGCGGGCAAGCTCACCAAGTTCCGGATCAAGCTCTTGGCGGGTGACAAGGTCCTCGTTGAGATCAGCCCCTATGACCTCTCCCGTGGGCGGATCACCTACCGGGAGCGCAACGCCGGCGCTGCAGGCCCCCGTCCGGCAGGCAACCGGCCTGGTGGACCCCGTCGCCGTTGATCCTGCATTTCGAGCGTCCACCGGCTTTGTGGTCCAGTCCTTGGTGTTGAACGGGAACGTCACTGGATCGTGGTCCGGGGACAGCCAGGATCCTTGTACGGAAAAGCCTGATCGTTTCAGCTCAGGCCCACCAGAACTTCGATCGCGTTTCGGAATTCACTGCGCTGCTTCACTCCCCGCCACTGGTTCTTCATCTCCTTTTGGAAGAACAGCTGCACGGTGGGGGTGCCATTCACACCTGCCTGCTGAGCGATCTCCTGGTCCGCTTCAATGTCGATTTCAACCCCCTGGGCTAGGCCGTTCAGATCCTGCAGCACTCGCTTCAGCTGAGGCTTGAGCACGTGACAGGGGCCGCAGCTGGGTGAGGTGTAGACCACCAGTAGGGGCCTGGAGCTGTCGTGGTAGAGCTTCCGGAGCGCAAAGGCCCCCTTCTGCCACAGGGCGTCGGGGTTGTAGTTGTCGGCATCGCTTTCGGCTGTTCGCACCGGTTCTCCGGCAGGAGCAGGATCCACTGGTTGCCGTTGCACGGTGACAGCCAGATTGAGGTGGGTAAGCCAGCGTTCGGCCGCCAGGGCTGCCTGGCAGCCACTCGCAGCCGCCGTGATCCCTTGGCGCCATTCCGCATCGGCCACATCGCCAGCGGCGAACACTCCTTTGAGCGCCGTCTCCGGACGGCCGGGCTGGGTCACCAGGTAGCCGCGGTCGTCCAGGGCAATCTGGCCCTGCAGCAGACTGGTGTTCGGCGTGTGGCCGATCGCATAGAAAAGGCCACGCACGGCAAGCTGTTCGGTGGCTCCGCTGCTCCGGTCTCGAAGGGTGAGGGCGTTGAGCCAGCAGTCTTCCCTCTCCGGGGGCGGGCCTGACACATCGACCAGCTCCCGGTTCCAGTGCACGGTGATCGCTGGGTTGGCCAGCACGCGATCCGCCATGGCGGCACTGGCCCTGAGTCGGTCACTGCGGACGATCAGGTGCACATGGCTGCCGTACTTGGTGAGGTACACCGCCTCCTCGCAAGCCGAATCTCCACCCCCCACCACGGCCAGTTGTTCGCTTCGGAACTGGGGGGTGGCACCGTCACAGATCGCACAGGCGCTGATGCCACGGCTCCAGAACTGTTCCTCGTGGGGAAGGTTCAGTCGGTTGGCGCTGGCGCCAGTGGCCACGATCAAGGTCTGGGCAAGGATGGTTTCTCCTTCGCTGGTCTGGATCCGGAAGGGACGCACGCCCAGTTCGACCCGGTCCGCGTCGGCTTCCACCAGATGGGTTCCCCAGCGCAAGGCTTGGGCCTTCATGCGGTCCATCAACTCCGGTCCCAGGATGCCGTCGGGGAAGCCGGGGTAGTTCTCCACGTGAGTGGTGGTCATCAGCTGGCCACCCGGGATGCCACCAGCCTGGAAGCCGGTGATCAGGAGGGGGCTGAGGTTGGCCCGGGCGGCATAAATCGCAGCGGTGTATCCGGCGGGCCCTGAGCCGATGATCACAACGTTTTCGACAGCGCCGCGGCGGGCTGAATCGGCCGACTGGCTGGAAGGGGACGGGGACAGGGAGGCAGCCTCACCCATGGCACCAAGGCGGAGTAACTATGAGTTAAGCCTAAAGGGATGGTGCCTGGCCTGGGTTCGATCGTTCCAGGATGGCTGGAGAGGAAGCATGGAACAGAGCACTCCTGGGAACGGTGGGCCTCTGCGGTAGATGTAAGGGGAATGTTCTTCCCTTGGGATTTGTGCCGGAGAATCGGCAGGGTGCATTGGCGATCAGCCAAGCAGATTGGGCAGGTGAAGAGTATGGGTTCTGCAGATTTGGTTCAGATCTCGAGCAGGCCGTCGGTCTCGGGCCGGCCTTGGAGGGGGAGATTGGTCGGGACCATCAAGATGGTGTCCCGCAAGAGATCGGGGTTGTCTTCCAGGCACAGCAACCATTCTCGGAATTCTTCGTTGAGGGCGTAGCTCTCCTCAAAGCGTTCCTGGCCATCCAGTGCGGCACGCCTTGCCAGAGCCCAGCACACAGCAACCGTCAGTCTGCGATGTACCGCCGCGTCCATGACCCCGTTTCTGTTGCCCATACTTTCCCTGCGCCTACCCCTTCCGTTGGTATTGGTTGACACAACGTCGTAATCCATTGCGCATCACGGCGAAACCGCTTAGGTCGGCCTGGCCAGAAAGTGAGGCAATTGCGGGCCTCCCATCCGAATCACCGCCCCGGCCCCATCGGCCAAGGCGTTCAGGGGCTGCGCACCCCCTGAACCGCAGCCCGTCGCCTCGCCGGCTACCCCATCCTTCTGGCTTCGCAGCACATAGGGCTCGCTGCGGGACCAGGTGCGGGCGTGAGCGATCAAGAACGGATCCGCCGGCGCAAACACATAGGAGGGGTCCCTGGGGATTCCCTCCAATCCCATCCGATCGTCCTCCATCCTCACAGCCCGGGTGATCGCCTGCACAAATCGGCTCCGAGTCACCACGGTGCTGAGATAAGCGACCACCCGCAGCCGAGGCGCATCAAAGCCTTCGGCACACATGTCGATGCTCACAAGCCAGCGGCCTTGACCGGCGCGGAACGTCGCCAGCCGGGTCGCTGCCTCCGGATCCTGGGAATGGACGAGCACCGTGGCCTCCCCCTCCTCCCTGAGCAGCAGCTCAAGGCGGCGGGCGTGGTTGATGTCGCGCGCGATGACCAGCCCACCTGCTCCAGGATGCAGTTGTCTCACCTGCTCCAGCCGACCGCGTGCCTGCATCAGCAGCCGCTGGGCGATTCCTCCCCCGTCGCCGGGTTGGATGGCTCGGCGCAGGTTGCGGGCACGCCAGCTTTCCCGTTCTTCCTGGGAGAGCGGAGAAGTTTCTCTGCGTTGCTCCGCGGAGCTGTTGCCATGCTCCACCCAGCCGTCCTGAAACCGGAATTCCAGGGGGCGCACATCACCGGCCAGGATCAGCCGGTGAGGTTCAACGCAGAGATCAGGCACGATGCGTTCGACGATCGTGCCTGCTTCCCGGACCTGGATCCGCCGTGCGGCACAGAAGGCGAGCGCGTCAGCCCGAAAGGGTGTTCCGGAGAGTCCCAGCCGCAGCCTGGCCGACAGTGTCAATTCCGTAAAGACCTGCCCCCAGGCGGTGGATTCGGGCTCCTCCGGATCCAGGCCCAGGTGGTGAACCTCATCGGCGATGGCCAGCCAGCGCTGACCAGTCAGCCTCTCGGGAAGATGACGCCGCAACCGGTCCCGTTGGCGGGCGGCCCCCTGATAGCTCAGCAGCCAACCATCCGGGTCCGCCGATCCGGTGGCCGGCGCCGCCCCGTCATCCCAGTCGCGGAGCTGTAAACCCAGGCGCTGGGAGGCGGCGTGCCATTGACGGGCGATGGAGCTGCGGTGGCAGAACACCACCAGATGATCAAGGTGACCTTCCTGTCGCATGCTCTGGAAGCTCAGCAGTGCGCCCAGGGTCTTGCCGGCGCCAGGACCGGCATGCAGGAGCAGATCATGCCGGGAGGGGTCGGGATCGTGGAGGCGGGCCCTCAGCAGCTGGATCAATTGCCGTTGCCAGGCCCTTGGCTCCAGTCGGGCAGCTTGTGGCCGCTCCCCGGATTCCCCGGATCGAAACAGCTCAAATGACGGTGGCACCATCGGCTGATTCTGCGGTCGAAACCTCCCAACCGGAATCCGGGTTCTCGTTGCACAGGGATTGAGTATTCCTTCCCATTTGTTTCCCGGCCACCGTCCCTAGCTTCCGGCCATCAGCCTTTGCAAGGGCGTTCGGTTCCCGCCATGGCCCTGCCTCTCGATCCCATCGACCACCCCAGCCTTCATCTGGAGCGTTGCTGGCTGGAGGAATGCGACATCGATCCGATGATCATGCGGCTCAGGCTGCTACGCCAACGCGGCTCTCTGCCCCAGATGCGCTGCCTGGAGCAGGAATTATTGCCGCTATTCTGATCGGTCTGTTCCGATTGCCTTGATGCGGCACTCGGCAGGGAGGATCGGGAGTCCTGGGGCTGCGCTGGACTCCCGATCGGATTAGTTCTGGGCTTCGGCGTGGTTGAGCAGCAGGTGCTCCACCTCGTTGAGGTCGGCCGAGGCGCAGAGACGGGCCTGCTCGAAATCACCTGCGGCATCATCCATCAGCCGCTCGGCCATGCGATCCAGCAGATCCTCGCGGCGCTCCTGGAGAAAGCCCATCAGCTCCTCTTCGATCAAATAGCGGATGCCTTTGCCGCGCAGAGGGTTCTGCATGGCCTCGGCAAACGTCCCGTGCACGAGCTCCTTGATGAACAGCCTTTGCACCTCGTTGCTGCGCAGGAAGCTTTCCATGGCGTTGATCGCCCCATCCACCACCGTGCGCTCCACCTCGGCGGGCTCCTCGGTGAGTTTGAACTCCCAGTCGAGATGGCGTCGCTGCCAGCCCTGCTGATGCAGGTTGGGCATCACCGTCTGACAGAAGCTGTCGACCGAGATCTCATAGATCCGCTCAGCCAGCCGTTCACACCAGTCGGTGCCATGGGCAGCAAGGTTGCGCTCCACTTCCTCACGGGCCACGGCGTGGCCGCCGTGGTGGCTGTGGCAGACGTTGTCGGGACATTCGAGGGCCGTGAGTGCCATCGGAGCAGCGCACAAGAGCCCAAGCCCTAGCCATCACGGAGATTCCCTCTGCACTTCTTCAGGAAAGCTCCCGAATGACCGTTGGTCCAGTTGCGGAGGGCGATGGTGGACTCAGCACAAAGGGAGTTGGCAGCTTGTCGCCCACCCCTGAGCGCTTTATCAGGAAAGAGGGTTTGGAGGGCGCCGCCCTTGGTGAAATTGCTGATTCCCCGGGAGCTGGCCCCGGGTGAGAACCGGGTGGCCGCCACCCCCGAAACGGCCCGTCGCCTGATCGGCCGCGGCGTTCAGGTCCATGTCGAACACGGTGCCGGTGTGGCTGCCGGCTTCCGGGACGAGGAGTTTGCGTCCGTGGGGGCTGCGCTCCATGCGCGCGACGCCATGCCTTGGTCGGAGGTGGATGGTGTGCTCTGCGTGAATCCCCCCGCCCAGGAGGACCTCGCCCGGCTGAGTCAGGGCTCTCTGGTGGTGGGTCTGCTGGCTCCTTACGGAGCCACAGGGCTGAGTGAGACGCTCAATGAACGCCTGACGTCTGCCATTTCTCTTGAACTGCTGCCGCGGATCAGCCGGGCCCAGGCGATGGATGTGTTGTCGTCCCAGGCAAACATCGCTGGCTACAAGGCGGTTCTGCTGGCGGCGTCAGCCCTTGATCGCTACGTTCCAATGCTGATGACGGCTGCTGGCACGATTCAGCCATCCAGGGTTCTGATCCTGGGGGCTGGTGTGGCCGGTCTGCAGGCTCTGGCCACGGCCCGCCGTCTTGGCGGGGTGGTCTATGTGTCGGATGTGCGGCCGGCTGTGAAGGAACAGGTGGAATCGCTGGGTGGGCGTTTCATCGAGCCTCCCCAACTCGAGGAGCGGCCGGCGGAGGTTGGTGGCTACGCCAGAGAGGCCTCCGAGGCCTTCCTTGAGGCCCAGCGCATTCAGTTGGCCGAGCAACTGGCCCTTGCCGACATGGTGATCTGCACCGCCCAGGTTCCGGGTCGCACGGCTCCCAGGCTGATCAGTGAGGCCATGCTCGATGGCATGCGCCCCGGGTCGGTGGTGGTGGATCTGGCGGTGGCCCAGGGCGGCAACTGCTTCGGCACCGTTCCCGGCACCACCGTGGAGCGTAAGGGCGTGAAACTGATCGGGGCCGAGGCCCTGCCCAGCAGCGTGGCCAACCACGCCAGTGCCCTCTATGCCCGCAATGTGGCGGCCTTGATCGAGCACCTGCTGGGCGAGGAGGGCTTCCGCCTCGATCCCTCCGATCCGATTCTCGAGGGCTGCCTGCTCACCCACGAAGGCGCCTGCCGCCGCCGCGACGTGGTTTACGGCGCCGAACAGGCCGCAGCCGCTCCTGGCTCCGCCATTCCGTTGTCCGTTGAGCCTGCCCTCACTGGGGGCGGCCAGCACTCCAACCCCTCCGCCCCGACCCCCAGCCTGCGATGAGCTCCCTCTCCAATTCTCTCTGGGTGCTGCTGCTTGGCAGCCTTCTTGGGCTTGAACTGATCGGCAAGGTGCCACCCACCTTGCACACGCCCCTGATGTCGGGGGCCAACGCCATCAGTGGCATCACCATGCTCGCCTCGCTCACCCTGCTCAGCCAGGCGAATGGCAATCCCGCCCTGCTTTCGATCGGGGCGCTCTCCCTGGGCTTCGCCCTCTACAACGTGGTGGGTGGCTTCCTGGTGACTGACCGGATGCTCGCGATGTTCCGGCGTCGTTGATGGGGCGGAGGTCGTGGCCCCAGCGTCGTCACCGGTCCTGGCGGATGGTCTACGGCCAGCCCCAGATCCAATGCCTGCCAATGCCTTGATCCCTGACTCGCTGACTGGCATTCGTTCCGATTCAGCAAGGGCCTCTGCCCAGGGTTCGGGTGCAGTTTCGTTGTCTTCCATCCATTCCTGATCTGTGCGGTTGATCCGCTCCTGCCGTGAACTCCCTCTCGATTGATCTGTTCACCGATGCCATCGACCTGGCGGCGGTGTTGCTGCTGGCTCTGGGCCTCAAGGGGCTGTCCAAGGTGCGCTCCGCCCGGGCCGCCAATGGTCTTGCCGCCCTGGCCATGGGGCTGGCCGTGGTGGGTTTGCTGATTCAGTTGCAGCCTTCGCCGATCACCTGGCTCTGGATTGCCGTGGGTTCGGCTTTGGGTGGCCTGGCCGGGGTGGTCACCGCCCAGCGGGTGCCAATGACCGCCATGCCGGAGATGGTGGCCCTGTTCAACGGCTGCGGCGGCATGGCCTCGCTGCTTGTGGCCATGGGGGTGGCCCTGTTCGCCTCTCAGGATTCAGGGATGGTCGAGCTGGTGTCGATCGCCATCTCGGTGTTCGTGGGGGCGATCACCTTCAGCGGCTCGATCGTGGCCATGGCCAAGCTGCAGGGCTGGCTCGACACCCCCGCCTGGACCCAGAGCTCCCTGCGCCATGGCATCAACATCGCCTTGGCCCTGCTCTGCCTGCTGGGCGGGGTGCTGATCCCGGCCCATCCCGCTGGCTGGCCCCTCTGGCTATTGGTGGCCGCCTCCACCCTGCTGGGCATCGGCGTGACCCTGCCGATTGGCGGCGCCGACATGCCGGTGGTGATCTCACTGCTCAACTCCTATTCCGGTGTGGCGGCTGCCGCGGCGGGCTTCGTGGTGGGCAGCCAACTTCTGATCGTGGCCGGAGCCATGGTGGGCGCGGCGGGCCTGATCCTTACCCAGGTGATGTGCACCGCCATGAACCGCTCGCTGGTGAGCGTGCTGTTCGGCGGGGCTCTGGGATCGGCTGGCGGTTCGGTGGGTGGTGGCGGCAGCGAAGCGGGCTACACCCGCATCACCAGCTGCAGCCCCGAGGAGTGCGCCATGGCGCTTGAGCATGCCGAGCGGGTGGTGTTCGTGCCTGGCTACGGCCTGGCCGTGGCCCAGGCCCAGCACGCCCTGCGGGAATTGGCCAAGCTGTTGGAGGCCCATGGCGTGGAGGTGAGCTACGCGATCCACCCGGTGGCGGGCCGCATGCCTGGCCACATGAATGTGCTGCTGGCCGAGGCCGATGTGCCCTACGAGCAGCTGGTGGAGATGGACATGATCAATCCCGAATTCCCCCGCACCGATGTGGTGATCGTGCTCGGCGCCAACGATGTGGTGAATCCCGATGCCAAGAGCGATCCCTCCAGCCCCCTCTACGGCATGCCCGTGCTGGAGGTGGATCAGGCGCGCCAGGTGTTTGTGGTGAAGCGCAGCCTCGGCGCCGGCTACGCCGGCATCGCCAACGCCCTGTTCGAGCTGCCCCAGACCGCCATGGTGTTCGGCGATGCCAAGGCGGTGCTCAACGGCCTGCTGAGCGAGCTGCGCAGCCTCGGGGTGGGCAAGGTGGCGGCCGGTGCTAAAGAGAAGGTGGGGGTTTAGGAGATTGGTGAGACGATCTCTCACACAAGCCTTGTCAGATCAGCTGACCTGACAAGGCTGCTTCAGAAGCAAGAACAATCTGCTCCGAGTGGATCAGGTTTTTGTTGCAATCGCGGCGGGCAGGAATCGAACCAGAGCCATCACGCCGCTCCACCACCAAGGCAGATAAACAATGCCCCGTTGGTTGGGTTTCTTCAGCAGTGCTCGCGCGATCGATTCAGGGCTGGCGCAGAGCGCTGCAGGAGCTTTCCCTTCGGTCATCGGTGTCGCCATGTAGCCGGCTTTGAGAATGCGTACCGCAAAGGGTTTGCCGTGGCAGCGGAGCAGAATGCCTTCGCAGAAGATGGTGAGGGCTGCTTTGGCGGCTCCATAGACATAGTTGCTCGGGCGTCCTCGGTCGCCGGCAACTGAACTGAACACCCAAAGCCGACCAGGTCTGGCCAGGCGTTCCGGTGTCGCGATCGCTGACAGCCAGGTGAGAAGGCCGGTGTAGTTCGCGGCTGTAATGGCCAGAGCTTCGTTGGCATCAACACGGGCTTTTTCGGCATCTCCAAGTGAACCAGCTGTGATCAGATAGAGATCAAAATCAGCGCCTACCTTGACAGTCCTGTCGTTCGTGAGAGCTGCATCACCACTAATTGAATCACGGTAAGTGTTGGATAGGGTGAAAAGCCATGTGGAGATTGCGATTAGTAGCGCAATCGAGCCGACTTCGGCCCATTTCTTTCGATTCATTGCTGTTGTACAGCTGCCTGCTTTTCCTTAACCTATCACTTAAGTGGCCGCCGAAAAATCGCTCCAGCGGCGGGAGAATGGCCCAGCTGCACTGAGCTTGTCCTGCGACGATTAGATAGGCGGGCGCGTTGCCGATCAAGGAGCGGTACAAGGCCAAGCGCGTCGATGGGCTGAGCCATTAGGTGGCGGTCGATGCAGTGGGGATGTCGGTGCGCAGCGCCCAGCGGATTGATCGGGGCAAGTTGCAGTCCCAGGGGCCACGCAGCAGCGCGACCGCCACTGGTGCACCCGCGCGTGCCTGTTGCGAAGATGCCGGGTCCATCAGAAGGGAATCTCTAGGTTCGCAAAGCGAGGGTCGCCGTAAGCCATTCGCAGGGCCTTGGCTAGTGGGGTCGCATGAACCCCAAAGATTCCAGGCCAGTTGATCACCTCGAACTCATCGCCGGCGGTGAGCGCCTTGAGCTGGCTGCGTGTGAAGGCGGGCTGGCGACTGATCAGGGCCCAGAGCTGTAATAGCACCCCAAACAGCGGGATTGGCAGGTGGATGATCCAGCTGCGGGAGCCCACGGCGCTGCGGAGTTCGCGCATCAGAGCCAGGTAGCTGATCTGCTCCATGCCGGTGATCTCATAGGCGCCGCCCAGTTCGGGATGCTCCAGGCAGCTCACGATCACGCTGCAGAAATCTTGCACGTAGAGCGGCTGGCGGATGAAGCGACCGGATCCTGGGATCGGAAAGACGGCGGACTTCTTTAGGAAGCGTGCCAGCCAGCCGAGGTGTTTGCGATCGAACCAGCCAAACATCAGGGTGGGACGAAGGACCACCGCTTCAGGCCATTGCTGGCGAACCATCTCCTCCTGGCGGCGTTTGGTGGTGGTGTACAGGTCATGCGAGACCGAATTGACCACTGAACTGCTGATATGAACAAGCCGCTTGATCGAAGAGCGGTGCAACTGTTCCAGCACCACCTGGGTGGAGAGGATGTTGTTGCGTTCGAACTGGCTGGGATCGGTGTTGCCGATTTCCGCCTGCAACATCACACAGGCCTCGCAGGCCTGAATCTCAGAAGGCCAGCGCACCCCTTCGGTTTCACAGAGATCTTCCACTAGGAAGGTCACCTCGGGATAATGCCGGCGGCCGACCTCCACGGCGGCCTTTTTCTTGTCGACCACTAGTAGATCCCAGTCAGGACGCCTCTCACGCAACTGCTGGATCATGTTGAGGCCGACCAGGCCAGCACCACCGGGAAGAAACAGCCGCATCAGCTTGAAAGGTTGGTCATCACAGGTCAGATCGCCAGTCGGCGGGAGAGTTCGGAGGCAAACACGCCCCTAGGATCCAGGCGCCGGCGGCTGGCCCGCCATTCCTCCAAGCGCGGGTAGCTGCGCTGGAACATTTCCGCGGACTGGCGCGAATCCTTGGCTAGATAGAGCCTCCCTCCGGCGGCGGCCACCTCCTGATCCAGGCCATCAAGGGCGCTCAGCAGACCATCGATGGCCACCGGCACATCGGCGGCAAGGGTCCAGCCGGCGCTCGGGAATGAGAGAGGGGCTGGGTTCGAGGGTCCGAAGCGCTTTAGCACTGTGAGGAAACTTGGGGCCCCCACCTTGCGCAGGGTTTCCAGCGTGTGGGCCACCAGGTGGCTGGCGTGGTCCGGCACCGCGAACTGGTACTGCAGGAAGCCGGCCGGACCGTAGATGCGGTTCCAGTCCTTCACCCCATCTAGGGGGTGAAAGAAGGGGGCGATGGCCTGGAGTTCGTCCTTACGGTGCTGGGGTGCCTTGCGGTACCAGGTTTCGTTGAAGGCTCGAACCGTCCAGGTGTTCAGCAGCCCACCCGGAAGGAACGCCGGGGCGCCAGCCAGGGCTCGCGGGTCGTAGGCGAGGGGATCTTGGTGCTGAGCACCGGTCAGCTGCTCTGCGGGGGCATGGTCACCGCAGGTCAGCACTCCACGGCCGCGGGGGTCGAGGCTGTCCACCCAGGCCACGCTGTAGCGGTAAAGGGCGTCGGCATCCGCCATCGCCGCCATCAGGGCATCGAGATCGCGGTAGCGATCGGTGTCGACGCTGATCAGCGAACTACGGATCGGAATCAGTGCAAAGGTGGCCTCCACGATGACGCCGGTGAGGCCCATCCCCCCCACGGTGGCCCAGAAGGCTTCCCTGCCCGCAGGATCGGAATCCTCGGGCGACAGCGTCAGCAGGGTTCCCTGGCCATCGATGAGGCGCAGGTGGAGCACGTGGTTGCCGAAGCTGCCGTCGACGTGATGGTTTTTGCCATGCACATCCGCAGCGATGGCCCCACCCACGGTCACGTTGCGGGTGCCGGGGGTGACTGCCAGAAAGAAGCCTGCCGGCACAATGAGCCGCAGGATCTCGTCCAGGCTTGCTCCTCCTCCAGCGGTGACAGTGCCAGCCTGGTCATCCAGCTGGATGGCGTTGAAGGCGCCCAGATCGAGCACGGCAGCATCAGAGGCCTGGGCCGCATCGCCGTAGGAGCGTCCAAGACCCCGGCTGATCAAGCCTCCGCTCTGAGTGCCCTGGATGAACTGCTGGATGTCCTCCAACGCAGCCGGCCGATGCACCAGAGACCAGGAGGATCGGAACCGCCCCCAGCCCTGCAGTGTTACCAGTGCTGCTTCCATCAAGGAAGAGGTTATGGGGACAGGAAGGCCACCACCTCGGCGGAGGGTTTGCTGCCGAATTGGTTTCGCCCCACCACCCAGTCGCCGATCGGCGCCCCGCCGATCACGTGCTCCTTCAGGATCCGTTCGAGCCGTTCGGCGGTCACGCCGCCGTAGATCACCCCTTCGGGCCAGATCAGCAAGATTGGTCCCTCGGTGCAGATGCGCAGGCAGTCGGCCTTGGTGCGCAGCACGATGCCTTCCGGCCGGGCGGGATCCTCCAGCCCCAGCTCCCGCACCAGCTGCTTGAGCCGGGCCCAGCTGGCGGCGCCGAGCTCCGGATCGGGGCAGCAGAGGGCCTTGGTGGGAGTGGCGCAGAGCAGCAGGTGGTGGCTGATCAGGGCCATTCAGCTGCCCTGGTCGGCAATGGCCTGCTCCAGGCGTGCCGCCAGGTCGTGGCTCTCCTGGGGGTGGCCCTTCACCTGGAGCTCGCCGGTGGCGGGCCAGAAGTTGATGTGCTCGCCGCTGTCGGTGCTGAAGGTCTGCAGGGGGCCTTCATCGTTCCAGTGGCCTTGGAGATGGAGGAGGGTGATCAGAGCCTTGAGATCTTGAAGCGAACCTTGAAACGGCATGGCGCTGGGTGGTGATGATGGCTGTGGGAACGCTTCAGGCGGGCAGGGCAGCCGGAGTGGCGGTTTTCATGGTGGCCGCTGCCTCCACAACAGCCTGACGGGCCCAGGCATCGACCGCCAGAACATCGGCCAGCGACGGGCTGGGGGTGAGGTCGGCCCGGTGGCGGTCGCAGACCCTTTCAATCAGGCTGGGGATGGCGAGGAAGGGGATGCGCTCCTCCAGGAACAGAGCCACGGCCTGCTCATTGGCCGCGTTGAGGGCCGCCGGCATGGTGCCGCCCGCCCGGCCAGCGGCGTAGGCCAGCTCCATGCAGGGGTATTTCTCCCGATCGGGGGCGAGGAAGGTGAGCTGGCCCACTTCGGTGAGATCAAGGCGGCGCCAGGGGGTGTGGAGGCGTTCGGGCCAGCTGAGGCAGTAGAGGATCGGCAGCTTCATGTCCGGCCAGCCCAGCTGGGCGAGCACGGAGGAATCGGCCAGCTCCACCATCGAGTGGATGATCGATTGGGGGTGGATCACGATCTCGATGTGGTCGTAATCCAGGCCGAACAGGTAGTGGGCCTCGATCACCTCCAGGCCCTTGTTCATCAGCGTGGCCGAGTCCACGGTGATCTTGCGACCCATGCTCCAGTTGGGGTGGCTGGTGGCATCGGCCACGGTGGCCTTGGCCAGGTCGGCGGCGGGCCAGTCGCGGAAGGCGCCGCCGCTGGCCGTGAGCTGGATGCGGCGCAGGCCGGGGGTGGGAACGCCGGTGGAGAGGCGGGCGGTGTCGGCCCAGGGGGTGCCCTGCAGGCACTGGAACAGGGCCGAATGCTCCGAGTCGGCGGGAAGCAAGCGGCTGCCGCTCGCCTCCAGGGCAGGCAGCACTACAGGGCCCGCGGCGATCAGGGTTTCCTTGTTGGCCAGGGCGATGTCCTTGCCGGCGTTGACCGCGGCCAGGGTGGGCAGCAGGCCGGCGCAGCCCACGATCCCGGTGACGACCAGATCGGCGCTGCTCCAGGCAGCGGCGGCGCAGAGGCCGTCGCTGCCGCCCAGCAACTCCGGCAGTCGGCTGGGCCGTAGGGCCGGTTCGAGAGCTTCCAGGCGCTCGCGCAGCTCGGCAAGTTTCTCCGGGTGGGCCAGGGCTACCGCCTCGGGCTGGTGGCGCACGATTTGCTCCACCAGCAGGTCGAGGTTGTTGCCGGCCGTGAGGGCTACTACCCGGAACCGTTCGGGGAACTCCTCGACGATCTCCAGGGTCTGGGTGCCGATCGAACCGGTGGACCCCAGCACGGACAGGGCTTTCACGGCGGGGCTCGCGGACTTGCGGCACCAGTTTCTCACCGCAGCTCCAGAGGTCTGCTCTGCAAGCTCCAGAGACTGGCTCAATAAGCTCCAGAGACCGGCTCACCGCAGCTCCAGCGGCCTGGTCAGCGCAGCTCCAGAAACCGTGTCACTGCAGCTCGGGTGAATGTCTGATCGTGGTCTTCAGTGATTCTGTTCCCGTCTGTCGAGCACCTTGCCCGGCTCAGCGGCGGCGCCCGTCGCGTCGGCCCGGCCCCAAGCCCCGGTGGAACTGGAGGCTCCGTCGGGGGCTTCTGCAAGGCTGGCGCGATCCGACAGCCCGAAACGATGGCCGCTCTTCCCCCCTGGCTGCAGCGCTGGAACTTCATCGAGCGGGCCCGGCTGGAACGCCAGCTGTGGGACGTCTTCGAGGCTGGCGGTGATCTCGATGCCAAGGTGGCGGAATGCCGCTCCGCCGTGGCGGCGGGGGATCGGGGCCGTGCCTTTCAGCTGGAGGTCTGGGAGACAACGCTGCGGCGTATCCGCAAGATCGAGACCCTGATGCGCGACCAGCAGGCGCCGCCTGGAGCTTGATGCCGGGATGGGGCCTTGAATGCCCGTCTGCTTCGACTGAACGTTCTGCCGAGGATCGGGGCGTCCGGGCGATGCGTCAGCTGGCCTGAGGACTGGCGACGCTCCGAGGGGATTGCATCCAATGGGCATGCAAGGGGCCTCGCCGGCGCGCAGGTCAGAGCCTCAGGCCTGGCTGGGGCGGCTCCAAGGAGAAGACGGTCTCAGCGGCGCAGCCATTCGGTGCTGCCGCCGGGGCGGTCGATCAGTTCGATGCCCTGGCTCTTGAGCTCGTCGCGGATCCGGTCGGCCGTGGCGAAGTCGCGGACGGCCTTGGCGGCCTTGCGCCGCTCGATGAGGGCTCTGATGTCTTCCCCAGGGCTGCCCTCGGCGCTGATCCCCACGGGGGTTGGCGATTGGACAACCGTTGCTTTCCATCCCAGTGAAGCTGCAGGCTTCGCCTTGGTTGTCGGCTCTCCGCTGGTTGCTTGATCGCTGAATCCCTGCAACGACGGGAGCCTTGGCTGTTCGGGTTCGAGCCCTAGCACCCCCGCCAGCTCAAGCAGTAACCGCCACCGACCGCCCTGGGCCAGATCTGCCGCTCCGGGAATGTCACGACGTTGCAGGCGATTGGCGAGCGCCCGCAGGGGCCGCGCCAGCTCAAACAGTTCGCCCATCGCCGCGGCGGTGTTGAGGTCATCGTCCATGGCCGCGATGAATCGGCCCTTGCTGCCCGCCAGGTCGTCAGGAAGGGCGGCAAGATCGCCGGCCGTGCTTTCGCTCCAGGGGAGCAGATGTTCATATGTGCGGCCCACTCCCAGGGCGGCATTCAGGCCCTTCCAGCCGGCGGCTGCGGCCTCGAGGGCCTCGGCGGTGAAATCGAGCGGCTTGCGGTAGTTCGCCTGCAACACGAACAGCCGCAGGGTCATCGGGCTGACGCCTGAATCGAGCAGGGCGCGGATGGTGGTGAAGTTGCCGAGCGATTTGCTCATCTTCTCCCCGCCCACATTCACCATGCCGTTGTGCAGCCACCAGCGCGCCAGTTCCTTTCCTGTGGCCGCCTCCGATTGGGCGATCTCGTTTTCATGGTGGGGAAAGATCAGATCGGCGCCGCCAAGATGAATATCGATCGTGTCGCCCAACTCCTCGCGCACCATCGCCGAGCATTCGATGTGCCAACCAGGACGGCCCCGGCCCCAGGGTGAGGGGAAGCTGGGTTCGCCCGCCTTGGCTCCTTTCCAGAGGGCGAAATCGAAGGGATGGTGCTTGCGGGCCTCCTCGGCGGTGGCAACGCGGCCGGAGGCATTGTCCTGCTGTTCGCTCAGATCTCGGCCAGAGAGTTTGCCGTAATCGCGGTGCTTGAGCACGGCGAAATACACATCGCCATCCACCGAATAGGCGGCCCCTCTGGCCTCGAGGTCGCCGATCAGGGTGCGGATCGCATCGAGGCTGCGGGTGGCGCGCGGCATGCGGTCGGCGGGAAGGATGTTGAGGGCGGCCATATCCGCCACGAAGGCCGCGATGTTGCGCTCGCTCACCTCCTCCATTGAGCTGCCCTCGGCGGCGGCGCGGGCGAGGATCTTGTCGTCGATGTCGGTGTAGTTCTGCACGAAGGTCACCTGATAACCCTTCCAGATCAGGTAACGACGCAGGACATCCCACACGATGTAACTGCGGGCATGGCCGAGGTGGCAGAGGTCGTAGACGGTGACGCCGCAGCAGTAGATCGAGACCTTGCCCTCGCGGAGTGGCACGAAGTCGGCCTTGGCCCGGGTAAGTGTGTTGGTGAGCCGCAGGGTCAAGACGGGTGCCGGACCGGAGCCGGAGAGCGACGGATCGGCTGCACCGTAAGGCCTGGGGAGGTTGGAGGCCTCTGATCGTTCAAGCCATGACCACCCCTGATCCGGGCGACTTGAGGAGCTTGTCAACCGATCACCAGACATCGAAGCGGACCGGCCGGAATCGCTCTTGCGCGCGTGCTGAGGTCCTTCCTGCCCTTGTCGCCGTCCAGCTGGGAGTCACTGTCCTGAGGGGACGGGGCCCGAATCCCCTCAGCCCTGACCCAGCCGACCACCGCCGTAGCCGGCCCGCTCGCGCACCGCCTGGCACCAGTCGAGGTTGGCGAGGTACCAGTCCACCGTCGCTGCCAGACCCTGCTCAACGTTGTGGCGCGGCTGCCAGCCCAGCTCCTCGCTGATCCGGGCCGGGTCGATGGCGTAGCGGCGGTCATGGCCCGGGCGGTCCTTGACTGGGGTGATCAGGGCGCTGTGGGAAGCACTGCCGGGGCGGCGTTCATCGAGCAGGGTGCAGATCGCCTCCACCACCTGTTTGTTGGTGCGCTCCCCATGGCCCCCGACGCAGTAGCTGCGGCCCAGCTGTCCCTGGGTGGCCGCCAGCAGCAGCGCATCGACGTGATCCTCCACGTACAGCCAGTCGCGCACATTGGCCCCGTCGCCATAGAGGGGAATCGGCTCGCCGGCGGCCGCCTTGAGGATCACCACCGGGATCAGCTTCTCTGGGAACTGCCAGGGGCCGTAGTTGTTGGAGCAGTTGGTGAGAACCACCGGCAGGCCATAGGTGTGGTGCCAGGCGCTGACCAGGTGGTCGCTTGCCGCCTTGCTCGCCGAGTAGGGGCTGCGGGGGTCGTAGGGGGTGGTTTCAGAGAAGCGGCCCGTTTCGCCCAGGGAGCCGAACACCTCATCGGTGCTGATGTGATGAAGCCGGAAGC
>Ga0209401_1000616_pt1 | contig 24044 bp, 21 predicted proteins | sample M_140807_MF_Meta_FD_187318 | JGI IMG/M metagenome (GOLD analysis project Ga0209401, IMG submission 187318) | Freshwater microbial communities from Lake Montjoie, Canada to study carbon cycling - M_140807_MF_MetaG (SPAdes) (version 2) | ecosystem: Environmental > Aquatic > Freshwater > Lake... | reverse complement strand
CGTGATCACCCAGGTGCCCGAGCTGCCGAGCATGGCCTGAAGGCGTTCGATGTCGCTCTTGGGTACCAGCAGAATCTGGCGGTCGGCTGGCTTCTCAGGCAGGAGCAGGCGAAAGGCCGCCAGGTTGGCCTGCTGGAGCAGGGCGTCGATCACATCCTTGGCCTGGTCCTTGCGGGTCAGCCGCACCCTTACGGTGGCCAGGGGTTGGCCACTGGCGATCACCACGTCACCGCGGCGAAGGGCGATCACGTTGGTTTCCAGCTGTTTCAGTTCGGCTTCGCCGGCCGAGATCCGCTGGCGCACCCCCTTGAGTTCGGTCTCATTGCGGCGGATCTCGGCGTCGCGGCCCTTCACGTCCCGGTTGAGCCGCTGGCGCTCGCTCTCCAGCCGGATCCGTTCCCGCTGGAGCGGCTGCAGTTCCTGGCGGAGGCTGTCCACCCGCCCCTTGGCCGAGGTGAGCTCCTGCTGCACCTGCTGCCGGCGCTGCACCGCCTCCTGCCGCCCCTTCTGGGCCTGGCGGCGGCCCGCTTCGGCCCGTTGCACGTCCGCGCGGCTGCGGGCCAGCTCGCGACGGTTCTCCTCCAGATCGGCGTGGCTTCGGGCCAGGGCGGTGCGGCTGTCGCGCAGGCGGGCCTGGATCTGATCCAGTTCAAACAGTCCCACCCGCAGCCGATTGCTCACCAGCAGCATCAGGCCGAGGGAGATGGCACTGATCAGGCTGCCCGTGAGGGCCGTGATCACCACGGCAGTCTTGCGGGGTCTGAGGTTGAAGAGGCTGAGCCGGGCCTTCCCAACCCGGCTGCCGAGTCGGTCGCCGAGGGTGGACAGCACGCCGCCGAGCAGCAGCAACGCCAGGATCAGCAGCCAGCCCGACACGCCCTGCTCCAGCTCAGAACCAGTATCCCCGAGCAGTGCACCGCTGGCGGCCCCTTTCTTCGTCCCTGCGGCGTCGATCGCCAGGATCTCGGCCGCTTTTGACTCAGCTGAACCGCTTGGCCAGGGCTACGGGGTCGAACACGGTGATCTTCTTGCGGTCGATCTGCACCAGACCGTCGTTGCGCAGGTCTCCGAGCAGGCGAGTGATTGTGACCCGGGTGGAGCCGATCGCCTCGGCGATCGCCTGGTGGGAGAGGCGGAGGTCGATGGTGATGCCCTCGTTGCTGGGAACACCAAAGTCGCGGCAGAGCACCAGCAGGAAGCTCACCAGCCGTGAGCTCATGTCGCGGTGGGTGAGGGTTTCGATCATGGTCTCGGTCTGCAGAATGCGCGAGGAGAGGCCCTGCAGGAGCAGCAAACCCACGCTGGCGTCCTGCTCGATGGCCCGCCGCACCGAAGTGGCCGGGGCGGTCACCATTTCCACCCGGGTGAAGGCGATCGCGTGATAGAAGCGATCGGAGCGCTGGCCGGTGAGCAGGGAGAGCACCCCGAAGAGGCTGTTTTCCCGCAGCAGGGCCACGGTGATCTCCTCCCCCGATTCGTAGACCCGCGAGAGGCGGACGGCGCCGCGCCGCAGAAGGTAAACCCGCTCGGCGGGATCGCCAGGAAAGAAGATCGTTTTGCCCCGCTCGATCGTTTCCACGCTGCTGCCCGAGAGGCTGCGGATCACCTCAAGGAGCGTGGGGCTGGGGGACGCGGAGGATCCGGTGGCCACGACGGCTCCCGGAGACCCGCTGGAGGGGGTGCTCCCTAGGCGGCTGAATCCGCGCATGGCGCCGACCATGGGGCAGGTACGTGAATGTGGAAGCTAAGGATCGTCTGGCCCCTTCCTTGTAGCAAAACACACGGTTTGCATCGCTGGCTGTTCCGCCGCCCCTTTGGCTGCCGTGTCTGAAGCTGGCCGATCCCCGTGGCGGCCAGCGCGGGGCATGGGGGGCGGCGGGATTGCTGGGGTTTGGGAGCGTCCGCGACGGATCCACCAGGGGTGGTGTCTTGGGCTTGCCTGAGCCGCTACATTCAGTTCACGGGGTCCGGATCCGATCCGATCACCACCCGACGAACCCGCCCGCCCAACCCTTCCGGAATCCAGCTTCCATCGCCTTCCAGTGATCCCATTGAGGGGTTGATGGCGGCTGGGGGGCCGGGTTGCTGTCGCTCCCCATCCTCTCGTCTATGACCGCCAGCCTCGCCAGCCATCGCCACGGCCCCAGGGCCGAAGCCGGCAGTCGGCGACCCCCGCTGCGACTGGTGCCCCGGCCGGAGGGACTGCTGCAGATCCACACCGCCCCGTTCCGCGGCAGCTTCGCGGCGGTGTTCAGCCAGGCCCTGCGCACGGCCGGCCTGGGCAGCCGAGTGCTGATCAGCCAGTTCCTCAAGGGCGGGGTTGACCAAGGCGTGGAGGGTTCGCTGTGGCTTTGCGGCCGGCTCCAGTGGCTCCGCCCCGCCACCCCCCATTGCCTGGGGGTGGAAGCGGCCGCCTTGGTGCCCAGCACGGCCGATGCCGCTTTCACCGAGTCCGGCGCTACGCCCGCCGCCGACCCCTGTGAGGCCGTGCGGGCCGTGTGGGCCTACAGCTGCGACCAGCTGCTCAGCGGTGCTGTGGATCTTCTTGTGCTCGATGAACTGGGGCTTGCGGTTGAACTGGGCTATCTCTCGGCCAAGGAGGTCACCGACACCCTCGAGCGGCGTCCCCCCCATTTGGATGTCATCCTGACGGGCCCTTCGATGCCCGCGGCGCTGATGGCGATGGCCGACCAGGTCACCCAGCTGCGCCGAGCCCCCTAGGCCGCGCTGCCCGCCGCTTCCCTTCCAAGCCGATGCTCAAGAACGACCGTTGGATCAACGAGCAGGCCGCCGCCGGCATGCTCGAGCCGTTTCAGTCCACCCTGGTGCGGCACCTCGATCCCGAGGCCCGCAGCGGCCCGGTGCTGAGCTTCGGCTGCTCCTCCTACGGCTACGACCTGCGGCTGTCGAGCAAGGAATTCTTGATCTTCCGCCACGTGCCCGGCACGGTGATGAACCCGAAGCGGTTCAATCCTGCCAACCTTGAGCCCGCGCCCCTGCATCGCGATGAAGATGGGGACTATTTCATCCTGCCGGCCCATTCCTATGGCCTCGGGGTGGCCCTGGAGCGGATGAAGGTGCCGGCCAATATCACCGTGATCTGCCTTGGCAAGAGCACCTACGCCCGTCTCGGCATCATCGTGAACACCACGCCGGCCGAGGCCAGCTGGGAGGGGCACCTCACCCTGGAGTTCAGCAATTCCTCGGGCGCCGATTGCCGCATCTACGCCAACGAAGGCATCTGCCAGCTGCTCTTCTTTGAGGGTGATCCCTGCGACACCACCTACCAGGACCGTGCCGGCAAATATCAGCACCAGCCGGAGCGGGTGACGCTGGCGCGGATCTGAATCAAGGCTCCGCGATAGAGCTGATCAGCGGCGAAGAAGCCTCTTGAGCGCACTGGCTTTTGAGCGGAAGTGGTAGTAGAGAGATACGGCAGCATCATTGGACTGGAGTTGCCAATGTCTCGCCAGCATCATGGCGCGCCTTGGAACGTTTAGGTTGTCGCTCGAATCAAAGAGGGCGTTGCTGTCGATGCAAAGCTCAGTGAAGCGCTGTAGAAGGGAGGAGTCCATGCGCGTTTGATGCTGCTTATCGAAGGAGTGGAAATAAGTGTATTCGCTTTGCAGAAGGGCAATGGCCGAATGAAAATTCGATCGCTTTGTTTTAACGTATTCAGATAACGTGTGCCGTTTCAGATCGGGAAGAAGATATTCAATTTTTTGCCGGCTTAGCCTGAGGTGCTCCGAATAAGGTTTATAGTGAAACTCGATGTAGGTAATGCCGGTTTCAAGTTCTTCGCTCCCGGCGATTGAGCAACCTTGGTGGAAGCCGTGCTCCAGTGATGCGCAGGCCCCTTTGGCAAAGAAGCATTTCTTGCACCATGTTATTTTTGAATAGCGATTCGGGTGGTAAGGGCTGTTTACGTACTTGTGGGGGATTGTTAATACCTTGCGGCTGTTGGCGAAGCGGGCTAGCACCTGGTCAATGTCATTAAGAGAGCAGGAGATCCTGCCGGCCTGATCGCAGGCCAGGAACTCATCGCAATCCATGGCAAAGTAAAAGTCATGCGGATCTCTGTTGTCAAGCTGCTTAATGGTCTCGGCAAAAATTAAGCCGCACTTAAAATAGTCTTGCTGCTGATTAAAGCTTCTGTTCACGCTCACGCCACTCGCTTCGGCTGCCTCGAGGATGGCAAGTGTCTGGGGATCGGTGGAACCGTTGTCGAAGACGAAGATGCTGGCAGGATCTACTAGGGACCGGTGATAGGTGATCCAGGGATCTAAAAGAAGACGTTCGTTCTTCTGCATCATCAACAGCGCGATCCTCGGGCTCATGCTTGTTGCCCCTGTGATTCTTTCGTGAAGCCGGGTGGGATCATCGCTGATTCAGGGCGCTAGCCGCGCCTTGTGCAGCCGAGTCTTCTCATACCAGCCGGCGAACTCGGGCGCCCAGGCCACCAGGTGGGGCCACATCAGGTCGCACAATTCGCGGATCTCCTGCTGGGCGTCGAGCTTGGCGCGCAGATCGAGGAAGTGGAGAAAGGCCCGCAGGCTGAAGCTCACCACGAAGTGCTGGCGGTAATCGAAGGGCAGGATGCCGCGGGCGTGTTCCTCGGCAAAACCGGCATCGAGCCGTTCGGCGTAGCGTTCGGCGGCGGCGCGGCAGAGGGCAAGATCCTTCGCCCGTTCGTCTGCGGTGTACGCATACTTCTTGCCCTGGCGGTCGCTGTAGTCGCCCGTCGGCCGCAAATAGAACACCTCTTCCAGGTCCAGTTCGCCCTTGGCCGCCTTGCTGATGCGGTCGCCGGTGTAACGCATCGATTGCACATCGAAGCTCACGCCCACCCGGTGAGTGCGGGCCTGCTGCATCACCGAATGGGGAAACCAGCCCACATTCAGCACGATCTGGGCGTGCTCCAGGGGCCCGTAGTGGCCCCGCTCCCCGGCCAGGAGTCGCTTCACGCAGATTTCGCCGGCCCGCTGTTCATCTGGCCAATGGGCCCGGTCATCGGCGACGAAGCCCTCGCTGTAGTCCTGGTGCATGCCGGCGTACACGCACTGCTGGGGGTTGGGCGTGGCGGCGATCAGGTCGACCCGGAAGCGGGGATCCATGGTTGATCGAGCGATGGACGAGGTGGAAGGAAAGCTGGATCGCCTCCTCAGCCGTGGCTGCGGGGGCTGATGGCGCTGCGGCGGCCGGGCTGGGAAGGCGAGGCGCTGCCTGCGATGGGTGACTCCCCGGTTTCGGATCGGTTCGTGCTGGCCGCCTCCACTTCCGCAGGACTCTTGGTCAACCCGGACGGGCCGCTCCCGGTGGAGTCTCCGGAAGTGGAGGGGGCAGCGGGGTTGTTCGTGGTCTCTCCCAGGTTGCTGGTGGCGCCCACCCCGACGAGTTGGGGCAGGGGCCTGCCCTCCACCAGGGCCGTGGTGAGGGCCTCGAGTTCCTCGGGGCGCCGGGCCCCGATCGAGCGGCCCACGGAGAGGCCGCCGGCATCAAACAGCTCGAGCTGGGGGATGCCGTTCACGGCGTAGCGATCGAGTTCGGGCTGCCAGCGCGGGTTGTCCACGTTCAGCAGCACCACATCGAGCGATCCCCGCTGCCGCTGCTCGATCGCCTCCATCGCCGGGGCCATGGCCCGGCAGGCTTCGCACCAGTCGGCGTAGAACTCCACCAGGGTGGGTCGGTTGTCGGTCAGGGCCGTGGTCAGATCCGGCGACTGACGGGCCAGCCGTTCAAGGGGCGCCGCCGGATGCAGGCCGCCCCGCAGCCAGAACAGCAATACGGCCAGCACGGCCGCCACGGCCGCCAGCACCATCCGTTCGCGGCGCCCAAGGCCGCCGGGGATGTGATCAGGGGCCAGGGGGGCTTCGATGGCGGGACCACCCAAGGGAACCGCGGTTCCGGTACTGGATTCGGCGGCGGAATCCGGGGGGGAGAACATCGGTTGGGCCAGCCCAGGCTGCTTGGCACTCTGGCAGGAGTGCACCAGGACTGCCGCCGGGTTTCCGCTGGACGGGCTTGCTAGCTTCCGTTTAGCGGGAGTTCCCGGTGAAACGGCGCCTCACCCTCCATTTCCCCCGTGAGGCGGTCCACCAGCCGATCACCTATCGGCTTGCCGTGGACTTCGACGTAGCCGCCAAGATTCTCCGGGCCCAGGTGGCTCCCAACCAGCTCGGCACCATGGTGGTGGAGCTCTCCGGCGATATCGACGAACTCGATGCCGCCGAGCTCTGGCTGGAGCGCCAGGGTTTGGGCATCAACCGGGCCCCGGGGGAAATCCGCATCGACCCCCTGCGCTGCGTCGACTGCGGCATCTGTTCGAGTGTCTGCCCCAGCGGGGCCCTGAAGTTCGAGCCCACCGCCCAGCGGCTGCATTTTGAAACGGCCCGCTGCCTGGTCTGCGAGCAGTGCATTCCCAGCTGCCCACTCACGGCCATCGCCCTGGTGCTCGACCCCAGGAGCGCCAACCCGGCGATGGCGGAGTTCCCGGCCGCCGAGTCCTCTGGGTCGGTTCCGCGCCGCCGGTCCCCCCGGCCCGGCGGCAGACCAGCCCGGGAGGCGCTGTAATCATGCGCGTGCTCTCGCTGTTGCTGCTGCCGCTGCGGGCTCCCATGCTGCTGCTACTGGCAGCGGTGAGTGTCTACCTGGGCCTCCACTGGCTTGACTCCCAGGATGGCCTGAGCTCCACCCACCACCTTGCCCCGCTGTTCTGGTCGGCCCAGTGTGCCCAGGCCCTGCTGGTGGTGGTCTGCTGTTGCATGCCCGATCTGCTGTTGCGGCGGTTTTCGGTGATGCTTGCCGCCAGCCGGGTGGTCACCCTGGTGGCAACCCTGCTGCTCGTGACCATCGGCGGGCTTTACCTGCTGCACCTGGAGGTGCTCTCCAATGTGCTGATCCTGGCGGCCTCGGTGCTGCTGGTCCGTCTTGACCTGTTGCGCATCCGGCTGGTTCCCCCTCCACCAGTCCTGGCCTTGATGCTGGCGGTGGTGGTGCTGATCGGGGCCAACCTGGGTCACAGGCTGGGCACCAGCCAGAGTTCCGTCGATGCGGTCGTCCCCTCCCCTTCGGCGGCGGCGGTCCAGCGGGCCCGGCCGCAGGTGTCCACCGGGCGCCGTATGTCGCTGCTGGGTCGGGCCAAGGTTTCGCCGCAGCAAGCGGTGCCCCAGACCCGCTAGAGGCTTGCCCCACCGCCGGCGATCAGCAGCCCGGCAGACCGGGCTGGCGATAGCTCCAGGCGTTGCCCAGTACTTTCTTGACGTAGAGACGGGTTTCGGGGAAGGGGATGGCCTCCACCCACAGTTCCGGTGCCGAGCGAAGCCGGGGATTGACCCAGCCCCCCACCGCCCCGGGACCGGCGTTGTAGCTGGCCACCGCCGGCAGGAGATCCCCATGCCACTGCAGCAGCAGCCCCCTCAGGTACTGGACCCCCAGGGCCACATTCCGCTCGGGGCGTTCCAGCTCGGCGGAGGTGAGCGGCCTGCCGGCCAGTTCCGCGGCGGTGGCCGGCATGAGCTGCATCAGGCCCACGGCGCCAGCCACGGAGTGCACCGTGGGGGTGAAGCGGGATTCCTGTTTGGCCAGACCCTGCAGGAGTTCCAGAGGAACCTGCCGCTGCTCGGCCGCGGGCCCAAACACCTCCAGGAAGCGTTGCGGATGGAGGCTGCGCTCCAGTTGGGGGAGGAGGGCGCACTGGTCGGGTTTGAGGCGCAGGCTGGCCTGCTCCAGTTGGCCCAGGCCGGTCCAGTCGTCCCCCACCCCCTGGCGCAGCCGGCCCTCCACCAGCAGGTCGGCCGCCAGGCGGGGGGGCGTGCTGCCCCTCCGGGCCCGCCAGGTTTCCCAGGCCTCGTTGCGCTGGTCGAGGCGCCAGAGGCGATCGAACAGGGGATCACCGCTCGCCAGCGGTTGCCAGTCGCTTGAGGGGGCCGCGCCCGCCGTTTTCCCTTGCCCTCCTCCGCTTGCGCCGCCCGACGGCTGGCCCGCCTTGAGCTGGGCGGCCTCGCCGAGTTGCACCGCCGCCCGCCAGCCGTAGTACCCGCCGGGGTTCTGGCGCCGCAGATCCCGCCAGCTGGCGGCCGCGGCGGCTCCATCGCCCCGTTGCCGCTGGATCATCCCCAGCCAGAAGCGGGAGCGGGCCGCCAGCGGGGCCGGCAGGCGTTCCGCGGGAATGGTCCGCAGCAGGGTGGCCGCGTTGTTCCACTGGCCGGCCAGGAGCTGCCGCCGTGCCAGTTCCCACTGCAGCTCCCAGCTGGCCGGGTCGTCGAGCCAGCGCCGCAGCACCGCCAGGCCACCGGTCGCCTTCGGGTCGGCGAGTACGCGTCGAGCGGCCACGGGAGCGCTCACCCGCCAGGCCTCGGGGAGGGACTCCAGGGCCTTCTGGGCCTCCGCTCCCTCCTGCTGGGCCAGCAGACGCACGGCCCCATCGGCCTCCGGCGCGTCATCGCCCGGTCCACCCTGGCGAGCCACCTGCAGCAACAGGGCCAGGGCCTGGGGGTGGTGCTCCGGTTTGCCTTGGAGCAGGGCCCGGGCCAGGTCCAGTCGGCCCGCGGCGTTCAGCTCCCTGATGGCCGCTGTCCGGGCCGGATCGTTGGCACCTCCGCCCAGGCAGGCCAGGGCCCCATCGCCATCGCCGAGCTGGGCGATCCCTGCTGCCAGGCTTGCCCGCTGCGGTGCGGTCGGTCGTAGCGAGCCGGGTTGACAGGCCTGCCGCATCCGTTCGTCTGCCCCAGGCCAGCGGGCGCCCCAGCGGGCCAGATGCAGGGCTCCAGCCAGCCGTTCCGCGGGGGCGGGGCCCGCCTCCACGGCGGCGGCCAGGGCGGCTGGATGGGCCGGGAACTGTTGCATCAGATCGGCCCGCAGGGCAGGCTGCCGGCGACCGAGGGCGTAGAGGGCATCCGCCGTGCTGGCGGACCCGCGGAACCGCTGCAGCAGTGTCTTCCACAGTTGGCGGGCCCGGTCGTGCTCCCCCAGGGCGGTGGCGTTCTGGGCGGCGTTCTTGAGGGCCACCGCTGCCACCGGATCGGTGCCCCATCCCAGGCCGCCCAGCAGATCCCGCTGCAGCCTTGGGTCGTCGGGGAAACGCTGGGCCAGCAGCAGGCTGGCTTCCCGCCGCAGGTTGGGATCGGGGGCCCAGCGCCGCAACCGTTCCAGCTGGCTCGAGGGCGTGGCGGGGGTCAGGGGGGGGAGCTTCTCCAGCAGGGCCCTCCCCCCCACAAGGGCAGCACCGGTGCCGAGGCAGGAGGTGGCAAGGAGCAGGGAGAGACGGGTCAAGGCCGGAGGGCACCGCAGACGGCATTCTGGGCAATGCCCTCGACGCCAACCCGGTGCGCCTGCCCCTTCTGCCGCGCCCTTCCCTGCCGGACCGGTTCCGCCAAGCTTCCGCCTTGCCAGCGGCGCTGCGCCCCCTGCTGCTCGATCTTCCCGGCGCGGGCCAGCGTCGACGGGCTCTGGCGGCGGTCGTTCTGGCGATCCTGGTGCTGCTGCTCAGGCCCTGGCCTCCCATGCTCTGGCTGCCGGGCTGGTGCGTGGGTGGGTTGGGGCTCTGGGCCCTCGTGGAGGTGGTGCTCTGGCTCTGGCGCCCCCGCCGCTGGCGCTGAGCGGGGATCACGGCACGTAACCTGGCCGCCGACTGCCGAACGCCGCCCCATGGCCGAGTCTCCGGCCACCCAGCCCATCCCCTCAGCGGCCAGTCCCTCCGCGAAGCTGGAGGAGCGGGTCCCCTGCCCGATCGGTGCCCCCTTCGATGGGCCCCAGGCCGCCTTCGGCACCGATGGCATCCGCGGCAGGGTCGGTACCGCCATCACCCCCGCCCTTGCCCTGCAGGTGGGCTATTGGTGTGGGCGGGTCCTGCCAGCGGAGGGTCCGGTGGTGATCGGCACCGATTCCCGCATCAGTGGCCCGATGCTGGTGGCGGCCCTCACCGCCGGTCTCACCGCGGCTGGTCGCCAGGTGTGGCAGCTGGGTCTCTGTCCCACCCCGGCGGTGCCGGGCACGATCCGTCGCTGCGGGGCTGCGGGGGGTCTGATGGTGTCCGCCAGCCACAATCCCCCCCACGACAACGGCATCAAGGTCTTCGGTGCCTCGGGGGCCAAGCTCGACCGCAGGGCCCAGGAGGCGATCGAGGCGGGGCTCCGCGGCGAGGCGGAGGCTGTGGCCCTGGTGGCGGAGGGAACGGCCCACACGCGCACCGATCTCTTTGATGCCTACGCCGAAAGCCTGATCGCCAGTGTCGGCGGAGAGCGGCTTGAGGGCTGCAAGGTGGTGCTGGATCTGTGCTGGGGTTCGGCCACCGCCTGCGGCGAGGCCGTGTTCCGGGCCCTCGGGGCTGAGCCCCTGGTGCTTCATGGGGAGCCTGATGGTCGCCGCATCAACCAGGGCTGCGGCAGCACCCATCTCGAACCCCTGCGGCGAGCGGTGCTCGAATCCGGGGCCGCCATGGGCTTCGCCTTCGATGGCGACGCCGACCGGATGCTGGCGGTGGATGGCCGGGGTCGGATGGTGGATGGCGACCAGATCCTCTACCTCTGGGGCTCCGCCCTGCGGCAGGCCGGCGATCTGCCGGCCAACCGGATCGTGGCCACGGTGATGTCCAACCTGGGTTTCGAGCGGGCCTGGAGTGAAGCCGGTGGGGTGCTGGAGCGCACCGCTGTGGGCGACCAGCATGTGCATGCCGCCATGGAGGAGCTCGGCGCCGGCCTGGGTGGCGAGCAGTCGGGTCACATCCTGTCCGCTCGCCATGGCATGAGTGGCGACGGGCTGCTCACAGCCCTGCAGGTGGCCACCCTCGTGCATGGCCGGGGTCAGACCCTGGCCGACTGGATGGAGAGCAGCTTCCGCCCCTATCCCCAGAAGCTGGTGAATGTGACCGTGCCCGATCGCGGCCGACGTACCGAATGGCAACGGTGTGAGCCCCTGCTCCGGGCCGTGGAGGGAGCCGAGCAGGCCATGGCCGGCACCGGTCGGGTGCTGGTGCGGGCCAGCGGCACCGAACCTCTGCTGCGGGTGATGGTGGAGGCGGCTGATCCCCAGCAGGTGGAGCACTGGGCTTCCCTGCTGGCGCGCGCCGCTGACGACCACCTCAACCGCCCTTAGGTGCCCCCCGGCTCCCGACCCCCCTGGTGCCGCGCCAACATGCCGTCATGGTCGTTGCTTCCCTCGCCGCCGAACAGGATGTGGTGGTGGTGGGGGGTGGCATCGCCGGCCTCACCGCCGCCGCTCTGCTGGCTCGGGAGGGGTTGGCGGTGGACCTGTTGGAGGCCCATCACCAGAGCGGCGGCTGTGCCGGCACGTTCCGGCGCGGTCCCTGGTGCTTCGATGTGGGCGCCACCCAGGTGGCCGGCCTGGAGCCAGGCGGCATTCACCGGCGCCTCTTCGCCCACCTGGGAGTGCGGGCGCCGGCGGCCAGCCCGCTCGATCCCGGCTGTGTGGTGGATCTGGGCGATGGCCAGGAGCCGGTGCGCCTGCACCGCGATCCCACCGCCTGGCGCCAAGAACGGCAGCGCCAGTTCCCGGGAAGTGATCGCTTCTGGGATCTCTGTGCGGCCTTACACGGGGCGAGCTGGGCCTTTGCCGACCGCGATCCCGTGTTGCCGCCCCGCTCCTGGTGGGACCTGGGCCAACTGCTCGGTGCCCTGAGGCCCGCAACCCTCGCCAGCGGCCTGGCCGCTACCGCCACCATCGCCGATCTGCAGCGCCTCACGGGTGGCGCCTCCGGTGCGGCCGGCGAACGGCTGCGCCGGTTCCTTGATCTGCAACTGCGGCTCTATTCCCAGGAATCCGCCGACCGCACCGCCGCCCTCTATGGCGCCACGGTGTTGCAGATGGCCCAGGCGCCCCTGGGCCTCTGGCACCTGGAGGGCTCGATGCAGACCCTCAGCACGGCCCTGGAGCAGGCCCTCGCCCGCTGGGGCGGCGGGCTGCGGCTGCGGCACCGGCTGGAGAGGCTGCATCCGCCGGAGCGGTCGGGTGCCCCCTGGCGGCTGGCGGGCGTGGGGCCCGGTGGTGCCCCCTTCCTGATCGCGGCCCGGGAGGTGGTGCTCACCCTGCCCCCCCAGAGTCTGCCGAGCCTGCTCGCTGACGATCTGCCCCCGGCCTATCGGCGACGAATCGCTGCCTTCCCCGATCCCTCCGGGGCCCTGGTGTTCTATGGCGCAGTCGATCGGAGCCTTCTGCCACCCGATTGCGCTCCCCACCAGCAGCTGGCTTGGACCGATCCCGGCTCGTTGTTCGTGTCCGTGAGCCGGGAGGGGGATGGCCGGGCGCCGCGGGGGCAGGCCACCGTGATCGCCAGCGTGTTCACACCGGCCCGGCCCTGGTTCGACCAGCCGGAGCCGGCCTATCAGCACCGCAAGGCCGCGGCCCGCGGGGGCATCGAGGCGGGCCTGGAGCAACGGCTGGGCATCGCCCCCGCCGACTGGCTCCATGGCGAGCTCGCCACCCCCCGGGGCTGGGCCGGCTGGACCGGTCGGCCCTTCGGATTCGTGGGCGGCCTTGGCCAGCACCCCAGCCGCTTCGGTCCTTTTGGCCTGGCCAGCCGCAGCCCCCTGGCCGGCCTCTGGCTCTGCGGCGACAGCATCCATCCGGGGGAGGGCACCGCGGGGGTGAGCCTCTCGGCCCTGATGGCGAGCCGCCAGCTGCTGGCGGCGCGGGGCCTGGCCTGGCGCTGGCGGGTTGGTGAGTCGGCGGCGGGCTGAGGATCCCCGACGGGCGCGTCAGCGAGTCCGGTGTTTCCTTGGGCCCGATCTCGGACGCTGTCGCCTGAGGGCCACTGATGCGTGGCCGCTGGCCGGGGCGCCGGTCCGCCTCAGGCCGATGGCGTTCACGTTCTCACGGGGAGGCCGTTGATCCTGGCGTCATCGGCGCCGGCGGAAGTTCGGCGGCGCTTCGGTCCGCGCGTGTCGCGGTGCGCTGCCGGAAGGGGATCCAGCGGGCCATCACCCGCTGCTCCCGAGCCTCGGCCGTCGGTGTGAGCCAGAAGATGGCGCGGCGTCCATCGGTGATGTAGGGATCGCCGGTGTAATTGGTGCGGGCCTGATCCGCTGTGGAGGCGCCCACGCCCCCGACGAAGCCGAAGCGGGCCAGACCGTCGGAGAAGAAGAGATCCTGCAGCAGGTACCAGCGGGTTTCATCCACGGCCGGATCGATCTTGTGGGTGGTGATCGTGCGGCGCGTCAGTCGCACGCCGATGTCGCGGCTGATCTGGCCCACCCACACCGGCCGACCTTCGAAGGTGACCGGGGCCAGCCACAACCGCATGTGGTTGCGCTGGTTCACATCGCTGCGGCCCTTCTGCAGGGCCATGTCCTGGCGGCGGCCGAACAGATAAAGGGGGGAGACCGGGGCGTAGCGGTAGCGGCCCCCGAGCAGGGCCGACCTCACGGTGCGCCAGAGGGAGCTCACGCTGAGGGTCTGGGTCACGTGCCAGCCCCGCCGCGCCAGGGTGGGAAACACGGTGTCCCGGCTGCCCACGATCACCACATTGAGCGGATCGGCGGGGGTGCGCCGGTCGCCGCCCCGGGCGCAGCAGGGCACATCGTGCTCGAGCCAGTGGCGCAGCCCCACCTCATCGAGGTCCCGCAGCTTGGCGGAGGGGTAGAGGCCATTCCAGTTCACCTTCTGGAAATCGGTGGCGTGGCCGGGCACCTCGGTGAGGAAGGAGAAGCGTCGCAGCTCGGACTGGGGCCCGGGAGCCACCAGCTCGAAGCTGGAGTACTTGATGCCCTCATCCAGGTTGGTGAACACGAAGCCGGAGGTGGTCGCCTCCGGTTCCACCACCGCCGGCAGTCCCACCCGGTTGAGGTGCGCATCCACCTGCCGGTTGGCGGTGGCCGAGAAGGGGCGATGGCCGATCCAGGCCACCTCCATAGGGGAGTAGTACTCGCTGTCGATGGTGATCGGCGGCAGGTACCAGCGGCGTTTCTCCCGGTTCACCACCTTCACCCACACCGGCTGGATGCCGGCGGCCGCCACGTCGTAACCCAGCAGCCGCTCGGATTCCTCGGCGGAGAGGGCCGTCACCGTCACGTTCACGCCGCCATCGATCCGGCTCTGGCCCCGGCGCAGCAGTGAGGCCTCATCCATGGGGCGCGGAGCGATGGGACCGCACCCCATCAGACCCGGCAACAGCAGCGCTGTGCCGGCCAGGGCCCACGGCCGCCGCATCGATCGCCCTTCGGAGGAACACCGATCAAGCTAAGGGGGCAGGCGATGGCGTCACCACCACCACGGCCTGCGGTGCCCCAAGGCACGTCCAAGGCACTTTCGACCGGGCTGGGGCTTCCAAGCCGAGCCCAGCTGCTGAACTCAGGGGGCGGGGGCTGACCCAGCCTCCGGCGCCATCAGGAAGGCCGGCCGCAGGCGCTGGCCATCCTCCAGGGCCCCGGCCAGCTCCGGCCAGCGCTCGTCCTGCACCAGCTCCTGCAGGGTCCCGATCGCCTCCCGGTAGTCAGCCAGCGCGGCCAGCAGGGCTTCGCGGTTGCAGCGGGCCATCAATGTGCCCAGGTCGGGGTTGCCGCCCCCCACCCGGGTGGTGTCGGCGAAGCCACTGGAGGCCAGGGCGCGGGCCAGATCCCCCAGCCCAGCGGCGCCACTGCCCTGGTCGGCCGCCTGGAGCAGGGCGGCCCCCACCAGCACCGGCAGGTGGGAGATCCAGGCCACGGCCCGGTCATGGTCGGCGGCGGCGCAGGTGAGCCAGCGGGCCCCCACCGCGTTGGCCAGCGCCTCCACCAGGGCGAGGGCCCCGGGGGCGGTGCCCGCGTCCGGGGTGGCCACCCAGGGTCGATCGCGGAACAGGCCCGCCATGCCTGCCTCCACACCCGCCAGGGCTGTGCCGGCCATCGGATGGCTGGCCACGAACAGGCCCCTCTGAGCGCCACGGCCGGCCTGGCGCAGCAGCTCCTGCCAGCGTTCGAGCACCGGCTGCTTCACCGATCCCACATCCGTCAGCACGGCGGAGGGCGGTAGGGCCCGCAGCAGGGCTGGGTCGGGATCGAGCAGGCGATCCAGGGGAAGGGCCAGCACCACCAGTCCGCAGTGCTCGAGCACGGAGGGCGCGGTGCTCACCACGCTGGCCAGCTGCCGCTGGCGGGCCCGCTCGGCTGTGGCCTCGCGGTGCACCAGGGCCCGCACCTCCAGCCCCGCCGCCTGCAGGTCCAGCCCGAGGGAGCCACCGATCAGCCCCAGCCCCACGATCCCAACGGGCCGGCCCTCCAGCTCGTCGCTAAGCGGCATCCGCCATTCGCGGGCCCCGGGGCGCTCCGGCCGGGCCGCTTCCCCAGGCAACGATGGCGGCGTGAGCGGGGCGGTGGCAGACATCGAGGGGCGCGGTGACACGGTCTCCGCCGAAGGCCAGGAAGAGGCGGGGGCTCGGGATCGGCTCCTGCCCCGGCTCAGGCTTCCGGCATGGGCCATTCCACGGCAACCGGCCCGAGCGGCCGATCCACGGATTGGGTCTTTACCAACTGTAGGGAGCCGCCTCGTGCGGAGCTCTTCCCCCCAGCGGCGTTGTCATGCCGGTTGCCGAAGGCCCCACGGGCTCTCCCTACGATCCAGGCATGCTTGAAGCCAGGGCCCACCTCCAGCTGAAGGCGCTCCTGGAGCGGGAGGGACTCGAGCGCTGGCCCCACCACCTCAGCCTCTGCCGGCTGGTGGGCCGCAGCCTGCGCCGGGGCGACCACACCTTGATCCGGCTGGCCGCTGGCAGTGACCCCAGCTGGCTGATCGGTCTCCTGGTGCCCCTGAGCCTGACGGGCACGCCTGTGGCCCTGGTGGTGGAGGAGAGCATGCGCCAGCGCCTGCTGCACAGGGAATGGCCCAGGTTGCGGGCGGTGGGGGTGGACCTGCGCTGCTGGGAGGGGCCCCAACCGGCGCCGGAGACCCACCTCTGGCTGCTCAGCCCCCAGGAGCTCCTGCAGGTCTGGCGGCAGGGCAGCCTTGGAAACCGCCAGCTGGTGATTCCCCAGGCCGAACTGCTGCAGGACCGGCTGCGGCAGGCCATGGCCCTGCGGATCGAGCCCGCCGACTGGGACAGCCTGCGCAGGGCCCTCCCGCTGGCGGAGCCGAGTCTGCTCGACTTGCACGCACGGCTGGGGAGGAGGGTGCTGGCCCAGCCACGGCATCCCGAGCACCTGGTGGCCCTGGCGCCGGAGGATGAGGCTCCCCTGCGGCAGCTGCTGGCCCTGCTCACGCCGCTGCCAGATCCCTGGAGCCGCTGGCTGCAGGCATCCGGCCCGGGTTGGACCAGCTGGGCCGCCGTTGATCCGGCCCTGCTCCACTGGCAGCTGCACCGGCAGCCCCTGGTGCCCCTCGCCGAGCTGGAGGGGCTGCTCCAGGGCCGCGGCGCGGTGCTGGTGGGTGAACTCCCCCGCACCGCCGCCGGCCCCGGCCGCTGGCGAGAGGCTCTTGGCCTTGGTGAGGGAGTCCTCGGGTTGGAGGCTCCGCTGGTGGTCGATCTGGGTGATCCACCCCTGGCCGATCCGATCCCCCTCTATTGCCCCGTCAGGCAACCCCTGCCCAACAGCCCCCACTACGGCGACCACTTGCTTGACCAGTGCCGGCGCCTGGTGCTGGCTCAGGCAGGACTGACGCTGATTTTGATCGATGACCCGGCCCTGCGGCTGGGCTTGGCCAGCGGGCTGGCGGCTGAGTTCGGCAGCCGGGTGGGCCATGCCTGCACGGCACCGGAGGCCAATGGGGTGGTGTGCGCCAGCTGGGGCTGGTGGTTGGAGCACCAGGAGCGCCTCCCCCTGCCGGTGCAGGTGGTGGTGGCCCTGCTTCCGATCGCCAGCCTTGAGGATCCCCTTACGGCCGCCCGGGTTGCCTCTCTCCGGCTGCAGGGGGGCGACTGGTTCCGGGGCCTGCTGCTCCCGGAGGCCATCAACCGCCTGCAGCGGGGCGTGGCCTGCCTCCGTCGCGGCGGAGGCAGGTTGGCTGTGCTCGATGGTCGTCTGCGGGGAAGGGATTGGGGTGCCACCGTGCTGGCGGCTCTGGATCCCTGGGTTCAGCTTTCCCGTCTTCTCCCGGATTGAGCGCGCCTGCTGCGGTAACGGCGATTCCTGCCGCCCCTAGCCTCAGCAAAGCCGTTGCTCAGCTCCATGGGAGAAGCCAGACGCCGTGAGTCCCAGGGGTTGCCCCCCCGTCCCCGTCCTGCTGCGAAGGCGCCGGTCGATCCATCGCCTCGGCTGGTCAGCTGGCTGCCCCTGAGCCGTAACCAGGCCGACCGGTTCGTGGCGATCACCACCCGAGGCGCCTGGATCGGCATCGGTTCTCTGGTGCTCTTCTGGGTCATCGTGCGCTTCATCGGCCCGGCTGCCGGTTGGTGGACCCTGTCGGATGGCTGAGGCCTGCCACCTGCCCGGAGCAGACCGCACCCTCTCTGGGCCGTTGCATCGGGGGCACCGGCCATCACTGAACGTCACGGCAATCGGAAGAAAACCTGTAGGATGGTTGACATCCTCCCCGGCAACCGGCCATGTTCCAGCGCCTCGCCGAGCAATACCGTTATTTGGTCAATGACCTGGTGCTGAACCTTCGGGCCCTCTCCCAGTGTCTTCGCGATCAGGGGCACGTGGCCACTTGCTATGTCTGTGGTGACGAGTTGAATCACCACGGCGCTTCCTTTGTGGCGGACCTCGGAGAAACCCATGTGGTGCGCTTTCTCGTCTCCGACTTCGGGATCAGCTGGGTGGAATCCCGCGACGGTCACGAGTTGGTGAAGTTGGAAGGGGCCGATGCCATCCAAGAACTGCATCGTGTCACCCTGATGTTGCAGGCTTCAGTGAAAGCGTCAGTGCAGGTTTCAGGGGTGGCCCCTGCTGCTCCATTCATCCCTCGCCAGTGACGGTCCCGCTGATCCATTCGTGAACAGATCTGCTCTGTTCACGAATGGATTGCGCTTGTTGCATTGTTTAGGGGGTCGGAGTTGTTGAACTCCGACCCCCTTGCCATTCAGGCCGCCGGCAATTCAGCCACGTTGGCTGAGGATTCTTCGGCAGCCCCTTCAGTGGCCGACGTACGACCTGCGGCCAGCTTGGCGGCTGCGGCTAGGGGCTTCATCGAATTGGCGGTGACCTCGGAACCTTCCTTCAGTCGGACGCGGGTGAGCTGCTCAATCACCACCGCCTGATCTGGATTCTGCTCCAGCCAGGTGATGGTGTTGTCGCGGCCCTGACCGATGTTGTCGCCCTCGTAGCTGTACCAGGCGCCCTTGCGGGTCACCACACCGATTTCCTCCGCCAGATCCAGCAGGCAGCCCAGGGTGCTGATGCCGCGGCCGAAGAGAATGTCGAACTCAGCGATGCGGAAGGGAGGCGCCACCTTGTTTTTGGCCACCTTCACCTTGGCGCGGATGCCGTATTCCTCGGTGCCCCGCTTGAGCGTCTGGATGCGACGGATGTCGAGCCGCACCGAGGCATAGAACTTGAGGGCGTTGCCACCGGTGGTGGTTTCCGGGTTGCCGTAGGTCACCCCGATCTTCTGGCGCAACTGGTTGAGGAAGATCACGGTGCAACCGGACTTGCCGATGTTGCCGGTGATCTTCCGCATCGCCTGACTCATCAGCCGGGCCTGGCTCCCCACCGCCAGATCTCCCATCTCCCCTTCGATCTCGGCGCGGGGGGTCAGGGCGGCCACCGAGTCGACGACCACGATGTCGACCGCCGCGGAACGCACCAGCTGATCCACGATCTCCAGGGCCATCTCGCCGGTGTCGGGCTGGGAGACCAGCAGGTTCTCGATGTCCACGCCGAGGGCCGCCGCATAGACCGGATCCAGGGCGTGCTCGGCATCCACGAAGGCGGCGACGCCACCACGCTTCTGGACCTCGGCGATGGCATGGAGGGTGAGGGTGGTCTTGCCGGAGCTCTCCGGGCCGTAGACCTCAACCACCCTTCCTTTGGGATAGCCGCCGCCGAGGGCTAGATCGAGGGTGAGGGCACCAGTGTTGATCGTTTCGACCCGCATCCGGGAGGCATCCCCGAGCCGCATGATCGATCCCTTGCCGAAATTGCGCTCGATCTGGTTCAACACCAGGCCAAGGGCCTTGTCGCGCTCAGCCGAACCGGGGGCGGCAGGGCCGGCGGCAGCGGATAGGGAACCGGAAGAGGCAGAAGCGGCCTTGGAGTCGGTAGGCATAACGGGATGGGCGATGGAACAAGGCCGCAACGGCAGACACCGGCTCCGCCCAGAGGAGCGGAGCGAAACCGGGGGCAAGGCCCCGGAATCGGGTGCCATCCTGCGACCTCTGGGAGGCAAGTGCCACCGGAAGGGACCGGGTGTATCAGCCGTGCATAGTACGGGCGTACTCTAGCGCCTCAGGGCCAGAGCGCCAGGGGGGCTCCGAAGTGGGCCGCATCCAGGGGGAGAATGCCTAGGGACTCGAGTCCATCGGCATCCCCGGGGGCCAGATACCCCCACAGGGCCAGAAAGCAACGCACCTCCTCCAGGCCCGCGGTGGTGCGCACCAGCTCCAGGGTGGGCCGGCGATCCTCCACGAACCAGAGGGGCCTCTGTTGCCCCCGCAGGCGCAGCAGCACCTCGGGCTTGCTTCCCTGCTCGTGGCCGTACACGGCGAGCGGGGTCAGGCCGGCCGCGGCCAGCAGGCGCGTGGCGAAGGCCCCCCCCTTGGTGGTGAGCACAGCCCAGCCAACCCCTTCGGCCTCCAGGCTCCGCAACCGCTCCACAACGCCGGGATAGAAGCGATGCAGCGCCAGCCAGGCTTCAGGATCGCTGGCGAGGGCAGCTTGCCTCACCAGCTCCAGCGCTGCCTGGAGTTCGCCGGCAGAGCGGCCGCTGCGGGCCAGGGCCCCCTGCAGGGTTGCGTCGTAGTCGGCGAGGGCTGCATGGAGATCAAAATCCGACCGGCCCAACTCCGCCGCCACCAGCACCATCTCCCAGCCCTTGTGGATGCGGGGCCGCAGTTGGCCGAAGGCCAGCGGAGCTTGCTCGGGCAGATCGAGCGATGGATCCAGCTCCAGGGCAGCCCGCCGCGCCGACCACCAGTACTCGGGCATGCCATCGACGAGTACGCCGTCGAAGTCGAAGACGGGCAAGGGAGCAGGGCGCACCTGGCAGGCTCCTGGAGAAAAGAGTTAAAAAACTGGGCCGCTAGGATTCGAACCTAGGAATGTCGGGACCAAAACCCGATGCCTTACCGCTTGGCGACGGCCCAATGAGCGCCGGTCGTCGAACCACCGGCACCTTCACAGTTACCCACAGCGCCCGGTCCTTCGTCAACTCAGCGGGCCCACCGCAAGCCAAGCGGGCCTCAGGCAGGAAAAACCCGCAGCCGTTGCTGCTGGCCGCGGCCGAAGACGGCGCTGCGCAGGCGGTAGTGGTTCACCAGTTCAGCCTGCATCTGCCGCACCGATTCGCTGCGGGGCAGCAGTTCCACCGGTCGTGCCTGGGTTAGCACCACCTGCTCCACGGCCAGGCGGCATTCCTCCAGGGCGGCATGGGCGTCGTCCAGGCCCGAGCCAGCGGCGGCGGGGGCGGCGGTGCTGGCTGAGGGGCGCCGGCCGGAGACCCGCTCCAGGGCCCGTTGCAGCTGGTGGAGGCTCTCGGATTTGATCACAAGGATCGGCAGTCCTAGGTCCTGGGCCCGACGGCGCAGAGCCGGCTCACGGCCCAGCTGTCCCCGCAGGCTCAGCAGCAGGTCGGCTCCCTCCGGGGCCTCCACCACCTCCAGGGCCAGGGAGCGGCTGCGGGCCGCCTCTTCGAGCAGGGCGCGTGACACCCCGACCCCGCAGACCCGAAGGGGCGGAGGGGGTTCGGGTTGCGCCAGGAGCGGCGCCGGCCCGATCGCCGGGGTCGGCGCTGCGGCGGCGGGTCGGTGGTGGGATCGGGTCTCGGGATCGACAGGCGGTAGCGGCACCGGGCGGCGGGGGGCGCGGGCTGCACCGGCCTCGAACAGGGGCGCCGGAGCCTCCTGGAGCCGCAGTTCACCGGTCTCGTTGAGTTCCCGGATCTGGGGCCTGGCGCCCTGACCGCGCAGCAGCAGGTCCACCGTGGTCGCCACATCGCGGTGCACCAGCCAGCGCTGGCGGTGATGCATCTCCACGGCCATCGGGAAGGTGGGTTCGGCCGCCCGCTCCAGCACGGTTTTCTGGGTGCGGCGGCGGCGGGCCTCCTCATCGCCCAGGGTCACGGATTGGATGCCGCCCACCAGATCGCTGAGGGTGGGGTTCTTGATCAGGTTGGCCAGTTCGTTGCCATGGGCGGTAGCCACCAGCACAACCCCCCGCTCGGCGATGGTGCGGGCCGCCAGGGCCTCCCGTTCGGTGCCGATCTCATCGATCACGATCACCTCGGGCATGTGGTTTTCCACCGCTTCGATCATCACCTCGTGCTGCAGTTCGGGCCGGGCCACCTGCATGCGCCGGGCCCGGCCGATGGCGGGGTGGGGGATGTCGCCATCGCCGGCGATCTCGTTGCTGGTGTCGATCACCACCACCCGCTTGCCCAGGTCATCGGCCAGCACCCGGGCGATTTCACGCAGGGCCGTGGTTTTGCCCACCCCGGGCCGCCCCATCAGCAGCAGGGATTGGTTCGCATCCAGCAGATCGCGCACCATCGCCACGGTGCCAAACACCGCCCGTCCCACCCGGCAGGTGAGGCCCACCACCTCGCCGCTTCGGTTGCGGATGGCGCTGATCCGGTGCAGGGTGCGCTCGATGCCGGCCCGGTTATCGCCGCCGAAGGCTCCGAGTCGCTCCACTACCAGGGCCAGGTCAAGGCGTTCGATCGGCTCCTCCCCGAGGGCCACCGCCCGGCCGGGATAGCGGGCCTCCGGCACGCGGCCCAGATCGAGCACCACCTCAAGGAGCTGGTCTCGCACCTCGGGGGCGGCGAGGGCCATCTGAACGGCCGACGGCAACACCTCCAGCAAGCGATCCAGGTCGTCGGTGATGCGCTGGGTGGCGGCGGGAAGGGAGGTGGGTGGAGTCAGCGAGGGCTGCAGAGCTGGCGCAGGGGAATGGGAACGATGTTCTAGCGGCAGGACAGCCACACCATGGAAGGCGCTGGCAAACCAGGAGACCGGTGGGGCCCAGCAAAGAGCTGGGGGAACAACAGGAGTGCCTCGTTGCAGGTAGCGATCTGGCCGTTCCTGTTGGCCAACGGCACTTGATCGCCGATCAGCGGCGCCGCAGCAACCAGGGCCGCACCAAGGCCGCAGCGATCGCCGCTGCCTCCGGCAATAGATCAGCCTGATCCAACAGCCGTCCTCCCCGCTGTTGGGCCTGCACGAGAAGGGCTTGCAGGCGGGCCCGCGCCACGCTGCCGAAGGCCACGCCGGCCACCATCGCGCGCCAGGGCAACGCCAACTCCTCCACAAGGGGCAAGGTGCGTTCGTTGGTGCCTCCGGCGAGCTGAACGGGACCGGGGGGAAGCCGCGGGGCGACCCTCAGCAGCAGCTGCACGGCCGAGCGGGCCGTACCGGCCCCCACATCGCCACTCATCGGCCGGCCATCGAGCTGCCAGATGGGCGCTAAACCAGCAGCGCGCAGCTGGGCGAAGCGGTTCCATAAGTCGTCCACCAGCCGCTCCGCCAGCGCTTCGGGGGGGAGCGCCAGCGCCTCGCCAGCGGCGGTGGCTGGCGTCGGGGCCCCCTCCACTTCCAAGCCACAGCTCACCGCCAGGCGCCGCAGGGGAATCCCCGCGGCCCGCACCTGATCCAGCCGGGCCGCGAAAGCCCCAGCGCGGCCGATGCGGGTGTGGAGTTCGATCGCATCCGGGCGCAGGGCAGCCAGCAACGGGGCCACCGCTGCTGCCGGCAGCAGCTGATCCCGCTCCTCGATCAGCCCAAGGGGGCAGGCCGGCAAACAGCGGCCGCAGCCGTAGCAACGCTCTTCCAGCACCCCGGAGGCAGCGGCATCCTGGGCCCCAGAAAACCTCGAGATCGCCCCAGGCTCAGGCCCCAGGGCAGGAATCGCCAGAGCAGGGCAGACCCGTTCGCAGGGCCGTGGACAATCGTTAGGGCAGCGGGACGGATCGAACCAGGCCTTCCTGAAATGGGGATCGGCCCCATCGCTCAAACTCACCATCAGCCACGGCCGGGCCGCGCCGCGGGCCTCGGCCCAGGCGATGCCCCGCCGCGCTGCGGCCACCACGGCGGGATCGGCGGCCAGATCCAGGCAATGAACACCCGCCAGGCCGTAGAGCCCGGCGAGGTCCTCGATCGCCGCCAGGTCCTGGTTGCTGGCGCCACCGATCCATTTCACCCAGCGGCCCCTGACTAGCGCCTTCTCGGCTGGGGAAGGCGGGCCAGCGGGAATGAGAGCAACGGCTGGCGAGCCCTGCGGATCAGGTGCCAACCAGCAGCTGCTCCAACGGCTGCCAGCGCAAGGAGCGGGCGCCCCCCATCTCCACCACCACCTTGAGTCTCGGCTCCCGTCGGGTGAGACCCACCAGCGAGGACAGTTCGGCAGTGGAGAGCACCCGGCCCTCCAACAGCCAGAGCAGGATCGGGGCCTGCCCCTCCAGCTCAACCCCGAGCAGGGGCATCACCCGCTGCACCTCGCCCACGGCCGCCCCCCGGCCCACGCTCTGATGGCCCAGATGGGGGGGGCGCACGCCATGGAGCTGGAACAGAAAGGCCTCCGGATCCCCCAGGCCCCGGGCGGAGGTGAGATGGGCCCGGTAGCCGGCGGCTCGCAGGCGCCTCATCAGGCGGGTCTCGGACCCACCTTCGAGCGGTGCAAAAAGGGCCAGGGCGCCGGCGCGCTCCAACGCATCGCGGAAGGCTCGGCCGGTGAGCAGCAGGGGCATCGGGCTTCTCGTTCAGCAGCGCGAGTCTGGCAGCCCTCGGCGGGAGATTGTGGGGGATGGGGGGTCATGGGGTAGAGTATTTTCTTGCGCTGTTTTCCGCGCCCGTCCGCTAGCCGGGCCTCCGGGCAACAGCACAGGGATCGTCGTTGGTGACGGTCCTTCCAGGCCAGTACGGCACCAAGACCAAAGCTATCCAGCCAAGGCCTCGGCACCGTCGGGAAACTGCTGATCCGCAAGGGGAGCTCGCTGCCCAAGCCCGGCCCGGGAAGATTCTTCCCCGGTCA
>Ga0209401_1000614_pt1 | contig 24079 bp, 29 predicted proteins | sample M_140807_MF_Meta_FD_187318 | JGI IMG/M metagenome (GOLD analysis project Ga0209401, IMG submission 187318) | Freshwater microbial communities from Lake Montjoie, Canada to study carbon cycling - M_140807_MF_MetaG (SPAdes) (version 2) | ecosystem: Environmental > Aquatic > Freshwater > Lake... | reverse complement strand
CCGAGCGGATGGAGACCGAGGCCTGGAGGGCTGCATTCCTTTCATGAAACTTGTGACAAGAGCAAGCGGGTCCAGGCGAGCCCGTCTTCGTCGCCGACCGTCGAGCAGCCTACTGGCCGTCGGCGTCTCAGGGCCAGGCGTGGTCAGCTGGCCGCTGGGCCACTGCCTGCAGGGCCAGTGGTGCGCCCCGTGCAGGCGGCCCCGGTGAAGAAGGTCCCGCTCAATCGCCACGTCTCTCCACGCGCGCTTGACTGAGGCCCTGCCAAGCGTCGACGGCTGTGGTTCAAAACTCCGCCGGGCCTCCTACTGGTCGCTGGCTCAGGGATTCCTCTTTACGTGCCGTCAGACAGATACTCGCCTAGGTCCCCCTCCGATTCGTCGGCGGCTCAGACCTTTCGCTTGAAGCGGCATGAGCCGGCTACCCGGCTAGGCCGAAGGCGGCGGGCAGGAGTTTAGCGAGGAGGAGGCGGAGCGGATGCGGCTGGAGCTCATGCAGATCGGCCGCCTGATCGTGGGGGCCTCAGCGCTGGCTCTCGACGCGCCGTCTGAGCGATATGCGCCCAGGCCGAGACCCGCCGCCTGATCGTGGGTGCCTCAGCTCTTGCTCTCGAGGCGGCGTGAGACTGCTGCTCTCCTAGGCCGAACGCGACGGGCTGGAGATGAGCGACGAGGAGGTGTGAGGCGTCGCGCGGGCGACTGACTATAGCCGAGACTCGGCAAAAGGATGAGCGCAGCGCTACGCACGTGCTTGTCATGCCTCTACTGGTGCTTGACGAGTATGTCGATGATTCTCATGCCTCTGTCTGGTGCTTTGACGAGTATGCCTACATGCTCATGCTCCTGTCTGCTGCTTGATGGGTTAGCCTACAGAGATACGATCCCACATCAGCATGTCCACATGAAAGAATGCATTGAAATGCTCCAAGCTAATCTGGGCGAAGATGCGACAACCGACAAAGAGCGATCAAAGTCTGCTTGACACACCGCTCTGCCATCAGCATAGCGTCCCATGAAACTTGCCAAACCTTGCTGCACCCGTGGCGCCTTTGGTTCTTAGTCGGGGGCGTGGTGGGCCTCTTCGCAGTCCTTGAGCGGCCCCGTCACCCGAAGCCATGAGTCGCTCCGTGACTCCCCCCCGCACCTGCAGCGCCAGCACCACGCTGCGCACAGCCGGACCGCCTCAGCCAGGAGAGGTCTTGGTGCGGTTCACCGCTGGCCTTTCGGGGCAGCCGCTGGGGCAACTGCACGTCCAGCCAGGCCTCTACCTGAAAGACATCGCATCCACGTTGCGCGCCTGCATGGGGACAAGCTCTGCTCGGCAAGTGAAGCTGGTCATCGGCACCACTGTCTACGAGGAGGCTGGGAGCGAAGCATCAGCGCAGCGGCTGTTGAGCGCATGCATCCCCCCGTTTAGGCCTGGTCCACACCCTTCCTCTTGGCCAAAGATGGGGACAAGTATGCAGTCTTGATGACGCAGGCGACTGACAGCGACTTCCTCGGCGTTTCCTCCAATGAGCGTGTGCAGGTCTGCTTCTGCGCAAACGGCGAGCGTCTCCTCGAGTGCCAGGTGACCGAGAGGACCACGCTGGCGGAGACAGCTTGGAGGCTGCGCAGTGTGCTCCAGGGCGGCAGTCTACTGCAACTCGTCAAAGACGACCTGACCTACTCAGAGGCGGTCTAGCTTAGTGCACGTTGTTTTGCATCGAACTCTTGAATCGCAGGGCGCCTGCAAGCCCTTCGAGTGGGCCTGCGCAGGCGACGAGTACGAGGTCATTTGGTCCCCAGCTGAGCGGCGTCTCCCTGTCTTCCCGAGCTTGTAACCGACCTCAACTGCAATGCAAAAGTATGAAAACGCAAGGAGAGCTGGCTTATGTGGATGCTCTTGTTGCAGCTTCTGCACACTCGAGGCAGTTCTTTCCTGACTGGACTGCTCTGCAACCGCTGGATGTCAGGGTAGGAAATGAGAGCAAGCGACTGCGGCGCTGTTGACTTGGACATGTCACCGACTGATCAAAACATCATTGGGCGAGCTGACATGGGCTTTGATGAAAGACGCATCTTGAGCCATTCAGCGCAGGTGCCTCCATGATCACAAGTCATGAGTTTTTGTCTGCTACGGCTTTGGCTCTTTGCTTTTTCAGGGGAGTCCGAGGGCCATCTGAGCCATGGCCACTGGACCTGTGGAGACTAAGCGAATCTTCTGCATGCGTGGTCAACAGGTGGGTGTAGTGATGCGGCAGCGAAGCTTCACTGCTGGCGACATCCTGGCTGGCCTGCTGCAAGATGTCGAGAGCAGCCCTCTCCTCGGCAAGCTGCTGGGCATCGGCGCTGCCTATGCCAACCTGATGCCGCAATTACGCATTGCCACTACTCATGGAGAAAATATAGAGCCCAGTGGCAGTGTGTGGGATCGCCAGGGCGACTTGGTGGTCTACAGCACATCTTTCGCGCGCTTCATCGAGGTGGTTTCTCTGGGCGGTGAAAAGATCTACGATGGCCCAGTGGACAGGCGCTCTGTGCAGACCTTCGAGGATGTTGAGAGGTTCTTGCAGAAGGTCGTGCGCCGATGCCCAGACATGTACTCCTTCATGAAATACTCTACAGCTCTGCATCGCGGGCGGCTGCCGCGACACATGGCTGGTCGCAAAGAAGAGATCTGCGCAGTAGTCAGCATTGGCCGCTCACCCAGTCGCCGAAAGTGCAATGCTATGCTGGAAGAGCTTTGGGAGGTACCATCACACCATGTCCCCAATGTGATGGCGGTCTGCCGTGGATGCGTTGGCGTCATGGTCACGAACGAGGCAGGCAGACACCTACTCGGAGAGGCCATGTACGCCTGCAGTCTGCAAGAGCGGCCACGGCTCATGTGGATTCTGGAAGAGCTCCTGGAAGTCAGCGATGGGGACTGGCTACGACTTCTTCCCAAGCCTTTTGATTGCCACAACCTCATGATGATCTTCTGGGATTGCCTGCCACCTGCCGTCAGGCGGCAGTGGCGCGTGCCACGACTCTCGGCGCTTCAGGTTTAGAAGCAATGGCGCTGACAAAAACGCACCTCCGATAGTTTCACGTTTTGCTTGGATGCGAGTTCATTTGCTCTGAGCGCGCTTGGCTTGATGCTCACACTCAGTAATAGATGCTGAATTTTCGGTGTTTTGCGACAGCTGGCCTTGCCCGATTCTGGATTGCTTCCATTTTTGTGCGATTGATCTTTCCCGTCGCCACGCGCTGGTCCTGACAGCGCGAGGAGGGGGAGCTTGGTTGGGGTCCGGTCTCTTGCGCCCGTTGCTGACATGTCGTGTGGTTCCGAGCTCAGACGCAGAGTTTGAACTGAGACGCGTTTGAAAAGTCGCCTCATCTCATCGCGCATTGCCAGTTTTTCGATGATGCTTACACATTAGCTTTGAATTATCATACGGCGTGCAAGCCACCAGCCGTGTGCAACCTTGAGCTTTCCAAGTCGTCCGCAACAGCCTAAACATGCACTGTGCAAAACTTTGAATAGTCGCTCTGCATTTTCACATTGCCCGGCCACTCCTCCTTCGAGAAGCAGTACACGTTGCCATTCGATCTATTCAGCCCGGCCAACATGGGGTCGTTTGGATGCTGTATGGTTGGTAAGCAGTTTCCTCCACTCAGCGGCTGCTTATACCAGGTTTGGCTTGCCTCACTTGTGCAGAGGCCCGTAAGCTCTCTTTGAGAATCTGCGGTTGCACCCGGAAAGTTATTGAGATCCCACGGTGGCGAAGGTGGCGACGAAGGTGGCGACGAAGGTGGCGACGAAGGTGGCGAAGGTGGTGACGAAGGTGGTGACGAAGGTGGCGACGAAGGTGGCGAAGGTGGCGAAGTGCGTTTCGCACAAACGGAAGTATCACTGCATTTGGAAATAGGCGGACTGTCAGGGCCACAATCACACTTCCCAAGCCCGCCATCCGACGGCGCTATGCACCTGAGACCGGGATAGTCTTTGGTGTTGCAATCTGTCCCCACCATACACGGATCGTGCAGATTTCCTTTGCCGGCAAGGTCACACAGGCCCGTGCCCGCATTGCACGTTAGCAAGGCCACGCACTTCCCGGTAATGTCGCAAGGTCCCCCAGCGGTGCTACCATCAGCTTTTGCACACGTCTTCATTTACAAAGAAAAAGAGCGGGCTGTCGCGACTATATGTGCCCACGCCCGAATCCCCGCGCCCATTTTGGATGAGCGTCCTCCTCGCCTTCCTGACCATCCTGGCGCTCTTCGCGCTGCAGAGGCTCTTCGTGCTGTGGTTCATCAATCGGGACCTCATAGCTTGGTGGCAGAAAGGCGCAGCGCTGAAAAAATACAATAGGTACATGAGCATCTGGCTGGTGCTCTCTCAAGTCCAGGGGACTGACGTGCTGTCGTTCATTCTCAAGATCTTCTACTCGCCGAGCGCCAATCTGACGGTCGGCTCTCAGGTGGTGGTGCGTCGCCTGCAAGGCCGGCCTCGCGTGACACTGAGTCTCATCGGGCCGGCGATGGCAGTCGTCTCTGGAGTCCATGCTGGAGGCTCTGCATTGAAGTTTTGGTCTGAGGGTGTCACTTTGAAGATATGTGCATCTTTGCTGCTCATTGCTTCTTGTTTTGCACTGGAGAGATTTTGTGAGGAGGACGCTCGCTGTACCTCGGTGCCGCAAGATCCGTGAGAGCCCTTGTGGCCAGAGGCTCAGAGAAGCTGCCTTGGCCCGTCATGTGCAAAATCTTGGAGACATGAACGTGCGTGCTGCTTGTCTTTTTTTGCATGATCTGATGCCGAGCCTCCATGAGCCTTCGACGTCCCTCTGCCCACGCTTTCCGCAGCTGTCTTAGGTTTTGAGGTGAGTGAAGGAAGGGAAGATGTCGCAGTCCATGCATGGAATACCCGATTGGGATGCTGAGGAATGGGACTTGCCTGTGCAGATGCGCAAGCCGGAGGCTGAGCACAAAATGGCAGCCAGCGACCCGCCCTGGTGGTTGCAGTCAACGCAGCAGCCATCAACTTCAGCGCAACCCGGGCCACACACCGGCCTGGACCCCGAGGAGCACAGAGAGTCCGTGGCTTCCATCAGGATTCCAAGAGATTCGTACACCCCCGAGCCCAGCGTCGCATGCTCTGCCACAGCTGATGGCAAGGGCGTCATCGCAATGGCCTCGCCCAGCTTGTATTGCGGCGTTGCCGTCGAAGCCCGGGGCAAGGAAACATCTCAAATGACCCAGAGCAGGGCGGTCGCGCAGCTGATGCAGAAGCTTTTGGAGGATGCTCGGGTGCTGGATGAGTTGAGCAACAACGTGCCCAAGGTGCGCAAGCCTCCTCCTTCCGCGCCAACCGAAGCAGCTCTCTTGCAAAAGCTCATGTGCGAAGTCAAGCGGACTCCTGGACTCTGCTGCGATAGCATGCAGCTGTTGCGTGTGGGCATGCGGTTTCGCAGTCGTGATGATCTTGACGATGCAGGTGCTTGGGTTGATGAGTGCGTGTCGTTCGGCCTCTTGCTCCCGTTACAGAACAGCGCTGATGACACGTGGGATCCCCTCCTCGTCCCGTTGGCCCTCGGATGCGCTGGACTCCCTTTTCAGGCTGAGCTCCTTTGCAAGCTTCCTGTGGACACCGTGACCTTCCCGGACCAAGCAGTGCGGCTGCTTGCCGAAACTCATAGTTCTCGTTGGGGGTGCGATGTTCTCCTCGTTCGGCTAAACTCGACTGGAGAAATCGACCTGGACATGATGCTGACATCGGCTCTGGATGTGCTCGGAGAACAAGTTGACGTCTCGGCGAACCAGCCTCACCTCCTGGACCCAATGGAATCCGCGGCGTTGGAACTGAGGCTCCTCTCCAAAACGCTCACGCCATGCTGCATCCACAGTGCCGTGGCTGCGTTGCGAGTGCGCCATCCAGGATTTCTCTGGCGGCAGCCGATTGTGCCCAGCGAAGGCTTGGACATGTTGGCCGCTAGCGCCATCGAGATTTTGGCGGGCGTGCATCAGTTCGTCTTACCAGACGCGGTGCATCGTGGATGCATGAGGGATCATGCGCGGCTTGCCACCCGGCTCCACCTCCAAACATCAGGAGTGCTGGCGTGCCCTTCAACTCGCAGAATGGTGGCCCAGGAGCTCATGACGCGCGGGCGCTGCCTCTTGGATGTTTGGCCCAAGCTGTGGGAAGGCGACATGACGGTGGGAGCTCAGCACATCTTATCGTCGGGCCCATCTCATCGCGGCCGTTCCTGCAGCTACAAGAGCTTTCACGTGTGTCGCCGAAGGTTCATGTATGTGGACTTCGAAGGGGTGTGCTTGCGCTTCAAAGTTGTGGTCGATCATATCACTCACTCGCGGAGCTTTGAAGAACAAGAATTCCTGGGCATGCATCAGGAGCTCCAGAGCATGAAGCTTGAAGAAGATTGCCAGTGGGGGCCTCCGCAGAGTCTGCGCTGGGATCATGACCGAGATGCTTGGATCTCTCCGTCGTTGCAGCGAAAGGCCGCCTCGGAAGTCGTGCAAGGCACAGGAGCCGCTCCAGGGATGGGGGCGCTCCCGGGCAAGGTCGTGCGCTTTCTTCAGGGCGAATCTGTAATGAGCCTCATCGCCATCAAGAACAAGAAGCCCCTGAACCCCGCCAAGACTTACACATCCTTGCAGGTGAAGGCTACTGGGCCCCGAGAACTGCTCTGCGGCTCTGGCGCTACGCAGCGGAGGTTCCGCGGAGATCCGATGGGCTTCTGCATTGGATTTGAGTGGGTGAGTGACACGGAGCACACGCATCGTTCGAAGGACCTGAACATCGGCCGTGGAGCTCTACGGACCGCATTGAACCAGAGGCCGAACGGTGTCATCGACAAAGCCTCATTTCTCTCATCTTGTGACCTTGGAGCTCTGGATGCCATGGCCGCATGGGATGCTCACACGACTCCGGGAGCCTCCCAGATCTGGCTTGACGAGCTGCAAGGATGCTGGATCACTCTGAGATACTCTGAAGACGACAAAATGCTGTGCTCTGGGTTCGACGGCAGAGCGGTCCCGAACAAGATTGCACGGTGGCTCATGCGTGGCAGCCTGCTCAGTATGGTCGCCCCTGGACCAGTTCCAGCCGGTGCCTCTCCAGCGGATTCGTTGGAAGATGAAGCAGACGCCCATGTGAGGCGGTTCGGGTTTGATGTGGTCTTGCAAGATTCGGATGGGGTCGGCTTTCAGTGGTGCATCCGGGACAAGGCTTGGAGACGAAGCGCCGCGGCCTCTGGGGTCGCTGCAACCATTGGAATCGCAGCGCCTCATGCCAAAATTCTTCGGCAGATGCAAGCTGTGTTTGCGCAGGAAGGGCAGCTGATGATGCAAGCTTTCCTGTCCGAGCTCACTTGCAGTCCTTGGGCGTCCACGCCGCCTCATATCCAAGGCATTTTGCAGAAGCACTCTGTCCTGTACGAGAGCCTGGAAGCTTCTCTGCAATACAGCTTTCGGAACAGGAGCTTGCTCTTGGCAGCAGCAATGCACCCGGCCGACATGCAGGTGCCGCTGCCTTCGCACCGCAGTCTGGCCGTCGTCGGAGACAAACTGCTTCGCTTCCTAGTGGTGCGCGCCGCTCTGGCAACTTGTGGGTTCCCCGTGCCAGAGCTCTGTGGGAGTGCTGAAGCAAAGGTGAGCGTGCGCGGCTGGAGGCCCGGCTGCGACCTCCGCCGCTTCTGCGCGAGCTTGGACCGCTTGGTGTCCGCAGCATGCTGCAAGGCGGCGAAGTCGAGAGCGTGCGTTCGACTCAATTTGCATCATCTCCTGCTCCAAAGTTCTGTACCCGGGGAAGCCTCTCTGGTTGCTGAGCTTCGCACCCTCGGCAAGAAGATCGATGGCTTGGACTGGCAAAGCTTTGTGTCAGCGGATGCTCCGAGGTGCTGGGGTGATACCTTTGAAGCGGCCATCGCCGCGATTCTCATGGATGGGACGTGGTCACAGACGCACATCATCCTGCACAATCTAGTCGTGGATCATCTTCTGCAGCCGTTGCCAGTGGATCTGCTCATGAGTTCGGGCTTTGCAAGTGGCATGCACGGGAATGGGGCGCCGGTGGCCAGTTGTGTGGGCGTGGTTTCAGGAATGTATGAGGCCTCTGAGCATGATGACCTGTTCTATCACCATGAAGGGGATTCAGTCGCAGCCGGCTCCTGCCCACTGACTGCACAGCTTCGCGCCTCCCTGCAGCTCTGCCGAGGACTGCGGACTGCACAGCATGCATCAGCGCTCCCCTCGGCCGGGGAAACGTCTCATGCACCCAGCGCTTGCTTGAAGGACGTGCAGGCGATCCCCAGTTGTGCCACGTGTGGGCTGCAGTTCAACAGCTACAGTCAATGGCGTGACCATTGCAATGGAGCCCGCCACAAGAAGAAAGTGGCGTGCGCCCAGCCTGTCCAGGCACAGTCTTGTTCAGTCGAAGCTGGTGGCATGGCCACGTCATCGCACTCTCATCGCGCCACTGCATCTGGTCCAGTGCAGGCCAGACGGCATGAAATGGGCGAAGCTCCTGATGAGCCTAAAATCCTTGCGCGCGGAGGTCTCTGGGTATCTCCTGGTAACTCCAGCGCGGCGAGGTCTTTTGCCATCCCAGGTGCACGTGGTGCGCTGGATGGGACGCAATGGGCGTGGGAGCAGCAGCAGAGGCTGCAGTGGGCGCAGTGGCAGCAGCGGCACGGGGTGCAGAATTTTCAAAGCTTTTGGCCGCCGATGCAGCATTGGCCACAGGGATGGAATGAAGATCAGCCAGGATCCAATGGTCTTGCTTGGCAGCGGGACACGAAGAGCAGCAGGAGATGAAGGATGAATGAAGCAAGTTTCGTAGCGGTGTTCAAAGAAGACCGGAGAAGCAGGATGAAGCAAGTCTTGGAGCGACATCATCAAACAGACAGTGTATATAATGTAGGCGCCGTGGGTAGCATTCCGGCATTCTATCTCTCTCCCTGTCGCTTCTGTTCGGTTCAAAGCTAGGAATGTATTTGCGTGCAGCGAAAGGTGCTCGAAGACTCATTTGTTTTTTTGACAATAGGGTCTTGTAAGTATCTTGATTTTGCTACAGTCGTGCAATCTGCCGCTGCAGGCCTGCAGACGCGGCAAAATGTTCTGCGGACCCCTTCGCATTGCCACACATTCGCTGCCTTCATTGAAACATTGAAGCATGTTTGTGATTTGAGGGATTCTCCGAGCACTTACATTGCAAGCGAGGTTAGTCATCGTTGCTTTTGTGAGCAAACTTGCAAATTTGCAGGCCACAGCAGTTTCTTCAGGAGGCCTGGGCGCCGGCCTCAGTCGCACAAGGACCTGTGTCCCAGAGTGTCGGGAAGCAACGCGTGTTTTACATATGCCACCGAGGCTGACATGCGATTTTGAGGAGGCCTTGGGTAGATGAGACGGCATGATCGGCCAGCGAGTCTGAGAGACCAAGTTTTGGGACACACTTGGGGTCATGCTGTGGTTATCGTTATCTGGTTCCAGATCATGCAAGTGTCAAGTGTACCTCACATGGACCTGTTAGGACTCACGCGACCGGCCGTGAGCCTTGGGCATTTTGTGTGAAAAGGACCCCTTCATTTTCAGACTTGAATGCACCCCTGAGTGCTCTCACATTCTCCGGCCTGTGAATGAGCGCCTTGCGTATGTCTTGCGCTTTGCACAATGATGAGAACTGCTCCTTGCGCTTTGCACAGATCAAAATTGCACGTTACATGTCTGGAGCTTGCATGGACGGACAACTTAACCTTTTTGAAAGCGCACCTTCTCTTTGGACCATCTCATCTCCCGTCAGCTGCACCTGCTCAAAGCCAAGCCGTCGCCTTAGCCTGAACAATGGCAGCACGCGACCGCACTCGCAGCCCGCAGCTGGCCTCTGCAAAGGCTGCAAAGGCCGCCTTCTTCGTTCCGGACGAAGAAGAGGATGGCACTGCTTTTGAAACCGCCTACTATGCCCGCCCTTCCCTGCAGACCACGAGCTTCCAGCTGGACAGCACAGACTCGCCGCGGCGCCTGAGGCAGCAGGTCGCACCTGATGCCTTTGCAGAGTTGCTCGCAGAGCTGCTGACCAGCTTCGGCGCCAGCTTTGCTGAGAGTCACGTGAAGGGGGTTCTGCAGCTCAATCAGGACGTCGTGCACTGCTCCGTGGAGGTCTTTCTGCAAGCTCCTGGCTGGAAGGCCTCCTTGGAAGCCTCCGGTCCGGTTGGCCCTCGGAGTAGGCTGCTAGAGTGGACGGCGCAGCTGAGGGTGGAACAGGCGCTGAGGGTGGGACAGGCAGCGGTCCATTTGCGCGGTGGCAACTCCGGGTGGAAGTTCAGCCCTTGCGGGGCAGCAAGCTTCCCAGAGTTCTTCCCGGCTGGGCAGCAGCGCCACGAGGTGCGCGTGGATGTGCTTCTGTCATGGAGCAGAGAGGTGTCTGCGCCGACTTGCCTCTCTGTCCTCTCCGGAGCGCAGGAGAAGATGACTGAGCGGGGCAGCTTGTCCTACAAGGATGCGGTGACCGCTTCCCTCGGACTGGTCAGCTTGCGATGATCCGTGGGAGGGCTCTTATGAAGGCAGAGGCGTGGCGCTTGGCCGAGCGGCGCAACAAGAGACGTGAACTCGAATTGGCTGCATCTGCACGCTTTCTTTCTGTTCAGCCAGTGTCAATGCTTGGGCGGGTTGCACATGGACTCCATGATAGCTATAACTTCATCACATGCCTGGTCTGCCCGCCTGACCTTGCACCTTGTGACAAGCAGCCATTGATATGTTGACATGTCCTTGAAGATGTTCTCTGTGCCTGCTAGCACGAACAACATCTTCCGATTGCGCGCCGCCGCCGTTTCTAGTGTGTGGGGCCCCAGCATCTCGCGCTTAGACTCGGCACCAGGCAAGGTCGTTTCATTTTGTTTGCTGAGATGTCTTGGCATCTGTTTTGCGTCGCTTACAAAAGCAGACTTCCGTGCAGGTCATCAGAGGCTCTTCCCATCGAGGCCGGCGCCGTTCATTCTTCAGCTGCTTACTGTTGTTGCTTTTCTTGCTTTGGCGCCTGCCTCTCGGGTTTGCTCCGCGTAAATTATTTTTATTGAACATTGAGACGCTCGCTGAGGACGCGCCAGCTACTCAGACCGCCCACAGCACGAGCGTTCCCTCCGCCTCCATCCTCAAATGCCCACAGGCGAAGACCATGCAATGTTTGGACGCAGAGATGTACGTGGCAGCCCAGTCTCTGCAAATGCTGCTGGCATCCGAGGCCTTGATGCAATGGAGTCATCGGGTGACTCATCGGATGGCTCATCGGATGGCTCATCGGATGACCATGGCCACGATGATGTGGATGCATCATCCGCCTAAAGAGGCAACGCCCCTGTCTTTGTTGCCGACCCACAAGTCGTTGACGGTCGACGAGGACGGATGCTGTGCCTGGTTCCTGCACCGGGACAAGCTCTTCAGCAGCATGACCGGGAGCGGGCTGGCTTCGCCGTACTTCACCTCTCCACATCTTGAAGGCATCACCTTCATGCTCTTGCTGGCCTCAGAGATGCCGCAACGTCGCGGGTTCAGGCACCGAGGAGACTACAAGGTCACGCTCAAGGGACGCTTGACACCTACGGGATCCGGAGATGCAAGGCAACCATCTTGCAGTCAGGCAAAAAAAGCAAGTGACAAGCCACCCACGAGGCTGCTAGCGCTCCTCGACATTTCCATCAACTCAGATTGGGCCGAGACCATGGCGCACGACTTCTCCCAGGCAGAGACCAGCAGCAAAGCAAATCGACATTGCAAAGAAAAAGCAAAGCAACAAAGCAACAAAGCAGCAGCTCAATCAACCGTGCAGGAAGCCTGTGCACGCTGCAGCAAGGACGGACGAGCAAGCCTAAGAGAGGGGCTGGGGAGATGTGCTGGCGCCTCAGTGGTAGCAACTGGACAGGCCTGGGACCTGAAGACTCTAGCCAGAGACCATGAGCTCATCACGATCCGGATCAAAGCGAGCGCAGCAAGAGAACCTGGCAACGAGCAGGTCGAAGTTCCCAAGCCCACCTCAGCCCTCACCAACCAACCCAATCCAGGAAGCCGGCCAGCGCCACCGATGCTTCGAGGCCGACCATGAGGAGGCAATGGGCGACGGGACGAAGCTCGGCACCGCAGCCTGAACTTGAGCGCGATACTCAATTTGTTACATGTAAGCCACGTCTGAGCGAGCATGTTCCGTCCCAGCGTCTTTTGGAACTTGCCACATCTCAACAGCACAAACCTTCACAGGCCCCCTGAGAGACGGTGGTGGGCCGCAGCAGTATGCCATGCAGCTTGGGATGGGGTGTCTTAGTATTGCTGGCCTTCACATACGACCGCAATTAAAAAATGAGAGAAAATCGGTCGATGACAGTCTTTCGGCGTTTGATGGCACCTGCCAGGCGCCGTTGCTCCTTGACTCTGTCTCCTGCTGTCCTGAAGGCATTGGGGTTCGCTTGTGCAAGGTCTTTGGCTGCTTCAGAGAGGTTAATTTGCAGCAGCGTCTCATTTGAGTGGCGATGGCCTTGACGGATGCATGCTTTCTACATCCGCTTGGGTTCTACCTGCGACTTTTTACCGTACTCATTCTTGACAATCCATGGACGCCGATGCTTTCACCAACCGAATTAGTTCGATCCATGTTGCAAGATTACACGCGGTGTGCGTTTTGTGATGAATAGGCGCATGCTACTCTATCAGGCTCAGGCTCTGACAGAGCAGTGGGCCCATTTTGATTGCTTGGCACGCGCTGGGTTCCAGGGACGCGATGACCAAAGGCAGATTTCTGCAAAATGAGAAGCTGCGCTTGAGGCAAGTGCTCCAGCCTGCCTGCATCGCGAAGGCAAGGCATTTGCCAGCGTGTTGATGCACTTCCCACTTGACTGTTGCCAGTGCCGCCTGAGGCGCCCTCCTTCCTGCAGGGCGAGCAGCTTCGACTGAAGGCAGCAGGAAAAGTGCCGCTGCCTCGCCGAATCCTGGTTTCTGGCTTGCGAAAGAGGCCAAGCGAGTACTTCTTTGACGAGCAGCGTCTGGACACCGATCAGTCGCTGGCTGAGAAGATGGACTACAAGGCGGTGGGACTGTACCTCTTCGTCCCCGAGTGCCGGCTCGGCATCGTGCGGTTCTGGGCCTACATGATGGACCCGCATCGACCAGGCATCGAGCAGCGTCCAAGCATTGCAGCCAAAGAGCCGCTTCGCATGCAGCGGCTCCAAGAGAAGGCCGCACAGTCTAGGCCCGTGGGAGAGGGAGCGAATGTAAGATACTGAGAGCTGCATTTGCAAGGTGCATCGACATGGATGAGCTCATCTTTCGTGGGCATGACTTTAAATGCCCGAAGCACATTTCATGGCTGCATTGGATCGAGACGCAGGTGAGCCGTGCCTTTGAGACTTTCCCTGACAGCCTTGAGAGTTACAGCGGAGAGATATGAACGGCTCCGGACTATTCAGCTCCCTTCCCTTGCAAAGTCGCCTCAGCCGGCTTGGCTGGCTCAGCGCGGCTGCCTGCCGCCTCTGCCAAAAGGTTGCACCTGCCCGGCAGTCGTGTGCTTGCGGCAGTGAAGCTTGGCCATGAGCGGAGCGGCACGGAGGAAGGGGCGGAAGGGGGGGGGAAGGAGAGGACGGCTGTTTCACGCGGAGCCGCTCAGATGGCTCGCCCCCAAAACTCGGTGCGTGCGCTGTTGAGAGAGGCATGAGCTCTGATGCTTTCGGATGCTCATGGAGCGCATGACTCAAGAATGTTTTGAGATTGTGATACCAGCTGGCGGCTTGTGACCTCCCTCAAGCTCATCCTCCATATCACATGTTTGCAGGTACACGTACTTATGAAGGATCCCATCTTTCATGTCCATGCATCACCTAAAAGAATCTTAATCATAATCGTTCACAGAATGCGTCCAGCCCATCATCGTTTGCAGAACATGTATCTGTGAACGATCCGATCTTTTAACCAATGCCCTCAGAGCTGGGCAGGGAAGGGCCGGCCCGCGGTTCTGCATCTGGGCACATACGCAGGCCTTCAGTTGCTCAGTAAAGGGCACGTTGTTTCCAGAGCATCACGGGGTGCTTCATGCGCGTGTGATTCTTGCAATGGACATAGCTTTGCTTTCCATGATGTCTGCTCATGTGACCTGCCTGCTTTTGGTCGGCCGCACTTAGGATTCTTTGACACCATGGCTGGCGCGGACGAGGCCTTTGCAGACCTCGAGTGCTTGCTCCACCCGGATCTGCGCAGCCCTGCAGCTGCTGTTCCAGAGACGCTGAAGCAATGGAAGGAGGCGGTCGAGGCGAGGGAGTACTGGGTCCTCCTGGCACAGGAGGACGCAATGGCCAAGAGCGTGCAGCTGGTGAGCCAAGAGGATTTCCTGAAACAGCGTGCTCGAGAGCTCGAGCGCCGGCAGTTGGAGCTGGACCGTCTTGCCGCGCAGCTCTCCCAAAAGAAGGCTGACTTGGAGGCAAGAGAGAAGCGCATCTTGGAGCACGAGTCTGTGCTGTGTGAGCAGAGGGAGCAAATGCACGTTGCCATGGGCAAGCTGCACGACCGGGAAGATTACCTGGCTTGGCGTTGGAAGCAGCAGACCCACCGAGAACTTGGGGGTCGCTTTGCAGGCTCGTTTCTTGTCGAATGCATGGGGGTGTGGGGAGGGCACACCGGTGTTTGCTGACTGGTTTGCATGGAAGCGTGGCATTCTCCTTGCGGGCTTTTAATGCGCTCAGGCAATGGATGGTAGGCGGTAGTCCTGGCGTTCCAGGGCTGAACCTCAGCGAGATAGTGAGAGCTTCCACGCCCTACGTTGAGTGAATATGTTTGTGACATGCGTCAATTCTAATTGCCAGGTTCTCGTAGCAGTGTGTAGCTGTCTTCACCCTTGAGACTTCGGATGCAAACAAAACAGCGTGTCTGATGATGGTGGTTGCATCTTCAAAGCTTGTGCAACATGATCAACCGCTTGAAAAGTTGGGCGCGCATCCTTGCCGCCCGACGCTCGCATTTTTGTTCACACAGAGTCGGTGCGCTGTGGGACCGTCCAATGCAACTTGCTTGCCAATGAATAGTAGCCCGCTGAAACTTGCTCAGCCTCACATATGCGCGAATCGGCCGTGAAAACGGCTCCTCAGGTCTTCTCAAATTCGTGTTATCTTTGACCAGATTGGACATTTCCACGGAGCAAGCGAGACATGGGAAGTGTGCAGTTCTCCCCCGCGTATGCCCATATCATTTTGGTCCGAGCGCATGGGTGGGATCAGAAGCTTCCGTCATAGTCAGCCCAGAATAGTCCTCTGGTCATGTCAGTCACATGCCCCGCTGCAAACGCATCAGGGCTCACGAGCTCTGCGACCTGCCTGGTGATCAGCGGGGGGCAGAGCGGGGGGCTTGGGCCTGCCAGCTTGCTGGAGCTGGCCAAAGCTCTCAGAGCCCTGGAATCCGATCCCAGCCTGACGTCTCTGAGCATCTTCAACTTCTTCCGGGCATTAGAAGGCTTGGTCCCGATATTTTTGACTCTGCAGACCAACACCTGCTTGACATCCTTGGATCTCTCCTGCAATTCCATGGGTCCCGTCAGTGCACGGCGCTTGGCGGAGGCCATCAAGGCCCATGGTCTTCTTGCCCGATTGGAGCTTTCCCACAACTTTGTCGGACATGAAGGCGCTCGGCATTTATCTGAGGCGCTCACGGAGAACCGCAGCATGACGCGCCTGGGGCTCAGTCTCAACTCCATCGAGGATGATGGGGCATGCTACTTGGCCGGGGCGCTGCAGTGCAACGCCTGCCTCACCCACCTGGACCTGAGCTATAATCTGATCCGGGCTGTTGGTGCAAGACAGCTGTCCAGGGCCCTCATGAGCAACTGCGCAGTGACGTGCCTGGACATGCAGGGCAATCTCAAGATAATGCACGAGACGGAGGCCATGGATGAAGAGGAAGAGGAGCTGGATGGTCTATTGAGAGAGATCCAGCGGCTGGTGCAGCAGAACAAGGTTCCGCAGATGGTGCTGACGCTACAACTCAGCCGTAGCGTTGCAGAGCATAAGTATATGGAGGCGCCGAGCTCGTTGGCTCACAGCGGGTGCGATGGCTTGCATTTTTTTTTGCGCTCAGGTCCGCTTGCTCAACATGAGCGGCAGCGTGGCGGCTGCCTTTGAACTCCAAAACTTCACCCCGGTGTCTAAGCTACAGGCGCTGGCCGAGGAAGCTCTGCGGCATGCAGGCCGATTGCGCTTGGTGCATCAAGGCCCAGGGCTCACTGTGGGGTGTGGGCGAGAGAAAGCGTGCCACCCTCCCAGATGGCCGCCTGCTGCAAGACGTCCCTGCCCAGTGGTCGCTGGAGACCATGCTGGAGGCTGCATTGAAGTGTTGGTCTGTCTGACGCTCCAGGCTGAACTTTCATGATGATGGAGTGTACTAGAGCATTTCACGCCCGTATTTTAGAAATTGCCAGATCCCTTAATGATCAAGCCTTCACAGGATGCTGCCCCTATGCGCGTCGATCCCCATGAGCATAGAGCTTAGAGCGTAGAGCATAGAGCATAGAGCGTAGAGCTTAGAGCTTAGAGCATAGAGCCAAGAGCGCTTTCATCTGCGCAAGTACCAATTGGAGCCACTCACTGTACTGTGGCTGACCAGGAGCTTGGATCGAGAGACTTGCCGGCTATGAATCCTTTTGAATTTGATGTCTATTGATGTTGAACGACCTGGCATGATTTTTCAGCTTCATGGTGACATGAATGCGCGCCGTTGATGTCTTGGATCAAATCAGGGGGCACGCTCTCGGGTTCTTGGGCTCTGGAGCTGCGCGGTGGGTGCGCTTGAGGACCGTCTTGTCTTGCTTGCCCCGTGCCCCGCTTTGCCCCACGAAGCACCCTTGATTGCCAGGCATGCCACTAGAGCGGCGGGCCACGAACATCACGGACGTCAGGCGCCAGTTGCGTGCAGGTGTTCCTTTTTGTGTGTATGAGTATGTTTCCCACAGGCCCTACTTGCACGGCCCTCCCATAGATGCTGCACAGCCCTGGCCTCGGTTCGTGCAGCAGGCTAGGCTGGTGTGCCAGCTTGTGTTGGTGCTTCCCCGCAGGATCTATCCATACGCGTTTGAGTGGTTGGGCGAGACGTGCCAGTGGCGGCGCGTGGGGGAACGTGGAATTTGCCTGTACCGTCTCTTGAAGATGAACGAGTTCCAGTACGAATGCCAAGCTCTCAGATTGCGTGCCGCCTCTTGCGATGTGCCAACCATCCCCCACTGCCACCTTCCGGCCCAGGGCACCTCGCGCAGCAAGGCGACTACACTGGCCGGGGCCTTTCATTTAGAGAGAGATTGAGAGAGAGAAACCCCATGAGTCGGTGCATAGCGAGGATCCCCTCGGAGCCCCGCGGGCTACGAGGCTCTTTGGGTCGCCGATCCTGAGCCTCGCCGGCGGCGGTGGATGCTCATACCCACGTGCAAGGGCCGCCCGCCCAGTTCATGTTGGTTCAAGCACTCTTCTTTGGCGAACGTGATGCGTTTTGAAAATGCCAGGATGTCCGAGCAGCGAGAACGAGAGGCCGGGCCTGCTCTCTTGCCTCTAAAAGTGCGCCTCGACTGCTCGCAGGCCTTGTTCCTTTGGCCCGGACATCAGCGAGGATTGGCCGCCGGCCGAGCTTTTGTAGCTGCACGTTCCCGGTCGAGGGCTGCGGCTACTTGGGCTTGCTGAGGTTCCGCCCGTTCACTTGGATGGGCGAGACGTGCCGGTGGCAGTCTGCGGGGCTGGGCGGAGGGCGTGGCATCTGTCTCTTTCGCCTTGAGAACGGCGAACGACTCCCGGTGCAACAAGGCGACTATGCCAGCCCGGGCCTTTGCAGAGCAGGTGTGTGACAAGCTGAGTGGCGATCGCCTTGCGTTTTGCTTGCCAGGATGCCCTCCAGCGCCTCCGGGCTACCAAGCCCTGTGGATTGCGGACCCCATGCCGTGCAAACGGCGCTGGATGCTGATGCCATAGCAGAAACTTTGAACTGCGGTGGAGACTGCGAGCGCAAAACAAGCGGCGCACACCATGTGATCTTCAAGCCTGATGCACGTTTGAGTTCACTTGCGTCCATCTCCGTAACATGAATGTTCAGATGCTCTCTGAGATGAAGCCCATACAAGAGATGAACCAATCACCCAACCCACCATCCAATCACCCAACCCCTGCAAGCAACCAACCCCCGTAAGCAACCAACCCCCGTAAGCAACCAACGGTAAAGCAATTATTAGCACCTTTGCGGTGAAGATATTTGTAAGGCAGATGACGAAATCGCTCAATGACTTTCATCCCATCATGACATGGAACGGCAAGAGCAGCAACAGTGGAACTGGCAAGCCTTTGAAGAGTCTGCAAGGGGATCGGGAGGTTCGGAGCCATGGCCCCTCAGCTGACTCTGGAGAACTATCCGCAGACCGCCGAGGGGCACAGGAGGCTCTTGGCCCGGGCCGTCCACTTGGAGCATCAGGGCAAGCAAGGGTGGCAAAAGTTCTACCAGGGGGTGCGGGATGCACAACAGAGCTGGTTCGACTTCCAGGAACTGGTCGGCTTTGGTCAGCCACATCCTGCCGGTGCACCGCAGCCCTCGGCCGAAGATGCGCTCAAGCGTCTGCAGCAGGCCCTGGAGCAGCTGGGCAGAATGAGCCAGTGCATGGTCTGCTTCGGGCGGGTGGATGCCGCCGAGTTGACGCCCACGCACCCCCGCCACATGAAGATCTTGGCGTGCGGCCATTTCCTCTGCGGTGGCTGCGGTCATGCCCTGTGGTCGGCGGCTCATCGTCCGGACAGCCCCGGATGTCCCGTGGGATGCCCCTGCTGTCGCCAGGACACGGGCAAGCAGCTGGCCGACTGCCAAGAGGCCGATGAGGCGGCCGTGTCTCGCAAGAGAGCTCGCCAGGAGGTCTCGGACCTCCTTCCGGCGGCTAATCTTGGGTCGCCGGAGGCAGACGGCTGCCATGCCAGTCGCTTCAAGGGCAGCTGCTACCTCTGCGAGATCCCCTGGGCTGCGGGGGCATTGGTAGCAAAGCATGCTCGGCTTCCCAAGAAGATCACGTGCCCGGGGTGCAAAGAGGCGCCTATGCCCTGCACCTTCTGCGCAGGCGACGCCTCCGAGAGCGACGTCCTCAAGAACGGGAAGGGGGCATCCAAGAAGTTCTTTTGCCTGCGCTGCATCAAGCAGAAAGCGCCCGACGATCTCAAGGGCATCTGTGGAGTGACAGTCTTCCTTGGCAAGCATGCCTGAGGCATCTCCCCGACCTCGAGGTGCCTGCAAGTTGGCCTTTTTTGCAGGAGGGCAGCGAGAGCATGTTGGAGGGCCATGCAGTGATGGGATGCGGGGTAGTGTGTACAGACGAGGATGGAGCCCACCCTCTTCTTGCCGTGTGCTTTGATGGTGGAAAATGGGTGGTTGCGCACACGCCTTGTCTTCAACTCACTTCATGAGCAGCAGATGCCATGCATTGCCCTGCAGTAACGATGTGATTGTGCGGCTCGGAGCTTTTCTGTCCAATGCATGTTTGAGAACTTGGCGAATGATTTTGACAGATCAAAATGAGCAGTAATCCATGCGTCCCGCCGATAGTCGTTTAGTGGACCTACCTCTGTCAGTGCCCCAAGCCCGTGACAATGGCAAACGTCGCCGAGTCCACTGGCAATGCTGCTGGCCATCAGGATCACGGAACAATCTTGTTGACCCCCTGTTTAACCCTGTTTAATCCGGGTTGACCATGTTCAACCCTGTTTGACCTTGTTTAACCCTGTTTAATCCCTGTTTGACCCTGTTTAATCCTGGTTAACCCTGTTTAATCCTGTTTAACCCTGTTTGAATGTTTAACCCTGTTCATATAATCCGAGCAAAGAAGCAAGCCAGCCTCGGCAGGAGCGCTTCAAGTGGCCTGCAGGATTTGATGCATCTGTGAAGGACCAGATCATGGCCAAGATCAGAACTGCTCGGTCCCTCGTTTGCGTGCATCGCGCAAAGGGTGCTGCCGAGGATGTCGTGAATGCGGCTGAGGCTCGCGTCGCCTGCCTGCTTCAGAAGCGGGATGAGGACGTCCGCAGCTTCATGGCCAATGGTGACGGGGCAGTCACGCGCGCCCAGATGTCGGTGATGGAGGACAATCTGGGGGGCAAGCTGGATCTGCTGTTGGAGGCGCATGGGCTGGGCAAGTCTGCGACCAAGCATCAGCTCAAGTCGGCTGCTGACATGGCTCGCAATGCCTACATGGAGCACGTGCGGCAGGAAAAGGCGGAAAAGGCGGCTGCCAAGGCCCAGCGGCAGCCCAAGGCGAAAGCCAGCAGTGCTTCACCGCGCCCCCCTGCCAAGCAGCATATGAAGCGGCCTGCCATGCCCGGTGCCCAAGAGGCGTCCGAGCCCGACGATCCGGCCGCCGACGCCAACCCTCCATTCTGGTGCTTTCCAGTGCCATTCCTCCAGATCGCGGACGGCGTCTACGTTGTCCCGCACTTCATGCAGCAGATTGGGCTGGACCCGGCCGAGGCATGGAATGCCCTGCAGAATCTTCCGCGATGGCCTGAGGACAAGAAGATCGTCAGGGATGGCAACGACCCGTGGGTCCTCCCCAGCTCCCATGAGTCCCTGAACCATGACAAGCAGGAGCTCAAGTGCAAGGAGTTTTGGGGCCAGACGGACTACGAGGCGGGCCACGTGCTCTACGGCTGTACCGGGGGGCGATCTTCTATGGCAGGGGCCGCCAAGCGCATCGAGGCCGTGCCGGCGTTCGAGAAGGTCCTGCATGCGGTGAACGACGGGCTCGCGAAGCCGGCCAACCACATCCTTGCAACCTGCTACGACGACGGTGCGGATCACATGGGCTGGCACGATGACGAGATGGCCGACCTAGATCCGGACGCCTGGATCCTGGTCCTCCAGCTTGGGGCTGCTCGTGATTTCGAGTTTGGCACCTCTTCCAAGAAGCCTGAGACCCTTTGGGGTCGCCAGCTTCCAGCCGGAACTGCAGTCTTCGTGAACAGGGTGGGCAATTCGCTTGTGAAGCGCCGCATCCCGAGAAGCAACCTCTCGGAGGCATCTGGGTCTCTGGTCATGCGGTGCGTGAAGACCATCATCCCATGGGAGAAGGTCGATGCCGAGATTGCCAAGATCCCCGGCTGCTCTTTCTGCGGTCGGATGCATGCGGAGGCAGATTGTGAAGAGGCCAAGGGCTCGGATCACTCCGCCACAGACCCTTTGGAGGAGCCATCCAAGCGCCGCCGGATCAGCCAGGAGCCATGGGACATGCCGCAGGCCCCCATGACTCCGTCATTCAGCGTGAGCGCACGGGTCGTGCGAGCCACAGAGTCCGACGATGAGCTTGAGGGGGGCGACCTGGACTGATTCCGAGGTTTCCGGCCTTCTCACATGTGTGGGACATATTATTGTATTTAGTCATAGAGTCGCGAGCATTTGGAGTGAGACTGGCGATGCCTCGTGGTCGCATGAACAAGTTCTGGCATCATTTATCTGCGCTTATGGTGTCACGAACAAGATTCTCTGATTGCAGGCATTGTCATGCATGCGTTTACAGACTGACTGACTGAGAAGAGCATCAACATAGCAATGACCGTTTTTTTGGCATAGAGCTCAACAACACGACACCCCGACTTGGACAACTCTCTCTATTTCAAGGCCATCTCGTATTTGCATAGATGCACTCCTAGCCACGCATTTGGTTGTTGCGCACGCTGCTCAATTTAGTTACCATGACCAGAAGCAATGCAAGTAATAAGAGTCGGTCAGATGGACTGCTTCGGTTCATGTGAAGTTTTGCACACTAGCCAACGAGTTTCAGCTAATCAAAGCGCACTGGTCTACTCCGAATTGATTCCAGTTATGCAACCGTCTCAGCAGCTGAGGGAGGAACGCATAGTCCATTCTTCCAATCCGCCGCCATGGCGTTGGTCGACTGTGAGGCTTGTGAGAGCCGCGCATCGGAGCTGCAGTCTTTGCGTGGCATGCTCGTCAGGGCATGTGCCGACGCTCGGGCGGCTCATGAGATGGTGACGAGCCTCCAGGATCGCCTCAACAAAGCACTGGCTCAGATTGAGGCCTTGGCAGGAGGCGCAGGTGCAGAAGCTGCAGGAGCTTCAGGAGCTGCAGAAGCTGCCGGGGAAGCCGCAGCCGAAGGAGCAGCCGAAGGAGCAGCCGAAGGAGCAGCCGAAGGAGCAGCCGAAGGAGCAGCCGAAGGAGCAGCCGAAGGAGCAGCCGCGGCCGAAGGAGCGGCCGAAGGATTGGCCGATGAAGCAGCTGATGAAGCAGCTGATGAAGTCGAAGGAGCGGCTGAGGAAGATGCAGAAGATGAGAGGCCACGGAAGAAACTCAGGTCAGACCAGTGCCCTGGCATTGACGGGGTCCCGTGCACCTTCAACAAGGAGGAGAAATCCCTCCTTATGGCCGAGCAGGTGTCGCGGCTTTTAGCAGAGAAGGCCGCGCAGGATGCAGAAGGGATCGCGGCCCACAGGGAGAAGCGCAGCTTGAAACGCAAAGCCGAGGAGGTGTCGCGGCTTTTAGCGGATAAGGCCGCGAAGGATGAAGAAGAGATTGCGGCCTACAAGGAGAAGCGCCGCTTAAAGCGCGAAGATTTGCCCTCTCTTTTGCCTTTGAAGTCAAAGGCCTCTCCTCCTTTGCCGCCTGGGCGACAGCTGGCGCACGAGGTGAGCCAATGACTGCTTTTGTTTTGTTTAGAGTTTGGGGGGTGGGGGATCAAGTTGCCAGCCGACCCAAGCCACTCAGCAACCTGAGCCCGCCAAGGTTCGTAAGCAAGAGCGACGCCTTCCTGGGGAAAGCAAGGAGAAGCCCTGATAGATGTTTCTTGTGATTGCGCTGGTGCTGATGTTGGTTCAAGCTCTTTATTCGTTTGGCAGTGGCCAATGAGTTGTTTTTGAGATCGTGGGTTATTTTTATGCGCTTGGTCACGGTGAGCTGGTTTGGTTGCGTGGCCGTTCAGTTATTTCGGCGGTTTGTTGGCGGCAAGATCCGGAGGCTTAGGCATGGTTCATCGCACCGTCCAAAACGCATGTGTGTGCGCAAATCTTTTGCTCAATCAGAAGTGAAAAGTTTGGCTTTCATTTTGTGCCAGTGAAAGAGGAGCTTGTAATGAGAGCTGTCAGGCAACACAAGGACATAGAGGTTGCAAGGCGACGTGAATACCCCCCTCATGTGCTCTGTAACTGGCAGCTTCCCAGAGTTGGGCTCTTTCATTGTCGTGTCACTTGAATGTATGACCTCTGCACGCCGCTTCCTCAGAACAAGGGGGAAGCCGGGTGGGTGGCCTCTGTGGGTTCGTCCGGGAATCTTGGTGCTGAGACGCGGAAGAAGCCCCGACCTCGAAGAAAAATGAACGCATGCAAAATTGGCGCGCCTTTCTCAACTGATGCAATCTTGGCGCTCAGGGAAGGAGATGTCCACCGCAGCCGTGGCGCCGTCCTCAGAGAGCTCTCCTGTTACTGATGCCGTTTGTCCATTCGTGCTTGAACATTTTGACCAAGCCATGCAGGCCGCTCGACCCCATGAGGTCGCCGAGGGAAGCCAGGGTGCGTGTCTTGTTTTGAGCTTGTGAGAGGATGCGCCTGTCACTTCATTCCTGTGCACGCCACGCTCATTCTTGACTGAGGCCCTGCGAAGCCTAGACGGCGGCTGAGGTGCAAGACTACAGTTGGCGGCTGCTCACTTCCTTCAGCGCTGAAGGAGGACGCACATGCCGGTTGAAGGGTTTGTTTCCAGTGCACGCGAGCCCATGAGTTTCCAACCGCTTTGCATGAGCACAATAAATGTCGTAGTGCCTGAGGAGTGCCGCGATGATCGTGGGAGCGACTTTGATGATGGCGTTGCCAGGCCCCAACCCCCTTTCGGCATGCCTCCACCCCCCCTCGGAATGCCCATGCCTCCACCCCCGTTCGGCATGCCGATGGCTCCGCCACCCTTCGGCCTTTCCATGTCTCCTCCCCCGTTCGGCATGGCTCCGTTCGGCATGGCTCCGCCACCCTTCGGCCTGCCCATGCCTCCTCCCCTGTTCGGCATGGCTCCGCCACCCTTCGGCCTGTCCATGCCTCCTCCGCCGTTCGGCATGGCTCCGCCACCCTTC
>Ga0209401_1000613_pt1 | contig 24081 bp, 20 predicted proteins | sample M_140807_MF_Meta_FD_187318 | JGI IMG/M metagenome (GOLD analysis project Ga0209401, IMG submission 187318) | Freshwater microbial communities from Lake Montjoie, Canada to study carbon cycling - M_140807_MF_MetaG (SPAdes) (version 2) | ecosystem: Environmental > Aquatic > Freshwater > Lake... | reverse complement strand
CGGAGGCCGAACGCAACGGCCGGCCCCTGCGGGTGAAGCTCGGCATCGACCCCACCGGCTCCGACATCCACCTGGGCCACTCGATCCTGTTCCGCAAACTGCGGGCCTTCCAGGATGCGGGCCACATCGCCGTGCTGATCATCGGCGACTTCACCGCCCGCATCGGCGATCCCACCGGCAAGAGCGCCACCCGGGTGCAGCTCAGTGCGGCCGAGGTGGAGGCCAACGCCGAAACCTATCTGGCGCAGCTGGGGCAGGGTCAGAATCCGGCGTGGGCGCTGCTGGATTTCGAAACCCCGGGCCGGCTGGAGGTGCGGCGCAATAGCGAATGGCTTGCGGGGATGGACCTGCCGGCCGTGATTGACCTGCTCGGCACCAGCACCGTGGGCCAGATGTTGGCCAAGGAGGATTTCGCGAACCGCTACGGCTCCGGCACGCCGATCTCCCTGCACGAATTCCTTTATCCGCTGCTGCAGGGCTACGACTCGGTGGCGATCCAGGCCGATGTCGAGCTCGGCGGCACCGACCAGAAGTTCAATGTGGCGATGGGCCGGGATCTGCAACGCCACCACGGCATGCGGCCCCAGTTCGGCCTGCTGCTGCCGATCCTGCCGGGGCTGGATGGGGTGCAGAAGATGAGCAAGAGCCTGGGCAACGCCGTGGGCCTGGCGGAGGATGCGCTCTCGATGTACTCCAAGCTCGAAAAGGTTCCCGATGCGGTGGTGAACGACTACCTCACCCTGCTCACCGACCTGGATCTGGCGGCGTTGCCGGACAACCCTCGCGAGCGTCAGAAGGCGATGGCGCTGGCGATCACCGCGGCCCGTCTTGGCGTGGCGGCGGCCACGGCGGCCCAGGCCGATGCGGGCCGCCTGGTGGCGGGCGCTGCCGGGGCGGGGGCGGCTGAAGCGGAGGTGCCCGAGGCCTCGCTGGCAACGGTGAATTTCCCGGCCAGGGCCTTCTATCTCCTGGCGTCGGTGGGTTTGTGCGCCAGTAGCAGCGAAGCGCGCCGCGCCATCCAAGGAGGAGGCGTGAAGCTCGATGGCGAGAAGCTGAGCGATCCCAACCAGGAGTTCGGCGGGCCGCAGGAGCTGGCCGGCAAGGTGCTGCAGCTGGGCAAGAAAACCTTCCGGCGGCTGGTGGAGTGAACAACGGGCCCGATTCCCCGGTCGCCTCCCGCACCGCTTGGTCGCGTTGGGTTGGCGGTGGCGGTGAAGAGAGGCGGTGAAGAGTGATTGAGGCCCCGGCCCGGCGGACACAACCCGCGATCAAACTGGAAGAAATCCTTAAGGGAGGAAGGGATGCTCGGGCCCTGGTCGAACAAGTGCAGCAGCTGCGCCAACTACTCCGGCTCCCCGCGCGCCTGCGGTTTCTGCCGGGTCTGGGGCGCCGTGATCCCGCAGGATGCCCCGATCACCCGCCAGTGCCCCCACTGGACGAGCCGTGATGCCCTCAGGTTGGCGGTGGCGGCCACGGCGGTCAGCTGATCGGACCCGTTGGGCGAAATCCGCTCCCGAGCTGTCCGGGCCGGGCTGGAGCACCTGTTCGCTTCGGTCTTCCCCCCTGGTGTTCCGAGTCTGCGGCGGCTTGGCTGGGTTCCTCTGTCCTTGCCCCGATGGCCCTGGTTCCCCGCTGGCGCTACATGACCGACGACGCCAAGGCGCTCACCCGGCGCAGCGCTGTTTCCGCTGCCGTGGTGCTGGTGGCGTTGCTGCTGTTTCGGGGCCTGCTGCCCTGGGTGGCCCTGGGTCTGGCCGGCTGGTGGATCTGGAAGGCGATCAACCGCTGAGGGAGCCGGCCATCAAGCTGAGGGAGCCGGCCATAAAAAAGCGGACCCGTCCAGGACCCGCTCGATGACCAGCACCAATCTATGAACTTCTGTAACGCTTCCGTGGCGCTCGCCGCCAGGAATACACTTGCCGTGCCTGGCCGTTGTCTACGGCGCTGGAATGCCGGGGAGGTTGTTCAGCGGCCGCTTAGGGCACCTGGCCATTGCGCTTGGCTTCGCTGATCGCCCGGTCGATGCCTTCGGCGGTGGCCTTCGGCAGCTGGGGGGAATACACGAACGCCTGGGATTCGGGCCGCTGCCCGTCCAGCACCAGCTGCAGTCGGCTCCGCTGCCGCCCAGGGGCCTGCTCCCGCACATAGCGCAGCTGCTGTTCATCGGCGAGCACCGCATCCACCTGTTGGTTGAGCAGCAGGGCGGGTGCATCGCTGAGCTTCGGCAGCGGCACCACGGTCACCCTGCCCTTCAGCGGGGGTGTTGTTAGCAGCTTTTCGCTCACGCTGCCCGGCCGGGCGGCCACCCGGCGGCCTGCCAGGTCGTCGAGGGAGTCCGGCAGCCCATCGCTCATCGGCGCCATGCGCAAGACGTCGAGGGTGATCGTGCTCACAATCAACGAACCAAACACGATCCGCAGCAGGTAGCTGAGCACCACCAGCCCCTGGCCCCGGGTGGTGGCCACGATCGTGTTGGTGCCTGGGCCCGTGGCCAGCACCTGGAACACCAGGGCATAGCGGCGCCACCAGTCGCGACTCGGCCAGGGTCCTGCCGCTTCCACTGGCATGGTGCTTCCGGGGGGATAGCCCCCTTCGGTGCGCCACACCACAGCACTCAGCGCCGCGATCGCCAGCAGGTAGCCGGCCAGCAGCCCGAGCAACCGCGCATCCAGCAGCCCATCCAGCACCGCCCGCAGCGTGGCCAAGCGGTTGGTGCCCATCAGGAGAGCCACGCCCGATTCCTGGAACGGCAGGCTGAAGCGGTAGGTGCCCACCCGCTCCGGTGTGATCGTGAGACAGCCCACCCCCAGGTCCACCTCACCCTGGCGGCTGGCTTCCAGCAATGACGCCGCGCTGGGAAAGGCTTCGAGGGTGTAAGCCAGCCCCTCCCGGGTGGCCACGAATTGCCACAGGTCCACGGCCGTGCCCTGCCAGCGTCCCGGTCTCCGCAGCTCCGAGCAGGGTGGGGAGCCATCCAGCACACCCACCCGCAGGATCTCTGCCGAGCGGCCCGCCGGGGCTGAGACCAGCACTGTCAGCCCCAGGAGCAGCAGGCTGGGGCCTGCGCCCAGCAACCGGAGCCCAACGGCCAGCAACCGGGGGGTCATGGCGCCGCGACTCCTGGAGTTGGCATTGACGCTCAGGCTACCCAGGGTTCTGAGCGCCCTGAGCTGATGGCTCCGGCAGCCCCCCATCGTTGTTCCGCCAAGCCGCCCCAGATCGCCCCGGTCCCTCGGCGCTGCTCGTTGCGGCACACGGGCCACCCGAACCGCCTGCGTCTGGCCGCCTACGGTCCCCACCGCCACCTCTGCCGCCCGTTGCCCATGTCCCCGGCGCCCGCCCCCGATCCGGCCGAGAGGATCATCCTGGCCCTCGATCGGCCCGATGCCGCCGCGGCCCTCGCCCTGGCCGCCGCCATTCCCGAGCTGCGCTGGGTGAAGGTGGGATTGGAGCTGTTCTGCGCCGCTGGGCCCGCCGTGCTGGCGGAGCTGCGCGATCGCGGCCTGAGCGTGTTCCTCGATCTCAAGTTTCACGACATCCCCGCCACCATGGCCGGCGCCTGCCGCAGCGCCAGCCGCCTCGGCGCCGGGCTGATCACGGTGCATGGCTGCGCCGGAGCCGAGGCCCTGGCCGCCGCCCAGGCTGGCGCCCTTGAGGGGGCCGCCGCCGCTGGCCTGGAGGCCCCCACCCTGCTGGCCGTGACGGTGCTCACCAGTTGGCCAGCCGATCGGTTCGCCGCAGAGCTGGCCATTGCCGAACCGGTGCCGACCTATGTGGAGCGCCTGGCGGCCTTGGCGGCGGCGGCCGGCATCGGCGGCTGCGTGTGCTCACCCCTCGAGGTGGCGGCCCTGCGCAAGCACCATCCTGAGCCCTTTGCCTTGGTGACCCCCGGCATCCGACCGGCCGGCGCCGCCGCCGGCGACCAGGCCCGGGTGATGACCCCGGCCGAGGCGATCATCGCCGGAGCCAGCCGGCTGGTGATCGGCCGGCCGATCAGCGCCGCGGCGGATCCGGCCGGGGCGTTTGCGGCCTGCTGTCAGGAGCTCCTTGGAACGGCCCCTTGATGCGGTGCTGACGGATCCGCCCTGACTTGTTGTTAGCCAGTGCAGCGAATCCGCATCACAAGGTTCTCACTGACATAGTGGTGTGAGGCAACGCAGAGTCCTTGGACCCTTCACCTGAGCACTTCCAAGGAGCCAGGTCCGGTGAACCTGCGGTTGAACCGATGGCCGGCAACCCGTCCCCATCCCTGCCGCGAGGGGCCCTGAGCCGCCTTGGGTCGCTCGATTTCCATAGCCTTCGGGCCGGCCTGCGGCGGGTGCCCCTCGGCTTCGGCGCCCTGATGACCTTGCTGCTCCTGGCGGCGGTGGGTCTCTCCCAGCTCTTGCAGGAGCGCATGGCCCGCCACCTGGTGGAGAAGGTGCTGGAGAGCCAGAAGATCAAGATCCGCGATCGGGTCACCGGTTTCGATGGAACCCTGCGCCGCGCCGAAACCAGCGTGAGCCGCTACGCCAATCTCGTGTCCTTTCGCTCGGGCGATCTGGCCAACGAAGGTGGCTCCTTCGAGGCCATTGCCCAGCGCGATCCCGACGGTTCCTGGCGAGCGCCCCGTAGTCGTTTCGATCCCCTCGCTGATTCCAACATCTGGGTGCCTCCTTCGGTGCCCCTCAACGAGGCCAACAAGCGCTTCTTCCAGCGCGCCTTCGCCATCACCCGCGTCTTTGGTCTGGGGGCGCAGAACGAGGTGCTCGAGAACGCCTGGATGCTCCCCTTGATCGGTGGCATGACGGCATTTTGGCCCTCCAATCCCAACTATCTCTACAACGCCAGTTCCACCCTCGATTACCGCGACACCCCCTGGGTCACCCTCACCGATCCGAAACGCAATCCCACCCACGAACCCCGCTGGGTGGGTCCCGAGTACGACCCGGCAGCCCGGGACTGGTCGATCAGTGTGGTCGCCCCCTTCTTCCGCGATGGCCAGTGGGCCGGTTCGGTGGGCCATGACATGCGGGTCTCCCGCCTGCTGGGCAGGCTGCTCGACACCCAGGACGCCTCCCATGAGTCGTTCTCCCGCCCCCTCTACGTGGCCACCACCGAGGGTCAGGTGCTGGCCCAGCGGGAAGGCACCCCGTCCAAAGGTGAGCGGGTACCCCAGGACCTCTGGAGCAAGCTCGCTCCGGTGGCCGGGTCCAAGGATCTGGCGGTGGTGCCCAATGGTTCCAACTACCTGGTGGTGGCCCCCATTACCACCCTGCGGGCCCTGGCGGTGTACGTGGTGGATGGGGGCTGGGTCCGCCAGACCGTGGCCGAGGAGCTCGGGGCCCTTCAGTTGGCGGAGGGGCTCTTCATCCTCGTGGCGGTGGGGTCGGTGCTGGGGCTGGCGGTCAAGGATGCCCAGGGCCGCCGCCAGCGCCAGGTCCTCCTCGAGGAGCGCAACCAGGATCTCGAGCGACTCTCCCGCATCGATCAGCTCACCAACCTGCCCAACCGCTTCGGCCTGCAGGCGATCTCCGAACAGGCCATCGAACGGGCCCGCCGTCAGGGATCGGAACTGATGGTGGCCTTTCTCGATGTCGATCGCTTCAAGACCATCAACGATTCCCTTGGCCACGCCGCTGGCGATGCCCTGTTGGTGGAGGTGGCCCGCCGCCTCATGGATGCGGTTCGCTCCACCGACACCGTGGCCCGCCTGGGCGCCGATGAATTCGTGGTGGTGAGCGAAAACCTCAACAACGACATCGATGCCGGTCACATGGTCGAGCGCCTCCACCGCAGCCTGGCGTCCCCGATGCAGCTCAACGGCCGCGAGCTGGCGGTGAGCGCCTCGATTGGCGTCAGCGTGTACCCCGCCGATGGCGATCAGATCAACACCTTGATGCGTCAGGCCGACATGGCCATGTACGAGGTGAAGAGACGCGGACGCGATGGCTGGCTGTTTTTCACCGAATCGATGAACCGGCTGATCCAGGAGAGGCTCAGCCTGGAGATCGACCTGCGCAAGAGCCTGGAGAACGGAGATTTTCGGCTGCATTTTCAGCCCCAGTGGGATATCCACGGTCGCCAGCTGTTGGGGTGGGAGGCCCTGTTGCGCTGGTCCCACCCCCAGCGGGGCGCGGTGCCGCCGAACACCTTCATTCCCGTGGCGGAGGACACCGGCCTGATCGCTCCGCTGGGGGAATGGGTGCTGTTGGACGCCTGCCGCACCGCCGTCGCCTGGAGTGGCCATGGTTTGGAGGAGTGCCGACTCTCAGTGAATCTCTCCGCCCGCCAATTCGCCGAGCCCCGGCTCGAGGAGAAAATCGACCAGGCCCTCGAGCGCAGCGGACTACCACCCCACCGCCTGGAACTCGAGATCACCGAAACGGTGCTGATGGAGGATCCCCAGCACGCCATCAAACTGCTGCGCCGGCTCAAGGCGAAGGGTATCCACATCGCCATCGATGACTTTGGTACCGGCTATTCATCCCTCAGTTATCTGCTCTCCTTCCCGATCGATCGCCTCAAGATCGACCGCTCCTTCGTGTCAACCAGCCTCACCGATCCCAATGGCGCCGCCATCGTGACCGCGATCATCTCGTTGGCCCGCTCCCTCGGCATCACCACCCTCGCTGAGGGGGTGGAAACGGAGGATCAGCGGCTTTTCCTGCTTCAGCAGGGATGTGATGAGGTGCAGGGTTACCTGATGGGTCGTCCCATGCCCGACGAGGCGATCGCTCCCTTCCTGGCCCGGCAAGCGGCCGGGGACGATGGGGCCTTGCCCTCCTGAGTGGCCATGGCCGAGGAGATCCAGCGGATCGATCACACCCTGTTCAACAGGCTGGCGGCCGAGGCCAGCTCCCTGCCGCGGCGGCGTCGCAACCACAACCTCCATGCGGAGGCCGATCCGGTGCAGCGGTTTCTCAACGTGATGCAGCCCGGCACCTACGTGCGGCCCCACCGTCATCGGCGGGACCGTCCCGGGGCGGGTTTCGAGTGCTTCGTGGTGCTCCAGGGGGCCATCGGCCTGCTGCTGCTGGATCAGCACGGCGCCTTAAGGAGCCGCGAGCGCCTCGATGCCGCCGGTCCTCTGCGGGGGATCCAGTTGCCGGAGGGGATCGTCCACACCCTGGTGGCCCTCGAGCCGGATTCCGTGATGCTTGAGATCAAGGAGGGACCCTATGTGCCCGCGACCGACAAGGATTTCCTCGCCTCCTTCCCCGCCGAGGGCACGCCGGCCGCCGCCGAACTGGAGGCCACCTGGCGGGCCCTGTTCAGCTCCGGGGATCCTTGAGCCGTGTGCGATCACCTGGCGCGATCCCTCACCGTTGCTCTGCTAGACCCCGCGCGCCCTATGGCGGTCGCCGTGACGACGATCTGCTGCACGATTCCGCCCTGTTCCTAGCATTGGCGCTGGTCATTGCCACCTGCGCCACCCATGTCCGCCTCCTTACGCCCGGCGCCTAGGGCCTCAACAGCTCGGCTGCGCCAGGCTCTTAGGGCCGTGCTGATGGCTGTGCCCCTGGTGCTGAGCAGCCTTCCCGTGAGGGCGGCCAACCAGGCCGGCACCTTTAACTCCATGGTGGTCACCTTTCAGAACTATGGCTTCGAGGTGGTGGGCAATCACCCTCGGTGCATCCAGGAACCCAATCTCTTCGGCCTTTATATCCGAGGCACTCGCCGCATCGTGATCTGCCAACGCGGCAACCAGCTCGACACCCTGATGCATGAGGGCTGGCATGCCGTGCAGGCCCGCTGTCGCCGCGGTAAGCCCCTGCTCACCGAACAATTCCTGCGCGCCAACTTGAGCCGCGCCGACCTGCGCGACATCGACGCCCTCTACAGCGCCAAGAGCTGGCACCGCGAGGCCGAGGCCCGCGCCATGGCCGCCCAGCAGATCCCCCTCTACATGTCCCACCTGGAAAGTTCCTGTGGCGTGCCACCGGCGGCCGGCGGCATCGCCCAGCCTCCAGCGGGCACCCAACCGCCCACCCAACCCACCGGCCCAGCGGCCACGACCCCCCAACTGGCCCCCCAACCAGCCCAGCCGGCGCCCCAAGCCACCCCCCTGACCAAGCCCGCCCCTCCAACCTCGACCATCTCCCTGCCCGGCCTGCTTCAGCAGATGGGGCTTCCGTCGATCCCCTGATCGGCTAGGTCGCTGCGCCGGCAGAAGCCGCAATGGCCCCACAGGGCCATCTCGCCTGTGGGGGCCGGCCGGCCACAGGCCGGGCAGTCAGCCAGGCCGTGCACATCGATCCGGCTGGGGTGACGGGCCCACACCTCGGCCTCGACCTCCGATCCGGGGGGCGGTGAGACTTCCACGTGGTGCTGCCGGAAGCGCAGATCCCGAACGCTGAAGCCTGCCCCCCGCAGGGCTCCCAGCAGCTGGTGGCGGTTGTATTGCAGGGCCTGGAGCCAGGGACCCGGGGCCGCCCCCACCGTGAGCACGCCGCCCTGCAGATTCAGGGGACGGCAGTGGGGGGCCAACTGGCTGCCGGCGATGCGCGGCCAGGCCTGCCACAGGCCCGCCAACTGCCCATCGCCTTCCCACTGGCGACGCAGGCCCTCCAGGCACGCGCCCAGGGAGGTCGCCGGAGGTGCCGCAGCAGGCATCAGAACGTTCACCTTGTTCTGCGGCGGCAGGCCAAGGCTGTCGCCGGCGCCGCGGCGGCTGGAGCGGCGGGATGGATCAGCCATAGATGAAGGATAGGCGGCTGCCGCTTGCCGGGCTCGCCGCTTCCGAAACGAAGGATCGTTGCGATTGTTGAGGGACGATTGGGGCGATGTGACAGGTTTTTTCAGGCTGTGAATTCAGCTCGGTGTGTCTTGCCAGGTGGGGTGATCAGCCAGCATGATTGCTATGGCGAAGTCAGTGATGCCATGGCCAGCGAAGAGCTCTCTGCTGAGCTCGCTACGGGTTTTCAGCTTGTTGATTCAGATCTGAATCACGAATTGAAGAGGCCTAAAAGGATCACGATCACGGTGAATCACTCGCTCTATACAAAATTGGTGGAGCGCAGTTCTAGCGAAGGTCGATCGATCTCCAATTTGGCCTCATATCTGCTTCAGCGTGACCTGGAGGACCTGTCCTGAAGCAGCGGCTGGGATTGCCTGTCCGGCTCCCATCCAGCGGGCCGGCCGGGCCGCCATCGCCCTTTCGATCCGCTCTCCCGGATCAGCCTCTCCGGTGCGGCAAACCGGCGCCCACAGCCTGCAGCACATCAGCGTGCCAGCGCCTAACGTTTGCCCGACTGCCCCCCCCCTCCATGGGCTTTTTTGATCGGCTCAGCCGCCTGCTGCGCGCCAACCTCAACGACCTCGTCAGCAAGGCGGAGGACCCGGCCAAGATCCTTGACCAGTCCGTCGCTGACATGCAGGCCGACCTGGTGAAGCTCCGCCAGGCCGTGGCCACGGCCATCGCCAGCCAGAAGCGTCTGCTAAACCAGGCGGAACAGGCCGAAACCCAGTCCAAGACCTGGTACGAACGGGCTGAGCTCGCCCTGAAGAAGGGTGAGGAAGAACTCGCCCGCGAGTCCCTCTCCCGCCGCAAGACCTATCAGGACACCGCCACCGCGCTGAACAGTCAGATCAGCTCCCAGGCCGGTCAGGTGGACACCCTCAAGCGGAGCCTCACTGCCCTTGAGGGCAAGATCGCCGAGGCCAAGACCAAGAAGGACATGCTCAAGGCCCGGGCCCAGGCCGCCCAGGCCCAGGAGCAACTGCAGAGCGCTGTTGGCAATCTCAGCACCAACAGCTCGATGGCGGCCTTCGATCAGATGGAGGAGAAGGTGCTGGGCTTGGAGGCCCGCAGCCAAGCTGCGGCGGAGCTTGCCGGTGCTGACCTGGAAAGCCAGTTCGCCACCTTGGAGGGCAGCAACGTGGATGAGGAGCTCGAAGCCCTCAAGACCCGCCTTTCCGGCGGATCCACCCCGATCCAGCTGCCGGCACCCGATGCCCCCCTGCCCCAGCTCGAACCCGTGAAGGTGGCCGAGGTGAATGCGGAGCTTGAGGAGTTGAAGCGCTCGATCGACAAGCTCTGAATCCGGCCCTGATGCCCGCCACCCTCCGGCCGGGGCGTTCTTGGCTCTGGCATCACTCGACTGGGTTCACCCTCTGGCTCCGGTCGAGGGACTGCCGGTGTGCGTGCTGCGCTCCCTCGATCGCTTTTCTTGAGATTCCGGCCGCTATCGCAGCTCCGGAGGTTGCCCTGCCACGGCGGCCGCTCCAGAAGCTCCGGCCGTTCCGAGGTTTCTCAGGCCGCCACCGCCGCCCGGTGCCCCCCATACAATCGCCCTTCTGTGCTCCGTAAGCCGTGTCTGAAGCCGTTCTCGAGATCAGCGATGCCAATTTCAAGGAGCTGGTGGTCGAGCATCCCGGTCCGGTGCTTCTCGATGTCTGGGCCACCTGGTGCGGTCCTTGCCGCCTGATCGCCCCGGTGATCGCCTGGGCGGCTTCGGAGTATGAGGGCCGTCTGCGGGTCGGTAAGGCCGATTGTGACGCCAATCCCGCCCTGGTCGAATCCCTGGGGGTGCAGGGGCTTCCCACCCTGGTGCTGTTCCGCGATGGCAGCGAGATCCGGCGCCATGAGGGTGTGCTGACCCAGGCCCAACTCACCGCCTTCCTGGATGCCCATCTCTGAGCGGATCTCCAATCGGGTCGCCCAGCTGGGTAGCGGCGTCTTCGCCCGCAACGATCAGCGCAAGGAGGCCTACCGCCAGCGGCTGAGGTCCGATCCTGGCCACGTTCTTCCCCCCCTGCTGGATCTTTCCCTCGGTTCCACCGACCTCCAGCCCCCGCCGGTGGCCCTTGAGGCCATCGCGGCGGCCCTCGCCGAACCGGCCAGTGCCTCCTATTGCCTCCACGGCGCCACCCTGCCCTTCCGCGAGGCGGTGGCGGCCTGGGCTCAGCGGCGCTTCGGGGTGGAGGTGGATCCGGAGCGGGAGGTGCTGCTGCTGGTCGGCTCCCAGGAGGGCACGGCCCACCTGCCACTGGCGGTGCTCAATCCCGGCGACGCCGCCCTGCTGCTCGATCCCTGCTATCCCTCCCACCGGGGTGGTCTCCAGCTGGCCTCCGCGGAAACGGTGCTGCTTCCCCTGGATCCACAGCAGGGATGGCGGCCCGATTTCAACCATCTGCCCCCATCCCAGTGGGATGCCCTGCGGCTGATGGTGCTGGGCTTCCCCCACAACCCCACCGCTACCACGGGAGAGCAGGCCTGGCTCGACGGGGCCGTGGCCCGCGCCATCGACCATGACATCGTCCTGGCCCACGACAACCCCTACGTGGATCTGGTCCTCGATGGCGAAGCACCGGCCCTGCTGCGCCATCCCGACTGGCGCCGCTGCGGCATCGAATTCTTCTCCTTCTCCAAGGGCTGGTGCCTGGGGGGCTACCGCATCGCTTTCGCCATCGGCGCGGAATGGCTGATCACGGCCCTGCGCCAGCTCAAGGGAATCGTGGATTTCAATCAGTCGTTGGCGCTGCAGGCCGGGGCGATCGCCGCCCTGGAGCAGGCGCCCCAGTGGCCCCAGCAGCTTCGCGGCGTCTATCGCGAGCGGCGGGATCGGATGGCGGCCGCCCTGCGCTCCGAGGGCTGGCAGGTGCCCCACGCTTCGATGGCCCTCTATCACTGGCTGCCCGTGCCTGCGGTGGCCCGGGCGGGGGGCCTGGATTCCGAGTCCTTCTGCGCTGCCCTCCTAGAGGCCACCGGCGTGTGCCTCACCCCTGGCAACGGCTTCGGTCCCGGCGGTGAGGGTTGGCAGCGGTTGGCCCTGGTCCATCCCAGCGAGGAGCTGGAGGCCGGTGCGGCCCGCATGGGCGCCTGGCTACGGCAGCTCTGAGCCCGTGCCGATGGTCGGCCGGATTCTGCGGGGCCACCGCGCCCTGGCCCTGGCCCGGGGCGGTCGGCCCCTTCCCTGGCGGCTGCGGGCCCTGCCCGTCTGTGCCAGCACCGAGCAGGAGCTCGACCGGTGGCTGCGGCAGGCGCCCCCCGTCGGGAGCCATGGCGCCGCCGAGGCTGCCCAGCCAGCGGGAGATCCCAGCTCCGGCCAGCGTCTGGAGTGGCCGCGGGCTGTGTTGGCCCGCCGGCAGCGTTTCGGCCACGGCCAGCAGGGGCGGCTGTGGCAGTCGCCCCCTGGGGGGGTGTGGCTGAGCGCAGCCCTGCCCTGGCCCGAGGATCCCGCCGCCGCCGCCGCCCCTGCCCTGGCGGTGGCTGTGGCCCTTGCCGCCGAGCTGGCCGCCATGGGGGTGCCCGTGGGCCTGAAGTGGCCCAACGATCTGATGCTCCTCACCCCGGCCGGGCCCCGCAAGCTGGCCGGCCTGCTGCCAGGGCTTCGCCTGCGGGGAGGAAGGGTGCGCTGGGCCCGGATCGGCGTGGGCCTCAACGGGACCAATCCGGTGCCCCCCGGGGCGGCTGACCTGCGCAGCTTCCCCCGGGCCCGGGCTGGCCGCGGCGATCAGCTGGTGGCTCGGGTGCTGCTGGCCCTGGAGCGGGCGATGGAGCTGGCGAGCGAGGGCGAGCTGGTGCGGCGCGCCGCGGAAGGGCTGCTGTTGCCGCTGGGGCCCCTGGAGTTGGAGGGAGAACGTTGGTGGCCGCAGGGCCTGACCGCCGACGGGGGCCTGCGGTTGAACAACGGAGCGGGCCGCCAACGCGTTGTTCGGCGCTTCTAGGCCTTCAGCAGGCTCGCTGCGGTCGTCGTCGCTACGCGCTGCGGCCTTTCCCCGGTCGTCGCCCCGGCGGCAATGCACCACAATGGCTTCGGTTTTCCCGCAGCGCTCCTTTCGCGGCACCCAGTCATGCCCCGCCAGTCCCTGCGCAGCCTTCTCACTCTTCCAGCCCTGATCGCCCTGCCCCTGGCCGGGGTGCCCCTGGTCATGGCCCAGACCGCCCCGGAGGCTGGCGGTGGATCCCCCACCGCGCTGCCCGCGCCGCCGCCGCCCGTCCCGACGAGTTTGCCGGCTCCGCCCACCCCTGCCGCCCAGGCACCCCCAGCTCCTGCCGAGAGACCCGTGGCCGCACCGCCCGCCGCGGCCGTGGCCCCTGTGGCCAGTCCTGCCCCTGCTTCCTCCGCCGCCGAATCTTCGCCAGCCCGGGTCCGGGTCACGGGGACATCCGATCGGCTGGTCCCCCCCGCCGGCTCCGTCGGCACCAGCCCCTCGCCCCTGCAGCCGGGTCCCGACCAGCGCCAGGTGCAGGCTCCCCGACGCTTCGATGCTTCCCTGGAGGCGCTGGAGCGTGATGGCGTGGTATCTCCACGCGAGGTGAGGGTCCGGGACTTCGGGCGCTTCCCCCGTGGTGACGCGGAGGTGGTGCGCGAGGGCTGCAGCTCCGGCGCCTTATCGGCCCGCGAATGCGGGGCGAGCGATGGCGGCGTGCGATTCAGCACCCGCAGCGATGGTGGGGGTGGCTCGATCGGCACGGGCTTCGGGGGTGGCGGCGGTGGCAGCGGCGAGCGCTACGGCATCGACGCCGCTCCCCTGCCGCCGATCGCCGTGCCGGTCACGGCCCTGCTCTCCGGGATCGGCGGGCGCTTTCGGCTTAGCGATGTCCTCCAGGTCTCCCCACGCCCCGACGGGATCCGTGGCAACGGCAACCGTGGCCTGATCTTCCCCCTGATCGGCAGCGCTGAAATCACCAGCGGTTTTGGTTGGCGCCTCCACCCGATCCTCGGCACCTGGTTGATGCACAGCGGCCGCGATCTGGCTGCGCCCGAGGGCACCCCCGTGGTGGCCGCCCTCTCCGGCCGGGTGGTGAGCAGTGGGGATGCCGGCGGCTATGGCCTGGCGATCGAAATCGAACACGACAACCCTCGCCGTCACACGCTTTACGGCCACCTCTCCGAGCTCTACGTGCGCGAGGGTGACCGGGTGCGTCAGGGTGATGTGATCGGCCGGGTCGGCAGCACGGGCCGCAGCACCGGACCTCACCTGCATTTCGAGGTGCGCATGCCCCAGGAGGGCGGCTGGGTGGCGGTGGACCCGGGCGAATTCGAGCCTGCCGGTGCTGGGGTCCAGGTGGCCGGTGGCGGGCAGCCAGGTCTCGGGGGCTTGCTCAATCCCGGCGAGGCCCCCCCCAACGATGCGATCGCGCTGCTGATGGGCCAGCTCCTCCAGAGTCTGGAGCGTCCCCGCTCGCCCCTCGGAGACCCGCCGGCGGGCCCTACGGCCCAGTCGTCCCCTTCCCCCAGGCCCCTGCCCACCGACCGTTTGCCCAGAAGCCTGCCCCCCTCCGCCGCGTTGCCGGCGCCTGCCCCCCTGCCCCGCAATCTCCCGTCCGCAGCTACACCAGGCAGGTAACCCCTGCGCAGGTCAGCCGCGATGGGCAAGAAGCAACCAGGCAAAAAGGCCAAGCACACTTCCAGGGATCCTGGTGAGCGCGTCAGCGCTGCTGCCGACCTAGGGCATGGGGTTCCCCATGCCCTAGGGGTTGCTTACGAGGGGCCGGAGCACTCCCCCAGCCTGGACCATTCTCCCAGCCCGGACCCGCCGGCGCCCACCACGCCGGTTCCCGGCGCCCCCGGCGAGAAGCTCGACCGCCGCTTCTATGAATCGGAACTGGCCCAGCTCCAGCTGGAGCTGGTGAAGATGCAGTACTGGATCAAGGGCACCGGCTTCCGCCTGATCGTGGTGTTTGAGGGGCGCGACGCCGCCGGCAAGGGCGGCACGATCAAGCGCATCACCGAGCCCCTCAATCCCCGCGGCTGTCGGGTGGTGGCCCTGGGCACCCCCTCCGACCAGCAGAAGACGCAGTGGTATTTCCAGCGCTACGTGGAGCATTTCCCCGCCGCCGGCGAGATCGTGATCTTCGATCGCAGCTGGTACAACCGCGCCGGGGTGGAGCGGGTGATGGGCTTTTGCACGGAGCAGGAGGTGGAGCAGTTCATGCGGGCCTGCCCGGAATTCGAACGGATGCTGGTGGACAGCGGCATCTTGCTGCTCAAGTACTGGTTCTCGGTGAGTGATGCCGAACAGGAGTCCCGCTTCCACGATCGCATCGAAGATCCGATGCGCCGTTGGAAGCTCTCTCCGATGGACCTGGAGGCCCGCGACCGCTGGGAGGCGTTCTCCCAGGCCAAGGACGCGATGTTCTCCCACACCAACATCCCCGAGGCACCCTGGTTCACCGTGGAGGCGGACGACAAGCGCCGCGCCCGGCTCAACACCATCCATCACCTGCTCAGCAAGGTGCCTTATCAGGACATGACTCCAGCGGCTATCAAACTGCCGCCCCGCAAGTCGGCCCGGGCGGTGGAACGGCCACCGATTGGCGAGCAGTTCTTTGTGCCGAATCGCTATCCCTGACGCCGCTAGCCGGCTGGTGAGACGGCCCTCCCTCAGGCTTCGCCTTTGGCGGGGTGGGCCGGATCGGTCGGCAGCAAGCTGACCAGCACTTTGTCGACCCGGTTGCCATCCATGTCGAGGATCTCGATCCGCAACCCATCGATCTCGAAGAGTTCACCGCTGCGGGGAATGTGGCCCAGGTGATGCATCGTGAAGCCCCCAAGGGTGTGGAAATCGCCGCTGCCCTCCCCAGCCAGGCTGGTGCGCTTCACCAGTTCCTTAAAGGATTCAAACTCCAGCAACCCATCCACCAGCCAGGAGCCGTCTTCACGCTGCACCACCGAGGGGTCCTCCTCGTCCTCGGCGGAGGGGAGATCCCCCACGATCGCCTCCATCAGGTCGGTCACGGTCACCAGGCCCTCGATGCCGCCGAATTCATCGGTGACCAGGGCGATGTGGCTGCCCGATTCCCGGAACCGCTCGATCACCGCCAGGGCCCGCATCGTTTCCGCCACGTAGAGGGGAGGCTGCAGCAAGGGCTCCAGGTGCACTGGTCCCCCCGCTTCGGGCTGCGGGCTGTTCGGTGATTCGGCCGGTTCCCTCCCGGTGCGGGAGAGGCGTTCGGCCACCAGGAATTGGCTGGTGCGCAGCACGCCCTCGCAGGCATCCAGGCTGCCCCGTCCGACCGGTAGGCGGGAATGGTTGCTGCCGATCACGGTCTCCAGCTGCTCCATCGGGCTCCCTTCGGCATCGAGCCAGCTGATCTCGGTGCGGGGTGTCATGAAGGCCCTGATGGGGCGGTCCCCGAGGCGAAACACCCGCTGCACCATGCTGTGCTCGGCCTGCTCAAACACTCCCGCTTCGGCGCCCTGGCGGATGAGGGCCTTGATCTCGTCTTCGGTGAGGTCCGGTTCGCCGCTGTCGCGGATGCCCAAAAGGCGCATCAGGACCTCGGTGGAGCTGCCCAGCAGGTGCACCACCGGGGCGCTGAACCGGGAGAGGGTGCGCATCGGCCCTGCCACCGCACAGGCGATGGCTTCGGGGTCGTTCAGGGCGATGCGTTTGGGCAGCAGTTCGCCGATCACCAGCGAGAGGTAGGTGATCACCCCCACGACGAGCGCCACGCTCACCCCGGGCGAGGACCGGCCGATCCAGGGCACTGAGCCCAGCAGGGGCTCCAGACGATGGGCGATGGTGGCGCCGCCGACGGCGCCGCTGAGGATGCCGATCAGGGTGATGCCGATCTGCACCGTGGAGAGAAAATCATTCGGCGCGTTGGCCAGCTTCAGGGCCGCCCGGGCCTTGCGGTTGCCGCGTTCAGCCTGTTGCTCCAGCCGCACCTTGCGGGCCGACACCACGGCGATCTCCGAGCCGGAGAAGATGCCGTTGGCGATGATCAGCACCAGGATCAGCAGGCCTTCGATCATCAGTCCCGAGGCCATTCGTGGGGCAATCTGGTGGGCGAACCCTACCAGCGTCAGACGGTGCCCATGGAACCGCCGGAACCCCACGGCGCGCCCTAGGAGGCGATTCGACCATCGCGGAAGTGCACCACCCGCCGGGCCCGATCGCCCACCTCCTGCTCGTGGGTCACCAGCAGGATCGTGATGCCCTGGCCGTTGAGTTCCTCGAAGATGGCCAGCACCTCCTCGGTGGTGCGGGAATCGAGGGCTCCGGTGGGTTCATCCGCCAGCAGCAGGGCCGGCCGGTTGATGATCGCCCGCGCCACCGCCACCCGTTGTTGCTGGCCCCCCGACAGCTGGTTGGGGCGGTTATCGATCCGCTTGGCGAGCCCCACCCGCTCCAGAGCCTGACGGGCCCGCTCGCGCCGCTCCTCGGGGAGCACCCCGGCGTAGATCATCGGCAGCATGACGTTGTCGAGGGCGCTGAGCTGGGGCAGCAGGTGGAACTGCTGGAACACGAAACCCAGCTCCCGGTTGCGCAGGTCGGCCAGCGCGTCGTCATCGAGGCTTTCCACCGCGACCCCATTGAGCCGGTAGCTGCCGCTGCTGGGCCGGTCGAGGCAACCCATGATGTTCATGGCTGTGCTCTTCCCTGAGCCCGAGGTGCCCATCACCGCCAAGTAGTCGCCCCGCTCAACGGTGAGGCAGAGGTCATCGAGGGCGCTGACCATGGTGTCGCCGTTGCCGTAGACCTTGCTCACATGCTGGAGGTCCGCCACCGGAGCCTCCCCCTCAATCGGCTTGGCCCCGGGTCTGGAAGCCGGTCGGGATTGGAGATGGGCCATGGGGCTCTCAGCCCAAGGGAACGGCCCCAGCCGACGCAATCGCCTGTTGGAGGATCGGCGTGCCCGCCACCGTGGAACTCGCCCACTCGAACAGGGGACTGGAGAGGATGCCACCCACGGCGGTGACAAACACACAACCAATCAAGGCCACCCTCAAAGGCTGCATGCCGGCAAGATTCCAGCTGATCTCGGGGTAGGCCTTCACTGCATCGGAGGCCTCCTGAGGCTCCTTCACCACCATCATCTTGATCACCGAGATGTAGTAATAGATCGACACCACGGAAGTGACCAGGCCCACCACAACCAGCAGATACTGCTTGTCGGCCCAGCCGGCGAAGAAGAGATAGATCTTGCCGAAGAAACCCAGCATCGGAGGGATACCGCCCAGCGAGAGCAGGCAGAGGCTCAGGCCAAGGGTGATCAGGGGATCCTTCTGGTAAAGCCCCGCGTAATCGGCGATCCGGTCACTGCCGGTGCGGAGCGAGAACAGGATGATGCAGGCAAAGGCCCCCAGGTTCATGAACAGGTAGGCGGCCATGTAGAGCACCATCGAGGAGAAGCCGTCCTCGGTGCCGCAGACCAAACCGATCATCACGAAGCCGGCCTGGCCGATCGAGCTGTAGGCCAGCATCCGTTTCATCGACGTCTGGGCCAGGGCCACGATGTTGCCCAGCACCATGCTGAGCACCGCCAGCACGGTGAAGAGAAATTTCCACTGGGTATCAAAGCTCTCGAAGCAACCCACCAGCAGCCGCAGGGCCAGGGCGAAACCGGCCGCCTTGGAGCCCACCGAGAGGAAGGCCACCACCGGGGTGGGGGAGCCTTCGTAGACGTCCGGGGTCCACTGGTGGAAGGGAACAGCCGCGATCTTGAAGGCCACCGTGGCCAGCACGAACACCAGGGAAAGGGCGGTGATCGGTGAGGCGGCCGTGCGCAGGGCCACGGCGATCGCTTCCAGACTGGTGCTGCCGCCGCTCAACCCGTAGAGCAGGGAGGAGCCGTAGAGAAACACCGCGGCCGCCGCCGAACCCACCAGCAGGTATTTCAGGGCCGCTTCGGAACTGCGGGCATCCCGCTTCATGTACCCGGAGAGCAGGTAGCTGGACACCGAGAGGGTTTCCAGGGAAATGAAGATGCTGATCAGGTCGGTGGAGCCACACAGGAACATGGCCCCCAGCGTGGCGGCCAGCAGGATCGCGGCGTATTCGCCCACCGGCGTTCCGCTGCGCTCCACGTAGCGCCAGCTCAGCATCAGGGTCACCAGAGTGGAGGCGGCCACCACCCCCCGAAAGGCGATCGCCAGATTGTCGGCCAGGAAGGATCCCAAGAACGAGGGCTCCAGGGGGGAGTTCCACTGCAGGGCGAGCAGCACTAGAGCCGTGCCGAGGCCGCCGTAGCAGAGGGGGGGAACCCAGCGGGTCGCGGCCTTCTCACCAGCCAGGTCCACCAGAAGGCAGGCGATCAGGGCGATCAACACGGCCGCCTCTGGGGCGATCGCTCCGGCGTTCAACTGGAGATTGAGGCCCCCCGTGCTCAGGCCCGAGGCGATCGTGTCGGTGACGGCGGACGCTGCCGTGGTGATGGCCAGTGGCAAGGCTGCCAGCGGGTGCGGGCCACTCAGCAGGCCAGCGAGTGCACCTGGAAGTGCCACGGTGATGGCCACTGGGTTCAAGGCATCCGGTGCTGCGGACTGTAGCGGCCGTTTCGGGGGGTGATGGCGCTTTGCTGTCCCCCGTCCCGGGCATCGAATTAGGCGCACCGCCCGCCGATGCGATAAAGAGGGAGCGGTTTCCTGCGTTGACGTGGCGCACACCCTGGTCATTGTCGAAAGCCCTACCAAGGCAAAAACCATTCGGGGGTATCTGCCGAAGGACTTCCGCGTGGAGGCCTCCATGGGCCACGTGCGCGATTTGCCCAATAACGCCAGCGAGATTCCGGCGGCCCACAAGGGCGAGAAGTGGGCCAACCTCGGCGTGAACACCGCCAACGACTTCGAGCCCCTCTACGTGGTGCCGAAGGACAAGAAGAAGGTGGTCAAGGAGCTCAAGGACGCCCTCAAGGGCGCCGACCGGCTGCTGCTGGCCACGGACGAGGACCGGGAGGGCGAGAGCATCAGCTGGCACCTGCTCCAGCTGCTCTCGCCCAAGGTGCCGGTGAAGCGCATGGTGTTCCACGAGATCACCAAGGAGGCGATCGGCCGGGCCCTGGAGAGCACCCGCGAGCTCGATATGGAGCTGGTGCATGCCCAGGAGACGCGCCGCATTCTCGACCGGTTGGTGGGCTACACGCTCTCGCCCCTTCTCTGGAAGAAGGTGGCCTGGGGGCTCTCGGCCGGTCGGGTGCAATCGGTGGCGGTGCGGCTGCTGGTGCAACGGGAACGGGCCCGCCGGGCTTTCCGAAGCGGCAGCTACTGGGACCTCAAGGCCCGGCTCAGCCACGGTGGTCTCCGTTTTGAGGCGAAGCTCAGCCAGGTCAAGGGCGAGCGGATCGCCGGTGGCGGCGATTTCGATGAGAACACCGGCGCCCTCAAGGTCGGCAGCAAGGTGCGGCTGCTGGGCGAGGCCGAGGCCCGCGCCCTCGTGACGGCGGTGGAGGCTGGCCCCTGGCGGGTCACGGCGGTGGAGGAGAAGCCCACCGTGCGCAAGCCGGTGCCGCCCTTCACCACCAGCACCCTGCAGCAGGAGTCCAACCGCAAGTTGCGGCTCTCGGCCCGGGAAACGATGCGCACCGCCCAGGCGCTCTACGAGCGCGGTTTCATCACCTACATGCGCACCGACTCGGTGCACCTCTCCGACCAGGCGATCAATGCGGCCCGCAGCTGCGTGGCCGACCGCTATGGCAAGGAGTACCTCTCGCCGGCCCCCCGCCAGTTCTCCACCAAGGCCCGCAACGCCCAGGAGGCCCATGAGGCGATCCGCCCGGCCGGGGAATCCTTCCGAACCCCCGCCGACTCCGGGCTCGATGGCCGCGACCTGGCCCTCTATGAGCTGATCTGGAAGCGCACCGTGGCCAGTCAGATGGCCGACGCCAAGCTGACCATGCTGGCTGTCGACCTGGAGGCCGCCACCGGCAGGGCTGAGGGGCCGGCCACCTTCCGTGCCAGCGGCAAGCGAATCGACTTCGCAGGCTTCTTCCGCGCCTACGTGGAGGGCAGCGACGACCCCGACGCTGCCCTCGAGGGCCAGGAGGTGCTGTTACCGGCCCTGAAGGTGGGCGATGCCCCCAGCGGCGACGCGGTGGAGGCCCTCGGCCACCAGACCCAGCCGCCAGCGCGCTACAGCGAGGCCGCCCTGGTGAAAATGCTGGAGAAGGAGGGCATCGGCCGCCCCTCCACCTATGCCTCGATCATCGGCACGATTGTGGACCGCGGCTACGCCACGCTCCAGAACAACTCCCTCACCCCCAGCTTCACCGCCTTTGCGGTGACGGCCCTGCTGGAGGAGCACTTTCCGGATCTGGTCGATACCAGCTTCACGGCGCGGATGGAGAGCAGCCTCGATGAGATCTCCACCGGCAAGGTGGAGTGGCTGCCCTACCTGGAGGGCTTCTACAAGGGCGAGAAGGGGCTGGAGACCCAGGTGCAGCAGCGCGAGGGCGACATCGACCCCGGTGTCTCCCGCACCGTGGAACTGGAGGGGCTGCCTTGTGTGGTGCGGATCGGCCGCTTCGGCGCCTACCTCGAGAAGAAGCGGGTGGCCGATGACGGCAGTGAGGAACTGCTCAAGGCCACCCTGCCGGTGGAGATCACCCCGGCCGACCTCGATGCGGACCGGGCCGAACTGATCCTCAAGCAGAAGGCCGATGGCCCCGAATCGATCGGGGTGGATCCCGAGACCGGCGAAGCGGTCTACCTGCTGTTCGGCCAATACGGGCCCTATCTCCAACTCGGCCAGGCCAGCGAGGCCACCCCCAAACCCAAGCGGGCCTCCCTGCCGAAGGGCAGCAAACCTGAGGACATGACGCTGGACGATGCCCTTGGCCTGCTGAGGCTTCCCCGCCACCTGGGTGAGCATCCCGAAGGCGGCAAGGTGCAGGCCGGCCTCGGCCGTTTCGGGCCCTATGTGGTGCACGACAAAGGCAAAGGCGAGAAGGACTACCGCTCCCTCAAGGGCGACGACGACGTGCTGGCGATCGGTCTCAGCCGGGCCCTCGCCCTGCTCGCCGAACCCAAGAAAGGCCGCGGCGGCCGTACGGCCCTCAAGGACCTCGGCACCCCGGAAGGTGCCGAGGAGTCGATCCAGCTGTTCAACGGGCCCTACGGGCTCTATGTGAAGCAGGGGAAGGTGAATGCCTCCCTCCCGGAAGCCACCACGGCCGACACGATCACCCTGGAGCAGGCGGTGGAGTTGCTGGCGGCCAAGGCTGCCAGCGGCAAGGGTGCCAGCCGGGCGCGGGCCGGTGCTCGGACGGCGGCGCCCAAGGCCTCCGCAGCCAAGGCCAAGACCACGAAGCCCGCCGCCAAAGCCAGCGGCGCCGCCAAGCCGCCCGCCACCACCAAGACCGGCAGGCTGCGGGCCAGTGCCGTTCGGGTGATCAAGCCTGCGGGCAGCTGATGGCCCTCGCACCCTTCCCGGCCCAGCGCGCCTGCGCGCCAGCCCAGCTTCGGGCCCTGTTGGCGCTGTTGCCGCTGCTGCTGGGGGGGTGCAGTGGCACCCCCTTCGGTGAGGCCCTCTCCCGCAGTTTTCCCGGTACCTCCGGCACTCCCGCCGGGACCGCCACCCCCACCCTTCCCCCAGCCGTCACCACCCCCCGCGAGGGCGGAACCCCATCCAATCCCGGCTCCCCAGTGTCAGGCCCGGCTGGAACGGCCGGCGTGCAGCCAGGACAGTCGACCCCCGCAGCGGCGGGCCCTGCATCCGCAGCCGCTGTAGCGGGGGCGGCGGCCCCTTCCGCGGTCGTTCCGAAGCCCGGCGGTTCCACCGCCCCCATCACCGGCCAGGCTGGCAAACCTCCCGGAGCCGCCACGGCCGTTTCCCAGCGCACCGCCGCCCCGGCACCGGCCAATCCGGCGCCCTATCGGGTCACGATCCGTCTGCCCCAGGCCGACCCCTCGGCCCCGGCCGAGGTGGTGACCGAGGCCCTCAGGGCCGCTGGGGTGCCCTTCGAGGTGGAGACGATCGAACGGATGGGCGCGGCAACCGCCCCCGCCGTGTCACCGGTGGTTCCCTCCGGACCCCAGGTGCGTCCTGCTCCGCCCCCTCGCTGAGGCCCCCCCGTACCCCGCATGTCCCTCCCTCCCCAGCGGCAGCTCAGCCACCGTCAGGCCCGGCAGCTGATGGACACCGCCTACCTGGCGGCCGCCACGGCCCTGTTGTGGGTGGCGCTTTACTACCTGCCGGTGGGCAGCCCCCTATTCCGTCTGGCCCTGCCCCTGCCCCTGGCTCTGCTGCAGCTCCGCCACGGCTGGCGCTGTGCCCTCGAGGGGCTGGTGGTGTTGAGCCTGCTGGTGGTGGCCCTGATGGGTCCGATCCGAGGCCCGCTGGTGCTCTTCCCCTATGGCTTTCTCGCGCTGTGGCTTGGATGGAGCTGGCGGCGGCGGCTCAGCTGGTGGACCAGCCTGGCGGTGGCCGGGCTGATCGGCAGCCTGGGCTTCCTGGTGCGGTTGGCGGTGCTCTCGGTGCTGGTGGGGGAGAACCTCTGGGTGTTGATCACCACCGCCGCCGCTGGCCTGCTGGAGCGCCTGCTGGGTCTGGTGGGTCTCGGCGCCGGCATCGACCTGGCCCAGGTCCAGGCCACGGCCCTGGTGCTGGTGCTGATTCAGAACCTCCTGATGGCTCTGTGCCTCCATGCGGTGGCCTACTGGATCTTCCCCCGTCTCCAGTCCCCGATCAGCGAACCGCCGGAGGCCTTGAGGGGCCTAGTGGCCCTCGATCCCTTGTGAGCGCGCTGCCCCGCTTGCTGTGCGGAGCGCCGCAGGCGGCGGAAGCCTGGTGCCGTTCCTGGCAGGCCAGTCTTCCCTCCTGCCAGGTGTTGGTGCTCCTCGCCGCCACCCAGACGGCGGCGGTGCCCGGTATTTCCGCTGCCGGCACCAGTTCAGAATCCCGCCGAAGCACCGCCGCCGCCGATGCCGAACTGCTGGTTCTGGGGCCAGGGGTTGCCCTGCCCCACTCCCTGCCTCCGCTGCCCGCCGGGGTTTCACCGGCCCTGATCTCCCGGGTGGTTCTCCAGGGTCTGGGTCTCCATCCCCTCATCGTTGACCTCGGCTGCGCGGTGGCCCCCGCGGTGCCCCATCTGCGCCTTCCCCCGCCCGCCGGTGCGGGTCCAGCCCGCTGTTTGAGCACCGGGTCCGCCATGGACCGCCCCCGGGTTGAGGCCCTGCTGGAACAGGGCCGGCGCTGGGGGCGGGCCGCGGCGCGCTCCTCCCCGTCCGGTGGGCCCCTGCCCCTGGTGCTGGCGGAATGCGTTCCTGGTGGAACCACCACAGCCCAAGCGCTGCTCACGGGCCTCGGCATCGAGGCGGGTGGCATCGTGAGCGGCAGCCTCCATCGTCCGGCCCATGCCCTTAAGGCAGATCTGGTGGCGCGGGGGCTGGCGGCGGCTGCGGCCCGCTCCCCGGCCCCGGCCGAAGCCTG
>Ga0209401_1000612_pt1 | contig 24082 bp, 39 predicted proteins | sample M_140807_MF_Meta_FD_187318 | JGI IMG/M metagenome (GOLD analysis project Ga0209401, IMG submission 187318) | Freshwater microbial communities from Lake Montjoie, Canada to study carbon cycling - M_140807_MF_MetaG (SPAdes) (version 2) | ecosystem: Environmental > Aquatic > Freshwater > Lake... | reverse complement strand
GGGTCCATGAGTCAAACTCACGGATAAGCTGGTCATACTGTAGTTTAGAGTCTTTTAATTTCTTGACCACTTCGTTAGGCGTCATGCCCGGCACACGGATGTCAGCGGCACAACCAAGGCAGTGCTGACTTGTGGTCTTACCACCAACAGAACCGTTTACTTCTGGGCTGCGATAAGCACTGTTTATACGAATCGGCTTGCCAATAGCAGTTCTAACATCTTCAAGGAAAAGCGCCAGACGGCGCAGGTTAAAAAGGGCATCATCTGGCGGTGTGTTGTCCAGACCCTTTCTTGCCGCCGTTTCCGAAACGGTAAGCTCTTCTAAAGTAAAGTGCGGGGATAGGTTCATTTTTTTATGAGCGCGTTAAGTTCGGCGGTTTTGTCTTTGCTGCCCTGACTGCTGCCAAAGTAGTATGAAAGAACCTGAGTTGCGGCGCTAGTCACGAAACCAAGCACATAAATAAGAATGTCTTTTTGGTTGTCTACGATGTCAACAAACGCAAGAATGGCAGCAATAACAAATGCAAACACAATCGTTCCAATTGCCAGCACCGCAACAATATTCTTTGACAGCCAACTTGCGTTACTATTGGCAACAGCAGCTTCTCGCTGACGGGCGGAGTCACGGTCCTTCATTTCCGCTTCAATCATAAACTCTTCATGCTTCATGGCTTCAGAACGAATTTGGGCAATCTTTTCTTCAGACATATTTGGTTCAAGCGTAATGCCCAGTTTTTCTTCGACGTAGTCTTTGCCCTTGTCAAGTACGGCGTCAGCAACAGATTGAAGCCCCTTGGATGCAAGCTGGGTAAGTATTGGCGCTAGGAATGGCAGCATTGTTATTTACCTCTCATCTTTTCATTAAACAACTCGAACAAAACACGTACCTTTTCTTTTAGTTGTTCAATATCAGAATGCGACTTAGCCAACCAAAATATCAGCGCAGTAAAACCAACAGCTATGGGCCATAAGGTATTAATAATTGATAATAAGTCTTGCATCTTGCATATTCCTTATGAGTATGTAGACAAAAGGCTTACCGTCTGAATATAAACCGTTCCATTTGGAAAGTTGGTTGAGCCTCCAGAATAATACCCATACGCATAAACCGTATCTCCAGCCGCATAATAGGTTATCATATAGAAGTTTTTACTACCGCCGGTGCCGCCAGCCGTACTACTTGTATAAGTGCCTTTGTTAAATGTGTACAAGGGGTTTGTATTTTGGTCTGCCCAATTAGCAGTAACATAACTTCTTACTTTAAATTCCGTGCCTGCTGGCAAAGAGCTAAATTGCGGGAACTGACTAGAAAAAACAAAAGATGGAGTTGTAACGCCACTGCCAAATGATGAAGTAAGATTTACGTTTAATGTAACTCCACGTCCATACATAGAACCAATACTTACATCTCCAGATGTATTGCCAACAAGTCTGCGCGAAACCTCGTCATTTAGGCTGCGCTGAGACCCACTGGCAAAGTCACCAATCAACGATATATCGTTAAATGATATTGGTCCAGAAGATTGTAAGTATCCAGCCATTTAAATTCCCTTCAAATAAACTATGCAGTCATCAATTGCAACCAATAAAAGCAACAAATTGTTTTTGTACTGCGGCTTTTGCACATCGTAATCTGCTCTAAGTTTTTCAAAAAAAGAAATAAGTTTATTAATGGTTAATGTTTTATTTTCTTCTGTACATTCATTAATCAAAGACAAAAGCGTATTTCTGTTTGTCAAAAAAAATTCATTAACTGAATTAATGCCTAAAACATTTTTAACAGGCGGCAGAGATAGCAGTTCATTTTTCATTTTTTAAACTATCCAGTTCTGCTTTAAGTTCTTTTACGGCCTCAACAAGAAGTGCAACAACTCGGTCATACTTCATTGCCTTATACCCGTCTTCTCTATCCGCAACTAGCTCTGGCAAAACTTTTTCAACTTCCTGTGCAATCATCCCAACATCATGTTGGCGAATAAAGTACCCGTCTTCACCGCCATGTTTAGAAATGTATTCTTGTGTCCAATCAAATGTAACGCCGCGAAGCTGTTGAATTTTTTCTAAAGCGTTAGGAATGACTTGTACGTTTTCTTTTAAACGAGCATCAGATGAGTAATATGCGGTGATGTTATTTGTTGCGCGGATTTCACCAGTGGTTCCTGAAGCGGCAGTTCCAATACCAAGTGCATTTGCCACTTGAAGGCCGTTTGAAGTAATACGAGCGCGTTCAGAAGCAGACGCATAAAGTAAAAGAGTATTGGTTGTTCCGCCACTGCCAGTTGTGTTGTACGCAAGAATTGACGCCGAATTATTTGAATAACCAAAAGTTCCAGAGTTTGCGCTGATAAGAAAATTCGTTGATTGAGCGCCACTTGAATTAACAAGCACTTGCTGCGTGCCATCAACAGTCATTGAAATAGAGCCAGTTCCAGAGTCGGTAACGGTTACGCTTGAATCGCCTTGGCTGATTGAGTTAGACGAAATAGTTGACCACTTGGGGGGCATCCCAGTGCCTTGACTTGAAAGCACTTGGCCGGTAGTACCAGACGAACCAAACACCGCCGGTACCGAAACGGGAGCGGTCAATGTAAAAGTATTAGCATAAGAACCAACCGTGACGTTACCGCTAACTGCAGTAGTTAAAACCGTGGTCACAGTGAAAGTAGTTGAACCTGTAACGGTTATTGTGTAAACGCCATCTTCTGCGGTAGCGCCGCCGCTGGTGAAGTCAAGGTAGACTTGTTGACCATTAGCAAGTCCGTGTGCAGAAGCGGTAGTAACCGCAAGCGATGTACTAGATGCGCTTCGACTATAAGTCCCAGATACAGCCGTCACAGTTCCAGCGGAAAGATTGCCAGCAGCGGTAACCGCGCCAGATGCCGTGATTGAAGTTGTGGTAAGACTTGTTAAGTAATCATTGGCACTAACAACATCCGTACCATTGACATAAACGCAAGCAGTTTTTCCGTTGGGGATGGTGATTGTTGGCGCTGTAGAAGTCTTAACAATCAAGTCATAGGTAGTTATTGAGTTTTTAATTACATATAACTTTTGAATAGAAGGCAGCACAACCGTCGCCCCCGAACCCGGCGTTCCGGTAAATTCAAGAAACAAAGCCCGTGCGTTTTGAAGCGCGTTGGTGTTGGATAGGGTGAGCGTTGTTGAGGTTGTGCTTAAGGCTTGAGTAGCATACCCACCAATGGCTTGCTCAATAGCATACTGAAAGTTGTTGTTGGTGGTTGTGCCCCAAGTACCGGATTGTTCGCCGGTACCAATCAGTTCAATTTTATAGCTAGAGTATGTGCTTGCCATTTTTGTTTCCTCTGGGAATGCTTTAGTTTAAATGGTTGACAGCGCAACCTCAAGTTGGTCTTGTTGGGATAACGGTCCAAGTCGTTGATTTATTGTTGTTGATTATCGTCCAGCCTGACGTTTATGCGTTGTCTATTAAAGTCCAAACTGTGCCTTGGGAGTCATCAATAATTTCCCACAGCAATCGGCGGGTTACTGCATCCATTGCATTGATTGCTTCTACAACTGCTGCGAGGAATGCGGCGTTTGCTGTTGGGCTATCAAGCGCTTGAACGGTTTCATCAACAAATGCAACAAACGCAGCAAGCGTATCTACTGTATCGGTGGCTGTGGCTGCTTCATCAATAAAGACCGACATTGCGACAATTATGGAAATTGCGTCAGTGGCTGTAGATGATTCTTGAATGTTTGATGCTGCGGTTTGTCCAGCACTATTTGTATCTGTCGTAGTGGATGTTTCAGAAATAGAACCGGGAAGCGTTCGTACCGAAGATGCTGTATCCGTTGCAGTGGGTGACTCTGACACACTTGATACAAATGGAACTAACGCTTCTGTGCTATCGGTGGCAGTAGATGTTTCACTTACAGCAGAAGAAGCTGTGAGGGATGAAGATTGTGAATCTGTTGCAGTAGCAGTTTCGCTAACGGTGGAAAGTACAGATGTGCTTGAGGTTAATGAATCGGTAGCAGTTGAAGATTCACTTACGGCGGAAAGTACAGATGTGCTTGAGGTTAATGAATCGGTAGCAGTTGATGACTCGGAAATAGAACCGGGAAGCGTTCGTACCGAAGATGTTGTATCAGTTGCTGCTACAGATTCAGACACGCTTGCTGCATACGCCACGCCTAAAAGCGTGGAGAAGGCTACCGCTGAAAATGGCGCTTGTGCAAACATTTATTACTCTTGTTTATTGGGAAATTCTCACGGAGTCATCATTTGGAAATTTGTTTCTTTTCTGATGTTTACAATTTTGGTTTTATCTTCAAGGGCTACAAATTCATGCGGTTGATTTGCCGGGAAGTCAATTACTGCGCCAGATTTAAAAACTCTTTCCCAGCCTTCACCAGATGCCTTTACAGAACCACGAGCAACAACAGTTATATGAGCATTGGTTTCATCGTGGTCGTGCATCGGTAAAATATCACCAGCCACCTCAAAATCATAAATGGTGCCGGTAAGATTACCGGCAACCAATGGTCTACTCAGCAACGACACTAGGACCACCTTCAGTTATAGGAGCAGGTGGGGGTGGTGGAGGTGGTACTGGGCGCAGCACAATTGAAGTGCCATCAAAATAGTAAACGTCCGCCTGAACTTCATCGGCGCAATCAACCCAATAAAGAGGTTCTGCTACCTCAAATCCGATAGGATGCACCTCGGCAATACGAACTCCAGTGGTACCGTCGTGGTTTTTAACTACTTCATTTGGAGAAATAAGTGCTTTCATATTTTTCCTTTTAAGTTTCTTAGCCCACATATTCAATCAATACGACGCCACTAACACCGCCGGTTCCGGCCCCGCCACTGACTCCACTGCCATTAGACCCAGCACTATATGACGAGGCGTAAAGAACTGGGCTGGTGGTGGCGCTAGTGCCGCCCGGATATACCCAAGAAAAATATGGATATGCTCCGTTTTTCAAATTACCACCAGAGCCTGTTCCATCGGTCCCCGTGTAATTATTGCCTTGTCCACCGGTGCCGCCAGTTGCAGTTGCAATTGAAGAAAACGATGAGCTACCTCCGCTTGTCCCATTTCCATAAGCAGCGCCCCCAGTTCCAGCCAAACCAAGGGTAATTGAATAAGCCGTGCTTGCCGTGAGAGTGTTTTCGCCATAAGCATATCCGCCCCTTCCACCACCCAAACCCGAATAAGGGTCGTTGCAAGACCCTTGAACACCCCCACCCCCAGCTCCTCCACCAGCACCAACAACTAATACGCGGACTTTTGTGCTGGCAGCAGGTGAAGTCCAATTAAATTGATTAGCAAAAATACTTGTGCTGGGGAATGAACGAGCTGGCGTATATGTCCAACTACCAGAAGAACCACCAGTCCCAGTCAGCGTCAGTGCTGTTGAAGTGATAGAACCGCTTACCACGTTACCAGTCGGGGTGACGGTATAAGTACCATTACCGCCGGTGCCGGTACCAAGTGCCGAAATGGTTTTGGTCAACGTGTTGGCGGTCAGCGTGTAGGTGGTGGCGGTGTAAGACCTGTTAGTGGTGTAGGTGCCTGTGCCGCCAGCGCCAGTGCCAAATGCGGAGATGGTCGCAGTGCCAGAGCCGGTGCGAGAGGCGCTTGCCACAGTGCCGGATGCGTCCATGTTGTATGTACCGTTACCACCAGAGCCGGTGCCAAAGGAAACAACAGTCCCGCACCCACTAATCACCATGCCAACATGAACACCGCCAGAAGCCACTGCTGTCACGGTCATTACGCTAGTAGCTCTTGATGCTGTGATTGAACACGCCGTATTGATAACCGTACCGACTTGTACTCCGCCAGCGGTGTTAGTGGCAATTGTCAACGTAGTGCCGGAGTTTGTCGCGGTACCAGCAAATGAAGGGAACGTCACCACAGAACCGACATCCAGTGCGCCTTGAGTGGTCGCAGTCACAGTCATGGTGGTTCCGCTGACCGATGCAGTTCCTGCATAAGTTGGCAGCACAAACGAACCGTAAACGCCATTTTGCAATAGTGAGTTTTGTTCGCTGCTGGTTGTCATTGTGCCGCTGGAGCCAGTTGCCGTTGCGGCAAATCCACTAAACAATACAGTTTGTATCTGACTGCTAGCAGCAATAGTGATACTGCCAGCGCCGTTAGTAATGGTTACATTTGAGCCAGCGGTTAGCGTGGCTTTTGTTAGCGTATTGCCGGTAGTGTTGCCAATTAGTAGTTGACCGTCGGTGTAAGAAGTTTGACCGGTACCACCATTGGCCACGGGCAAAGTGCCCGTTACGCCAGTAGAAAGTGGAAGGCCAGTAGCGTTGGTTAAAGTTGTTCCGCTTGCTATGGTTCCAAGAGCAATAGAATTACCAGAGGCATCAAGATAAATAGATTTACCAGCCGGATAAGTACAGAATACGTTTTTTGAACCTGCGCTGAAGTTAACAGCACTACCGCTATTAGAAGAAGCAAGAATTGTGTCACGCGACAGTGTCGTGCCAGAGGAAGTATAGGTTCCAATACCTACTTCCCATTCGGCCAGCGTCTGATGAACAATTGAGTAGTAAGTAGTGTTGGCGTTGCCAATGACCGAAAAAGATTGAAATCCACTAACAGCACCAGCAAGCGTAATGGTGCCGGTACCGGTAGTGGTCGTGGTTTCCTGTACTCTGTCTTTGACAACAAGCGCCATTTAAATCACTCCGCAGTTAGTTCTGCTTCGCCAAACCACCGCTGTTGAGTTTCGCCGTTAACATCATTCCACGAAATTTGGTAGAAGAAATTACCATCTTCATCCATACGCAGGGCTTCAACCGGACCTTCGGGGATGACGCCTTTAGCCTTGACGTTATCGCCTTTTTTAAATTTAGTAGCCATTTAGTTCTCCTTAACCGGCAAGGCTGAGAGTGTAAGTAACGGTCAGCGTATCGCCAGACACAACCGCACGGTCACCCGGCGACGAGAAGTCAGCAGCCGAATACATAACACCGGTAACACCGCTCTTGGTGTTGACGTTTGTTAAAAATGCTCCGCCAACGGTAGTGGTGCCGTTGATGGTAAACGATGCGGGCGAAGCACTATTGGTGGCTACAGACGGGTTTGCAACAGTAGGCGCAACAAACGTAGCGGCGGGACGGGTGGCGTTACTATAAGTAGTAACTTCAGACCAAGTACGAGCGGTTGCTGCACTGATGGTGGTCGATGTCACAGTTTGCGATTGCGAAACAGTCCAACTAGAACCCGAACCGGCAGTAATATAAGTACCACCCAAAACGTTGGTGCCGCTAATAAGTTGACCGATGGTTACAGTACCAGAAGTAACAGTACCAATAGTCAGCGTGGTGCCAGAAATAGACGAGCCAGTAGCAGAGAACGTGCTGGTTGCCATCGTGTCAGTAGCAACCGGATTAACCGAAGCACCCGAACCGTACAGACCAATATACCAAGCAGCAGTGTAAGACGAACCAATAAAATACTTGGAGTTCATGTCTTGCAGACCACCGTTCAATACAAGGTTCTTAGACTCGGCTTCCCACTTGAGGTTGCCGTCCTTGTCCCAGCATTGGATGTGATAAACACCACTAGCCTTTGCGCTATCGGCAAGGCCACCATTTTGTTCAACAAGCGCCGCAGTAGCGTCACTCATTTTGACTTCTTCGTTTTGCATGATAACTCCTTAATTGATTCGGACTAACGCCGATGTGTTTGATGCTATAGGGAACTGAACTTGGAATTGGGTAGTGGACGTTTTATCCGCCCCAAAATCAAGAACAAACAAAGCGATATTACTACTATCTTGATAAATCAGTGCGCCACGAGCAGTAATAATACCAGTCCAAGTGGCGTCAGAAAAATCCAAATATGAAACGCCATCCAAGAAACCTACAGACGGAGTAATGGTCTGTCCACCTGCGGTGTATCCCGTCGCTACAACTTCATAGTCGGTTGTGTACGCAGTGGTTTGTGCATTCAACGTAGCGTATGAATCATACAGTGCAATCTTGAAAGTCTGTGAAGTCGGCGCGGCAAAGTCAAACGTACCGGCTAGTAGCCCGGACTTGAATGTATCGCAGGTGTAGTTACCGGTGAAACTCATCAAACCACCTTCTGCTTGTATTGACCATCACGATACGCATCACCACGCTCCATGCCATCACCCAGACGCTTAGCCATAGCAAGAGCTTCATCATAGCGTTTCTGATACGCGCTATAAACATCTGCCTCACCCTTCATATAGGTATAGGCTTCAAGCAGTGAGCCATAAAAAAGAACGGAATCAAAATTATCACCAAGCCAAGACGTAGTAGCGGTAACAATTGACTCGGGGTAATAGTAATAATGCAGCTCAATATAGTAAAGAGCGTTTGGTGTTGGGCCTAGAATAAATGAAAGCTCATTTGTAATAACTGATGAACTTGTCGTAGTTGGACCAAAAATTGCGTAATACGCAGGTACACCCGTATCATTTGGTGACGGATATGCGGCACGAATAAAGTTAACGTCTTTGTTTAACAGATATTCGTATGTGCCTGTATTTATATTACCCCCGGTAACTCCGGTAGCAACGGCCATAGAATAAACTGCAAGAAAATCATCCGGGGCGGAAAGGTACTTATTACCAGAAAAGGTTGTACCGGTAACATTTTTACGCAGCGACGGGAACTGAATCGTATTGTAAATACGTTGTTCGGCTTGTTTAATGAACGTGTTTATATCATCAGTTGCAAACTGATTCTCAGTATAGCTTTGAATCTCAGCAACTAACTGTGTGTAGTTCATGATTAAGCCATCGGGCCACGGGCTTTGGTGCCCTTAGTAGCAGCGCCACAACCACGGATTTCAATGCCATCATCTTTGGCTTTGGGGTCGTACCCATTACGGTTGACATTACCCACCGACATATTCACTTTATCTGCTTTGGTTGGTTCCGGGAAATATCCGTTATTGCTAACGTCCGCGCCTTTTTGACCCTTCATATTATGGGGTTCAGCATAGACTTCGGCAGAGCCGACTTCCTTGCCACCCTTCTTCATACTGAAATTAGCCATTATCGACCCCGCGACGAAGTGCGTTGATTGATGACCTTAGCCATGCCGCGACCATACTTCTTCATATCAAGATTGGTCTTGCCGCCTTTGGCGAAACCCTTGCCGTGCATACGCTTTTCGTGCGACTTAACTTCTTCGTCGGCAATCTTCTTAACTTCTTTCTTGTCCATGATTGTTCCTTAAGTTGTTACTACGGTTACGCTATTTAAAAGTACGGTTAGAGCTAAGTTATTAGGAGTCAAAAAGTCGTCGTTTGCTCTTGAGCCACCAACCGGATTCCAACCCCACTGAATAACTCTACTCCCCCCACCCGGAGGTCCGGCGTTACCGCTGTTTGTAAGCTGCAGACCTGTAGTACCTGACTGATAGTATGATACATCGGGCCGTGGATTACGTACTGCTTGCGGGTCATCGACCGGATACAATCCTAAAGACAACTGCGGTTGGTCAGGTTCCCAGCAAGTAGGGCACACCAGAATATTAATGTTTTTGGTCTTAATAACCAAGCGTTTTAACTGTTTGAGCTTATACCTAAATCCACAACGGTCACACTCCGAAATTGCATTTTTGCCGGATGAAAACTTAGAAGACATTACCAGCCCCCGCCACCAACATACCCAATACGCGGGGCTAAACGGAGAGAAGCTTTTTCCCGGTCCTCATCAGCGGCCATTTGAAACTGTTGCTCATAGTCCATTTTCAACTCAGCACGTCTGCCGGGGTCTATGTTAGGCAGCTTCATAGAAAGATAATAAGCAAGGCCCGCAACCATGCAGGGGAGGAAGCGGAACGGAATGTCTTGTGTAGCGGTACCGCCGGTACCAGCGTCTTGGATACGGCGCAAGCGCCAATATACAAAGGTGTATGTATTATCTACGTTAGCCGTAGGCCAGATATTAATCTTAGGGGCGTTAACACCAGTAGTTGGATACGTAGCACCAGACTGACGGTTTATCCAGACCTGAATCGGTCGGCCTTGAGCGTTCTTATTCGGGATTGTCGAATAGGTTGATTCTGAGATTCGGGTGATATTGATGTCGATTTGGTTTTGGCCGGTGCCAGTCCGGACCACGTGGTCGAGCAAATCAATAGTATCAACAGGCAGGTCGTATACAATGGTTCCTTGGGTAAGGGCGATACTTCCCTGCTCAATAGTCCAAAGATTAATGCCGCGATTAGCCCACTCAATAGTAAGCAGATTAAGGCTACGCCGAGCAGTTCGTAAATCATAACCAGTTCTTAGTTCCGCGCCACAACGCTCAAAAGCTTCTTCAACAAGCTCATTGAGGTTTAAATTAAAGTCTGTGGTGCCGGAAGTAGTCATCTATATCTCGAAGTTTTCTTTGCGACAGTTTTAGGCTGTGCTACAAATTGCTTTCCTGCTCTTTTTCCTGCTCTCTTCGCTCTAGTCGTTGCAGCATATTCTGACGGAGATAACGACTTAATCGCCGCTTCCGGGAGGTATCGCTCTCCGGTTGCTTTTGGTCCTTGCGTTGACGGCTTACCACTTTTAGTTCTCCACTTCTGCTCCGTCCAAGCCTTGAGGCTTTGCTGGGGCTTTTTCATACTAATCCCTGTACCCGCCGCCGCGCTTCTTATACTGCAGCGCCAGCATTTGTGCCTTGCGGGCCGACCACTGACCCGGAGCACCACCCTTACCGCCGCCTTTGATGCTGTTGAATAAGGACTTGCGCATGCCGGGTTTGGTGTAGTTACCTGCTTCATTGACCTTGCTCAGGCCACCTTTTTTGTATTCAGTAACTTCGTTGGGGTTGTCTTTGCGACGAACGGTCTTAGCCTTCGGCATCTTTGAAGGATTAATACAACCCATACCCCGACTAGCTCTCATACCATTTTGCCTCGTGTTTTACCGCGTTGAGCGCAGCCATCAGCACGCTTTGAGGCGGACGACTTAATCATGCCACCCTTCTTCACTTGCTTGACTTCATTTTGCGATTTCTGCTTTTTCTCGGGCACAATTGCTTGAGGAATAATCCCGGCAACGCCGCTTCGTGCTAAATCAGCATACGGACCCTTACCGGATACAACGCTAAACACAGGAGAAACAGCTCCTAAAATGTCTTCGATTGCCATGATTACACCATCCTTCCGCGAGTTTTACCGCGTTGAGCGCAGCCATCAGCACGGCGCGAAGCAGAGCCACCAGAAGCCATTTTCTTCACCTTACCACCACGCTTAAAACTAGTTGTAGTGCCTTCTTCATCGCTCATAACGCTAGGCATAGACGACTCAAATTTAGTTTCTTCTGCGGCGGGCTTCTTTGCACCGGCCATTTCCGTGGTATACTTCTTCCCATTCCAGCTAAACGTTTCCTTACCGGCAGCGCGGGCTTCTTTAAAAGCGTCCTTAAATGACTTGCTGCCCCCAAAAGCGGTAGTGCCCCGACCAGTGCCTGCGTCGGCGTTCTTGGAAGACCCCATCTTGGATTCTTCGTGTTGGTCGCCTTTGGTCAGAATACTTTTATCCGTACCAAAAAGTAATCTGCTTAATTTTTCTTTCGGGGTTGCCATAATTAGCTCCTTAGCACTTACCGCCGCGCTTCATGCCGCGAGCGCCGCTTTGAATACCAACAGTCTTACCAGAGTCACCAAGGTTACGGCCCTTGGTCTTGCCTTTAACAGCAACACCATCTGCACGCTTAGAGGCCGAACCAACCGAGCCACCCTTAGCCATCTTCTTGCAAGCGCCGCCCTTCTTCATGCCCATCATTTGCTTTTTATCCAAAGCCATATCTGCCTTAGAGCCTTCTTTCATGCCTTTCTTCTCAGTGTCTTTACCTGACTTTTCAAACATCTTCATCTTCGTAGCCATTTCACCACCTCGTTTAAATTGTTTGCCTTTATCGGCTTTGTTAAATTCCTCCCCCACACTTTGAGGGATACCTACCTTTTTGGCAAACTTCGGGTTATGGGCCACCGCCGCCATAAAGTTGTGCTGCTTCTTACTTACGCTTGGCATTTTGAATCCAGTCTCGCACGGTCTTGGTTTCGTAGATGCGGATGACCGACCAGACAATCGAGAATGCTGCTGCAATCGCCGGTAGTGCATTCATAAGTGTTCCAACTACAGTGACCACAGACGCCGCATCAACTGCCTGTTTAATGGTTTCGTGATGTTCTGTCATGTTAACAATTCCATGCCCGCAGGCTTTTGTTGATACGCGAGTTAGGGTCATTAGCAGTCTTAGCGCTAGTAAGCTTCTTCTTCATACCTGACATACGGGCACAAAAAGACTTCTTACGCGAACCACCTTCAGGCTGCGGAGCTTTCAGCCCCGGTTTACCCGGATTAGCAGCATTATAAGAAGCACGGCCCTTAGCATTCAAACCACCCTTGGGGTTCTTGCCTTCTTTACGCGTCCAAGCCGGAGACTTAGCCATAGAACACCGTGATACCGGTAACTGAGCCAACCGATAAGGTCAGATATAGCCCGGTCTTAGCCAAAATACCTTCACCGGGGACTATGACATAAAACGTGTTTGGATTACTGTTGCCAGCTAAGTCCATCGTGTAGAGAACGGCGGCTGTGGCGCTACCGTCTCGGATTTCAAATGTTACCGCCGTGCTTATTTTTGGGGATACAACAATGCCCCGTAGTCTGGTACGGTCCCCGTAGTAGGAACCGGCGGCGCTTAGGTGCGCCGACTTAACATCAGTTTGCATCGTCATGACGCGCCCCTATTAAGCAGCAGTGGTAACGTTAGTCCAAGTCGTCGAACCGGTCGTATTTACATACAGACGGGTGCTAGTCGAAGAACCATCGGTACGGATGTACAGCGAGCCTTGAGCAGCCGACACGGTCGGTGCGCCCGAACCCACATAGATACCCAAACCAGCGGTGGTGGTGGCAAGGAACGCGGCAGTGCCGCCAGCAACAACAGCTTGGTTCGAGTCAGCGGTGATGTTGCCGGTAGCCGACAAGGTGGTGACGGAAGTTGCAGCGCCGATGGTCGCGGTGGTGGTGACTGCGCCAGTATCTGCGTTAATCGAAATAGTTTGGAAGCCGTTCTGCGAGCGAACTGGTCCCGAAAAGGTGGTATTAGACATTTAAATCTCCGTGTTGTAGCACTAAGCCAAACCATCTCTACAAAGTCTGCTAGGTCAGTTGGTTTGGCCGATTTCCTAGGTGATTGCTTTATACCACCTATTAAGAAAATATACAACACAAAAAGAAAAGGCCCCGAAGGGCCTTTGATTACTTCTTCCAGAACGCCATCAGCTTGCAATTATCTTCAATCGACTTTTCAGTCTTAATCCAAGCTTCAATCATCTGGTCGTGGGTCTTGTGGGCCATTTCACGATACGACTTCGACAGCGAAGTAAATACGGCGACAAAATCAAAGTTCATAGGTTTCTCCTAAAGGTTAGATGCTGCAGTGCAGCATTATACGGCAAAAAAGAGGGGGCGCAAGCCCCCTCCCTACATCAAACTGCTTAAGCGCCCGGCGAACCGTACATGCCGAGCGGGTCCGACCAACCGAACGAATAACGCTCACGGGCCTTGTAACGGACGTTGCCGGTATCAAAGTCACCGTCCATCGAGGTAGCCAGCGGGGTACGTTCAAAATGCTTCATACCATTCGGCACATCGGTGGTGAGGAACCAAGCGTTGCTATCGGTCAGGAAGTGGTTAACTGCGTAACCTTCCGGAATCGAACCGTTGTTCTTCAGTGCGTTGATGTCGTTATCGGCAGTCGAAACACGCAGTTCGGTTTCAAGCAGACGGGTTGCAACGAACATCAGAGCAGGCGGAACAATCAGCTTGCGCGGCTTGGCGGCAATCAGCAGACCACGTTCATCAGTCCACGCAGCGATTTGAATCACGGCGTTTTCCAACGAGGTTTCGTTCAGGTCAGCGGCGGTTGCCGGGGTGTTGCTGTTGGTGCCACCAGAAATCAACGGGTGAGCGGTCGAGAACAGCGAGACGCCGTCGCCACCAACATAACCCGAGTTGAAGCCGTTGTTCAGAACGTTAGCGGCCTTGACTTGCTTGGTGTAAGCCATACCACGGGCCAGAGCCTTGGTGTAACGAGCCGACAGCGAGTCGTAGAGGTTGTCCTCAACAGCTTCTTCAGTCAGCGAGAAACCCAAAGCGATGGTTTCGTGGTTGTAGCGTGCAGTCCAAGCTTCTTGCGCGTTGTCGTAACGAATCGCACTACCTTCGTTCTTGACCGGTGCTGCGCTGAAGCCCGACAGCTTGGTTTCTTCTTCAAAGCTACGTTCCGAAGATTCGGTTTCGTAGATTTCCTTATGCTCCTCGCCATAACGGGCGTACTCCAGACCGAACAAAGCGTTCAGACCCGGAAGGAGTTCTTTCAGTAGCTGGGCACGAGAAATTGCCATGATTTATCTCCTTAGACGCCAGTGGTGTTGAAGTAGCTGTGGAAGCTGCCGTTCCAAGCAACCAGAACTTCGGGGTAGCCAACGAACGTCAGAGCCGAACTAGAAGCCAGAGTAACTGCGGCGTCCAGAGTCAGCGTGGTGGTAGACACGTTAATGACGGTTGCGTATTGGCCAGCCAGAGTGCCGGTGCCGGTCGGGCAAATCAACTGCATACCCGGAGTCAGACCAGTAACAGCAGCGGTCAGGGTCACAGTAGCCGACGAACCCGAGGTGCTACCGGTACCGGTCAGGGTATAAGCGGTGTCAGTAACAACACCAACCATGCGCCACGGCAAAGCCGAGGTCACGCGGTCACCAGCACCCGAAGTACCCGAGGTAATCACAGCGCCCGAAACCGATTGGGCCGAGTTGCCAGTGGTCGTGCTACCAGTAACGCCGCCAGCGCCACCAACCATGTACAGGTTAGAACCAACGTAGTACGGGTTCAGGTAGCCAACGGTGGTGCTGGTGTTAGCCAGCGAGGTGCCTTGCGTCGTAACCACTACCTTCATCAAAGCGCGGGGGTCATCAACAACAATGGCTTCAATGTCATTGGCAGCAGTGCTTGCGGGGTAATACTGAGCAAACAGCTTTTGACCGGTGGTCGGGTTGGTATACGAACAACCCAAGAAAACACCAATCGTGCCAGCAACAGCGGTGCCCGGCGACGAAGCGGCGGACATCGACGAACGAACAACAGTACCGCCAGAAAATTGAACTACGTCACCATAGAAAATGTTTTGGCTGTAGTTGTACTCAATCGGTAGCTTGCGGGTAGCGCCAGCATACGGCAACCCATCAAGACGATTGACTGGCTTAAACCCATACGGGGCAGAAACAGTCGGATATGCCATGATTATGGTCCTTTAAAGATTATTTACCTTTTCCAAACGTGGTAGTGGACTTACGTTCTTTGAATAAAGGCATGCGAGCATCACTTTCCTTCATCAAACTATTATCCACTGCGTCAGTCTGGGCTTGTGCTTGTGCTGAGTAATACGCATTTCGTTGATTAACAAACTCTTGCGGTGTCTTACAAAGCAGCAGACCACCAATTTCAATCGAATCAGAGAAACGACTGTTGGGGTCCACATAAAACTGCATTTCGGGGTGGTCCGCCAGTTTGACCGGCTCCCATCCTTCACGCACTTTAGAAGAAACATTACGTGCATCCGATTGACCTACCATGCTTGTACGAATCCAACGATACGACCAACCTGCTTGCGGCTTAACTTCCGGCAGCAATTCAGGCGGCTTCCACGCTTCAGGGCGCTTAAAAGTTTCGGTAGATTCAAGTTCACGTGCGAGTCGATTTTCAGCCATTTCTGTTCTCCTTAATCAGTTCACGAGCATATTGCTCCGGGGTAATACCAAGTTTTTTGGCAAGGCTTACTTGCGTCTTGGTCAGCACTACTTTCTTAGGCGCGGTGCTACGCGTTGCCGGGGCAACAACTTGTGCCTGCTTTGCGCGAGGTTGAGGTTTAGTCTCTTCCTGCGAATCTCCCCATTCATATTCGGGGAATCTCTTGCGCATCGTATTATCAATACGACGGTAGTAGTCGTCAGACCTAGGGTCTACGCCATTCTTAACCAGCTTCTCATGCAGCCCCAAAGCCAAGCTGGTCATCTCCTCATCACTTCCAAACCAAGAGTTACGCTCTTGCCACGTAACTGCTTTATAGTCCGGTTGAGGAACTTGGGGCCGTTGTGATTGTGTATTTACATTACTAGTATCAGATTGTAAAGCTTTTTCTGCATTTTTATACTGCGGTCGATAGTTCTCTACCTGCTGAAATACCAACTGAGCGTTAGTAAGTCTTTCTTGGGCTTGGATTAATTTATCGGCATCGCCAGTATCATATGCCTCACGATATTCTCGCTTGGCAATTTCCATTTCCCGAGAAGCGGCTTCCTTGTATTTTTCTACAAGTTGAACTTCACCATCTTCAAGTCTGGCTTTTAGCTGTTTATTTTCTTCGTATACAGTTTGCGCCAGACGAAGAGCTTCTTCGCGTTCACGGGCTGCGGCTTCTTTAGCTCGGCGTTCATCATGCCAGACCTTCTTCATCTGTGACATGCGGGTGCGGACGCGGTCTGAATATTCGTTAAGCTCGTCTTTCTCAAGCTCGTCAACAATTTCTTCCGGCAAGGGGTCTCGCCCACGGTCTTGTACCGGGGTGTCATCCTCAACCTCAAATTCAGGCTCCTCTACTACTTTCTTTTCTACTTTTTCTTCAGCTTCATCAGGAAACTCAAACTCCACCATTTCCATATTGTTTTCTTGCTCAGCCATCATTTACTCCTTATGCGCGGCTATAGCCACGGGGGTCATCGACAATTGCTTCAACCGAATCATCATTAATAATTCGGAATTCACGCCCATGAATCTTGATGCGAGTGCCTGCATATGCGCGGACAAGAACAAAATCACCTTCAGCACACCATGGACCTGTGGGGAATCGTTGGTCGTCCTTGTAGCACATGTCACCCATTTTCACGACAAACAACACAACCGTAGCAAGTGATTCAAGCTCTTTGGTTTTGTCTGCCTTAATAATCAAACCTTCTTCATCCAGCGTGTCGCCCAAATCAGGTACTGCACAAAGAATGCGGTACCCAGTAGGTTCGGGAAGTTGTGTTGCATTTTCCTGCGTGACTTGCTCAGTCATCGTCTTGCTCCAATTGAGTTGCGAGGTCAGAGATAATTACTTGTGCCGCCAGCAGACCCCGTGCCTGACCACACAAAAACTGATATTGCGCAAAGTCCTGTAGGTTTCCATTAACCAAACAGTCTGCGATAGCGTTGCGCTCTTCTCCGATTCTTTTAACCAGATAATCAAGCGTGTCGTTCATTACTGCTCCTTAGTAGGTTGTTGTCTTTGCTGCTGACGTTCTTGTTGCTTTAGCTGATGTTGTGTTTTGGCGACATCAATGCCCATACGAACGCCTTCCATCTCCTGTTGTGCGGCCATTTTTGCCTTCGACTCTTGCGCCTTCATACCCATTTGAGCGCCAGACTGCCGTTCTTGTGACTGGATACGCTCCATCTCAATCTGCAGCTTGGCCTTATCAATCTCGATGTCAGCCAGTGTCTTGGCCTTCTTAATCTCAATTTCTTGCGCCTTAAGCTGTAGTTCTTGCTGCTGCATTTGAACCAACGGGTCTTGTGCTTGCTGTTGGGCCTGCTGCTGTTGAGCTTCTGCTTGGTCTTTCTGAAGCAGTTTCGTAGCAGCGTCGGCTACAAGGCGCGAGATGGTGAGTTCGGCTTCCTTGCTAAGCTCATCTTCAGGACTGGGCAGCGGCGAGCCAAGCTGGTCTTCAACTTGCTTGCGGTACTCAAACGCAAGGTGTTCCGCAATGTGCGCCTGCATAGCAGCGCCAATCTGTTGCGCCATAGGCGATTGTCCAACCATAGCCCCAAGCTTGGGGTCCTGCATTGCTGCCATATGTACTGAGATATGCGCTTCGTGGTCTTGGTAGATAAACGCCTTGACCGGCTTACCAGTAAGTACTGCCATATTTTCAGTTACAGGGTCTTTCGGCTTATGGTCGTCTGCGGACGGGATAAGCTTGCCAATATTCTTGATACCAAGGACTTCCAGCATCTGCTTATTAAGCTCAGCCAAGTCATAAATCTGCGGGGCAGACTGCGCCATCTGCATAACTGCTTGATACTGAACAACTTTCTGCGACATAGTGGCCGCGTTCGGGTCCGAAACAGGGATAACCTCGACCATATCAAAGTCGGCCTGACGGGCCATTTTGTTGCCAGTCTCAGGGTCGTAGTCGTACTCAACAGGCGCATAATCACGAATAATTGCCGCTAGGAGCTTGAACTCCTGTTTCATCGAGTAGTGAATGCGAGCTTGAACAGCCGACATAATCTTGAGACTACGCTCAAGGATGGCTAGAGTGGTCCCAACCGGGGACTGGGCACTCATATCAGATACCTGCAAGTCAGCCGCGCTAGCAAACCTACGGCCTTCTTCAATAATCTGGTTCATCAACGACATGAGGACCTGCGACGGCTCCTTATAGGGGAGCGGCATGATGTTGTCACGGATGGTACCGCTAGGTACGTCCACATCACGGAACTCAGCAGGTGCGATTGGCGTGTCGTCACCTTTTACGCGAAGACCTCGCGTCTTAAATCCACCGGGGAGGTTGGATAGAGTTCCGGCGTCTACGAGCTGCCGCATGAGCATAGTGCCTGACTTCGAGAAGGCACCGATAAGATGGACCAGACCTAGGTGGTAAAACCCAAAGCCCGGCACATAACCATAATGAACGAAGTGTTGACGCTTTTGCTTGGTCTCATCTTCGGGGTCCCAATTACGACGGATGGATAGGATGGTCTGGGTGCCCTTCTCAATAGTGACTACATACGGGAGAGCAATCCCTGTCTCATGTCCCTTGTCATCTTTGTCTTCGTCACCGGGAAGAATTAAATCCACGTGCATTTCAAGGAGCTTGAACCGCTCATCGGCGGAGGCAGAAAAGCCCATCTTCTCGGCAATCTTCTTTTCGACTTCATCAAGAACAAGGACCGGGTCGCCAAGGTCAACGTCACAGTAAAACCCAGCAACTTGGAGTTTACGAATCTCATTCTTGGTCTTACGCATCACGTGTGTAACACGTTCAGCAGTCTCTAAATTACTCGCGCCGTACGGGACCACCATGTCTTCTGCAGGGATATAGACGGCTGCTTGTCGGCCAAGGTAAGGGTCGAAGTAAATCTTTTTAAAGGCGTTACCAGCCAGACCCAGACCCCACAGCATCCGTTCATGCTCAGGACGATACTCAGGCATCTTCTCCGTGAGCTGGTAGTTCATGTCTTCTTGCACGCGCTCAGCGGCTTGTTCTTTATCGGGCGTGTCTTTGCCCATAATCTTGGTCTTGACCGGACCTGCGGCTGGGAATGTCTCCATAATGGTCTCGCTCTGGAACTTCACCAAAGCTTCAATCAATAATGGGTGGTATACAGAACAAGCTCCCGGCCACGGCTCGGTGCGGTCTTCTAACCTCAAACCCAGTAATTCCAGTCCTTCTACATATGTTTCTAGCCAATCACGTCGAGAAGCAAGGTCAGACTCAAAATCACCCAGCAAATCACCGGCTAATTCCGTAAGTTCCCCCTCGTCCATATCTTCCGCGAGGTTCTTATTAAACTCTTCGTCTTCCGCGCTGTCCTTACCCGGCTCAATAATAATCTCCATACTACCGTCGCCAATAGTCACGCTCTCCGGGTCTTCAATCTCAATCTGAATATCGGGGATGGCTAGTTCTTCAATACCCTGCGGCGCCGCATTAAGGCCCATAGGGGCGGGGTTTAGTGATTTCTGAATGTCCATTGTTTGGTCCTTTTGCGATTACATCGCGTAAAATCTTTTCTCTTTAGAACTACGGAAACCGGGTATTTCTTCTTCGTAGTCGGTGTCCAACCTCAAGAACCCACCACGGCGGAAGCGAAGTAACGCCTGAGTCATCGAGTCAACCAAGTCATCATGCTCGCCAGCGGGGAACGAAGCAACTTCTTCGACTAGCTCTTCTGCCCAATTTGTGTTAGGTACCCATACTCTACCAGAAGCAAAGATGTCAGCCACTGCATTTAATCGAGCAATCTTGTCATTGCCTTTAGACGGTGTGAATTCTTGTACTGGTATGCCCATAGCCCGCAGTTCAAACACCAACGGGGCGCCTGCGGCTTTCGCTTCTACGATGAGCGCATCCGGATTCCACTCTAAATAGTGCCTATATGCCTCTTGCTTCAGTTCAGGAAACTCCATCCGGTCTTTGAAGGAGTTGAGCAAGATAATATTGGCCTGCGCTTTGCCAGTATCGTCGTCTATATAGAACACGCCCCACGTGGTGCAAGCTGAATAGTCAGCCCGTTGCGTCTTCAAAAACGCCGTATCCCACGACTGGATGATAAATTCACAGCCCGGCGGGTCATCTTTATCCCAAACCTGCCACCATTCACGCTTAATAATGGCGCTAACTTCAGATGTCGGGTCTTGCTGGTACTGCGCCATCCACTTTGAGTGCGGAAGTTCAGATTTTAGGGCAGTTAATTCAGCTAATGACCAAAACTGGGGCCATAATGGGCGCCCGGAGGGGAGTAACGCCGGAAATTCAATCACTTCCCACTCTTCGCCGCTGCGCTGCATAGCTGACTTTAAAACTTGCCCAGTCAGGTCCTTTTTTGACCATCTTGTCATCACTATGACGATGGAACCGCCCGGTTGTAAGCGCTGCCGTGGACCCGATGTGTACCATTCATACGTTTTATCGTAGATTTCGGGGTTAGTTTCGCTTAATGCAGCCTCTTGTTCCGAGTGCGGGTCATCAATTATAAGGAGGTCAGCACCTTTACCAGTAACAGCGCCGCCAACACCAATAGCAAAATATTCACCACCTGCGTTAGTTGCCCAGCGTCCAGCGGCTTTCGAGTCAGCTTGTAGCTCAACCCCATCAAATACCATTCGATATTCTTCTTTATCCACCAAGTTCCGGACTTTACGTCCGAAACCGACAGCCAATTCTGCTGTGTGTGAAGTCTGGATAACCTTTTTCTGCGGGAAATTACCCAGAAACCATGCGGGAAGGAGGTATGACGCAAACTCCGATTTGGTGTGGCGCGGTGGCATGTTGATAATGAGCCGCTTGACCTCGCCTCGTGCCACTCTTTCAAACGCTCTAGCCATCCTTGCATGGTGTGCTCCGTGAATAAAATTAGGCCAAACCTTCTGCACGAAAGACATAAAGTCAGCACGGCAGTCTTCTTTTTCTTTCAGCCTATTTCGTTGGTCTAACTTAATAAGAAGTTCACGCTTCTCGGCTTCCGGAAGCGTAGGCAGTAGCTGCATGATGGCAGCTAGCTCTTGTGTACTTAGCTCGTCAAGCTGACTCATCGTCTTCTACCGGTTCATCAACTGACACGTCGTTCTCTACTACGGTTTCGACTTTCTTGTCGTCTTTATGCTTACGCTGTCTGATTACTTCGTCCAGTTCGTCTTCTTCTTTTGGCACCTCAACTACTTCGGCATCAATTACTTTCTCCAAACTGACACCGCGCTTCAGAAGAATCTCATTTACTTTCTCACGAATCTGCCTATCAATATCCGCGCTACTCTTGGCGGTAACAACGACCTCACTTTTCTCTGAGAAGGCCCCGATGTCAGACAATTTGCCTAGCAATTCCAATGCACGCAGTTCGTGCCGGGGGTCCCCGCACGTGGATAATTCCAAGAGTTTGTTGGTAATAAACGAGCGAGCCTGTTGAGGGCTGTCGAATACCTCTTTTGCGTACTCTTCCACAAGCGTTTTGATAATGCTGTGGGCGGGGATATTTTGATTTGGTGAGGGGGGAATGCCGTTTTGGAGAGCCGAAAACGTCTCCTTAATGTCAGATTCGACGGCGTTCGTGAATTCAGGCGTAATCCCCAACTCGCTAAGAAGCGGATTGGTATTCGCAAAAGGATTTGTAGTATCCATGCGGAGGAAACGGGACTCCAAAAGTATATATAGGGGGGATGCGTTTCAAAGGCGGATTCTATAGTAGTGAATTAAAAAGTCAAGGGGGGTACCCCTAATATTATTTTTATACCCCCCACCCCCTCGGAGGGACCCGCACCTCCCCTAAACCCAAACTAACGTCGTCGAACGCGCAAATCATTGTGTAGAAAACGCGCTTGGTTCCATCTGCTGACATTCGGGGGGATGGGGGGCGGTGGGTGGCGGCTCGGCGGGGACATCGTGACGGCGGTGTCAGGTTGTCGGCGGCGGCGCGGCGGCGCCTCCCAAAAAATCACACAGGTTCCGCGGGTTTGCTACTATTCATCTACCCGCTGCGTGTCGTGGCGGTGTCCGACTAGCCAGACGGTATCTGGTGGAGGGTTCCAACATGGAACAGAAGCAAGTGGCTCCGGCTCAAGCCGGTGAGTTGTTGGCGGCTGACGCGGATGCGGTAAGCCTGTTGTGGACGGTTGACCTGCGCAGCAAGGCGCAAGAGGCGGCGCTCGGTTTGTTCGAGGCTGAGTTACTGCGGGCTGAAGAAGGTAAGGCTAACCTGCAAGTGTACTCGGCGGTGACGGCGTTGCTGGCGGCACAATCGCCCACACACGGTGTGGTCGAAGTGCGTAATGGGCGTCCCGTTCTGGTGTCTGAGGATGGGCCGGCACTTGAGTTTCACGTGCGGGTGCAGTTGGTGCTGTGGGGCTGGTACTCGAGCGTGCGGGTGATGGTGCTGGAACAATACCGCGCCAAGCGTGTCGGGCTGACAGACAACGCCTATGACAAGGCGTGGAGCCGTGCTGTGGAGTTGGTTGATATGGCGCTGAAAGGCGGCTTTATCCCGCCAGCGTCGGACAGTCCGGAGGCCTTGAAAAAGGCGGCCCAACGTGCGGAGGCGAAAGCCAAAGCGGATGCGGAGCGCACCAAGTTGCTCGCGGCGTTCGAGGGCAAGTCCGAGGCTGACCTAAAGGCGGCGCTCAAGGCGGCTTACACTAAAGCGGCTAAGGGTGACGCGGCGGGCGAGGCGGAGGCGGAGCGCATCAAGACCGCCATCACGCTGCGCGAGCGTACGGAGTCGGATGAACATAACAAAGCGGTATCCGACAAGTGGAAAGCCATTGCGCAGTATGGCAAGCGGAAGGTTGACGGCGCGGACAACAAGTTGTTCGTGTCTGACCTCCGCGTTCTCGACCAAGTGCTCGAGGTTCTGCAGTCGCAGTAAGTAGTAAACGGGTCGGGGGCTTTCGGGCCTCCGGCTTTTCCATACCATATCGGAGGGTTGCATCATGTCAGACAGCACAAAGGGTAGTCTAACCATTCGCGTTCGGGTCGCCTGCGAAAAGCGGGCGCGGTCTTGGCGCTGGACTATCGTCAAGTTCTCATCAGTTGACATGGGGTTTGCGGAACGGTGGTCAGATGATGCCACCAACAGGGACACCATGAATTTTCTTGGTCACCAGTACATGACCAGCGTCAACGCCACCGAATTCCACGTCGAGTATGAGTTCGCCCCATTCCACCACTTCCTGTAATCCAGCAGCATCGGCCTCGCCTTCGGGCGGGGCTTTTTTTTGTCCATCGTGCGCCAGCAGGTGAGCGCAGCGAGCAGGTGGCGCGGCGTCACGCTTTCGGCTGCCCTCGGCACGGCCTCGGCACGGCCTCGGCACGGCCTCGCGCCTCCCTCGGTCAGGCTCTGCCTGACCAGTTCCCTAAAACCTACGCGGTAGCATCATCCTGAGTACAAAGTCACAAACTGACAAAGGGCGACCAGAGCGAGGGACAAACTGACATCGTGTCAGATTGTCTGCACCAAAAAGGGGCAAATCCTATTGTTCCTAATGTTCTTATAATGTTCCGTCGTGTCAGTTCGGTAAGTGCCTGATTATGCAGTAATGTTCTTTTGTTCCTAATGTTCCGTCCAATTTAGGGCTTCTGGGAAAATTTTTATGTCAGTCGGAGCACCTACGCAAGTTTTGCAGGGGGACAAAAATAAATTCATATAAAACTAATAATAGACGGAACAAAAGAACATTACGCTGCAAGCCCCGTATTTACTGGGTTTGTTTTGTTCCTACCCCCTAGGAACATTATGGAACATTACAGAACATTAGGGCTAACTGACCCCAACTGACACCTATT
>Ga0209401_1000611_pt1 | contig 24200 bp, 22 predicted proteins | sample M_140807_MF_Meta_FD_187318 | JGI IMG/M metagenome (GOLD analysis project Ga0209401, IMG submission 187318) | Freshwater microbial communities from Lake Montjoie, Canada to study carbon cycling - M_140807_MF_MetaG (SPAdes) (version 2) | ecosystem: Environmental > Aquatic > Freshwater > Lake... | reverse complement strand
TGGCGCAGCCGCAATGGCACATGCCAAAGCTACAACTCTAATTTTGGTAACTAATACAGTTGCAGCACGTCAGTGGCGCGATGAATTACTAAAGCGCACGACGCTAAATGAAGATGAAATTGGCGAATACTCAGGTGCTAAAAAAGAGATCCGCCCAGTAACTATTGCCACCTATCAAGTTATGACCAAGAAGAAGAATGGTGTTTACGCGCACTTAGATCTCTTTGATACGCATGACTGGGGTTTGATTATTTATGACGAAGTGCACCTTCTGCCGGCACCAATTTTCCGCTTCACTGCCGATATTCAATCCCGTCGTCGCTTAGGTTTAACTGCGACGCTCGTACGTGAAGATGGCATGGAAGGCGAAGTATTTAGCTTAATTGGGCCTAAGCGCTTTGACGTGCCCTGGAAAGAGATTGAATCTCAGGGCTATATCGCCCCTGCGGAATGCGTTGAAGTACGCGTAAATCTCACCGAATCTGAACGCATGTTGTATGCAACGGCTGAGCCTGAAGAACGTTATCGCTACTGCTCGACTACTGCCACAAAACGCAAAGTTGTTGAAGCGCTAGTTGAACGTCATGCCAACGATCAAGTTCTAGTTATTGGTCAATATATTTCACAACTCGATGAACTCTCTGAAGTACTTGGTGTTCCACTGATTAAAGGTGACACCCCTGTAAAAGAGCGTGAGCGTTTATTTGGACTATTCCGTACTGGCGAAATCAAATGTTTAGTTGTTTCTAAGGTAGCCAACTTCTCGATTGATTTACCTGATGCCACGATTGCGATTCAAGTATCAGGTGCATTTGGTTCACGTCAAGAAGAAGCTCAGCGATTAGGTCGTATCTTGCGCCCTAAATCAGATGGCCGTGGCGCAATATTTTACTCAGTAGTTTCTCGTGACACTGTTGATCAAGACTTTGCGCAAAACCGTCAACGCTTCTTAGCAGAACAGGGTTACTCGTATCGAATTATTGATGCTGACGATGTTTTTCAAGGGAAGATCTAAAGCGTTCTAGATCTACTCTGAACATATCGTGATGTACCCCATCGATATGAATAACTGGCACTTCTTCACTATACTTGTTAGTTAATTCATTATCGCCATCGATATAGATCTTGTCGATCTCGAAATCTAACTCGACTTTAACTGATTCCAAACTTTCCATGGCTACGTCGCAAAGATGGCAGTTCTTTCTAGAGTAAACAGTTACTACTGTCACTTCTTCTTGCCCCGGTTTTTAGTGATTGCACGATCGAGAAGTTCTTGCGCAATCAAAGTTGCATCATTCTTGGCGCGATAGGCGTTCTTCTCAAGATCTTTTAGAACTGCTTCAGCAGTAGTTTTAGTAACGGTGGCAACCATTGGGCCATATTTCTTGGCAAATAGAGAGTGGGCAACTTCGCCAATTGCTCGCGCTAAATCTTCGCGTGCTTCATCTAACGTTGGTTCTGGTCGAGAATTTCCGGCTGAATTCTGCATAGAAATCGCAGGTTCTTGGCGCAGCCGATTAAGCACTTCGGAGTATTCCGAAGGGTCGTTTTCACGGGAAACTTTAGGCTGGGCGGTCATAGGGCAATCATCTCACCCTGATAGCGTTGCGCAATATGTGGGGCAGATCCAGTACAAAGAGAGCGAAATTAAGCATCGCTCTTCTTTCGGCTGCGTTGATCTCAACTTCACTACTCGCTCCAACTGCCCAAGCTCAAGTTCGAGTTAGGCCGTCAACAGTTTGGGGCCATACCTTTGCTGGCAATTCAGCACCTGTTGCTAATACAACGGCTTCAAAGAGCTCACCATCTGCAAATCTAGAGAAGCTTTCAAAATTTGCGGTCACCTATAACTCTTTTCCGATCTGGGCACGCGCTGAAGTACAAGCGGCCCTCGACACCTGGGCGGCAAATTTCAAATCTTCCGTTGACATAACTGTTACTGCGACCTGGGGCCGAAGTACGAATAGCGATGTTCTTGGTAGCGCGCGGCCCGGAAGTTATTTCGCCGGATTTACCGGTGCACCTGATTCAACACTTTGGTATCCATCAGCACTTGCCAATGCGCTAGCCGGTAAAGATTTAGATCGAGACAATGCAGAAATAATTGTTCAAGTTAATTCATCAGCTAACTGGAACCAGCGTGGTGACGATAAGCCACGTAGCAATGAATATGATTTGGAATCAGTTATCTTGCATGAAGTCGCACATGGCTTAGGTTTCTTATCCACCGATGTTTATGACAAATTTTTTGGCTATGGCAGCATTGATCAACCAACTCCATTTGATGCCTACATTCAAACTCCCGATGGTCGTCGTTTAGCAGATATACCAACGCCTTCATTGGAGTTAGGAAAAATATTATCTTCGCCCCTTTATTGGATAGGTGAAAACGGTAAACGCGTTAACGGTGGCGAGAAAATAAAGATGTATACGCCGGCGACTTATGAGCCTGGTTCATCGGTAAGCCATTTAGATGAAAGTACCTATTCAAAGAGCGGCGTTAACGCGGTAATGACGCCGAATCTCGATGCCGGCGAAGTTTTCCACCAGCCCGGGCCACTCTTATTGGCGATGATGGAAGATCTGCGCCAAAAGCCGCCAGTTGGTCTGGCCGTTAGCGTTCCTGATGCACCTAGAAATGTTGAGGCGTTAATTGCTAATCAAAGCGCGATTATTACCTTTGATCCGCCGGTAAATGCCCGAGCGGCGCAAGTAACTGCATACACGGTAAAGAATTTAAAAACTTCATTAACCGTTAGCGGCACTAGTAGTCCAATAGTTGTGACTGGTCTCAAAAATGGCACTCCTTATTCTTTTGCGGTGACTGCTCAAAACGCATTGGGAACATCGACTGAAGCTGTTACCAAATCAATAGTTCCGCAAGCTGGTTGGAAAACTGCGCTGATTGATTTAACTACTGATGGCCGAGATATAGCGAGTACTACCTTTAACGGTAAGCCAATTATCGTCTTTACCGATGCGGTTAAAGGCGTTCTAAAAATTGCTACTTGGAATGGTTTAGTTTGGAAGAAAACCACAGTTGATGGTGCTGGTGGCAGTGCGGGTCGAACTAAGAATAAGATTGCGGGACATATCTCGCTCTGCACTTCAGGAGTTGGGGTAAATCAGAAGCTACATATCTTCTATCCCGATTCGGCAGATTTAGATTTGCGATATGCCCAATACGACGGCAAGGCATTTACTTTCGAAATTATTGACGGCAATGGCCCTTCAGTTCAAAGTTACGAAATTCCTGAGCGAGTACGTACCGGCAGCGATGTAAGCGTTAGCAATGCTTGCGCAGTTACCCCGTCTGGGGTCTCGGTTTTCTACCGCGATGAGAGCCAAGGCGTTTTGCTCGGAGCTACAAAGCGAATAAATACCACAAAGTGGATTTATGAATTAATTGACGGCGATCGCAAAACTGACGATCGCAGCACTGGCGATGTGGCATTCCACTTAGCTGCCTACGTGGTGAATTCAATTACTCATATCATTTACGATTCAGTCTTAGTCATTAACCAAAAGCGTGACATCACTTCAGGCGAAGTTCGATATGCAACTCGCACCGGTGTCTCCCCCAACACCTGGAGCTATACGACGCTGGACCAGGCGGAAAACGGCATACCTGTTGCTGGTTTTGATGTCGCGATTGCCCCTGAAAAAGCTGGTATTCGAATGGTCTGGATCGCAGCTGGCACGAATTCTGCGCCGGTGCCTAATCAGATTAGAAGTTCTTTTGTTGGGAAAACCAAAGATATTGCGACCGCCACCATTGAAGGCTTCGGTACTCCTGGCGCTTACCTAACTTTGGATAACGGTGAGCTTATTTTCAACTGTGAATCACGCTTGTGCTTAATGAATTTAGCTCTACCCAATAATCCAATTCGCTTAGTATCTTCAACTCAAACAACTGAGCCTGGTCACGGAGTTTTTGTAACTATTGATAAGAAGAAATACCTGTTGGCAGCGATTGATCGTCGAATAGCTTTTATCGCAGCTTAACTACTTAGTTATCAAGTTATAAATAGTGCTACCCGTATAAATATAGAGACCAAACGTTTTATTAAATTCCATCGCAACTGGCTGCCCTAAAAACGAGTTAGTCGCAGTAACTTTACCGTTCTTATCAAAAGTAATTAAGGAACCTGATCCACCATTTTCATAGGCAGCATAAAAAGAAGTACTTGCGCCATTAGTAACTACTGCACCCGAAGTTGCTTTATACCGAACTGACCAGGTTGGCTTTAAGGTTGTTCCAAACTTAGTAATCGTGGCCTGAGCTGTTGTTTTATTTTTCAAGAAGCCACCAAGTAAAAGAGAAGAAGTCGCACTCGCCCAATTACGTGTTGCTCCTTTCTCGCCACTGCGTACAGATTGCACAATTTTAGGTGTGGCATCAACTTTGATAATTACTCCATCGCGAGCGCCGATTGCCTTATTTCCCAAAAAGAGTTCAGTGCTACTGCCGAGCAAAATACTGCTGCCATCGCTATTACGAACCACTTTATCTAAAGTTGTAGTTGTTTTACCGATAGTTAAAGTTTTCCCAAATTTTCCAAGTAAATCCGCCGCTACAAATAAGGAACCAGCCGATTGCCATGCAACGATAGAGATACCGCTCTTATTAACGCTCAATGAAGTAGGTAAGACAGGTGTAGTTAGTGGAAATTCATATCTGCCGGCGCCACTTCCCGCACTGCTCACTTTCCAAAGGGTTAAGTTAGTTAAATCAGGGCGAATTGCGCCTTCATCACCAATTACAACTCCATCAGGGTTAGCTGCTGTTGGAGATGGATTAGGAGCGCTCGGTATCGCGATAGGCGCAGCGGAAGCACCCGCTAACCAGATATTTCCACTGGCATCTAGTGCGCCAGCTGAAATTATAAAAGCCTTTAGGTCAGAAAAACTATGCAGCCATTTCTGCGAACCATCTTTATTAAGCGCAGTTACATATCCACCGGTAGGGGTATTTCCGAATAGATATAAAGCACTATCGCCGACTAACATTCCAGCAACATCTTGATCCATGGGAATGGTTTTTACGATCATTAGTGGATTTACCGGTGCTGCTGATAATGGAGTAGTAGAAACTATTAATAGGGCACTGAGAAGCGCCGCTAGTTTTCGAAACATTTAAGCTAATTCGATCGAACGATCGCGAGCCGCCTTCATTGACTTTGCGACTAATTTTGATAATTCGCCCTCGGCAAAGGAATTTAGGGCAGCGGCGGTGGTGCCATTCGGACTCGTTACATTTTCCCGAAGTTCGGTTGCAGATTTACCGCTCTCAGCCAAAAGCTTAGCTGCACCAACTAAAGTCTGAACTGTTAGTTGAGTTGCAACCTCAGAACTCAAACCAAGTTCTTTTGCACCAGCAACCATCGCCTCAACGAATGCAAAGAAATATGCTGGGCCAGAGCCACTGGTTGCCGTAACAGCATCTTGTAACTCTTCGGCTACTTCAACAACTTGACCTGACTTGGCTAGAAACCCAGTTACAAATTTATTCTGTGCTGGTGTAACACCAATGCCAAGTGAGATTGCGGCCATTCCGGCACCAACCATGGTTGCCGTATTTGGCATTACGCGAATTATCGAGTTTGGTTTACCCAAGTTGCTAGTGATGAAATCAATTTTCTTGCCAGCTGCAAAACTAACTACGACTGCGGCTGGGTTAATCGCGCTTCCGACTTCGGCCAAAACTGAAGCCATATCTTGCGGTTTAACGACTAAAAGAACTGCGTCGGCATCACGCACGCTATCTGCAATTTCAGTAATTGATATTCCATAACGGCTGGTTAATTCACTTGCCCGTTCTGCTCGCTTCTCGCAAACCGCAATGTTGGTAGGGGTTTCACCATAAGCAATCAGGCCAGCAATTAGCGCCTCGCCCATATTTCCAGCACCTATTACCGCGGTTTTCATCTCGCAATCGTACCTGTTCGCAATGTGCGTTTTTTGGTAATTACGCATAGGCTCAACCTCTATGTCCGAAGTTAAAGCAGGTTTTGCGCGCGATTGGGTCGAGTTTGTTGACCCGAACGACGACGATGAGATCTTTAAATGTGATCTCACTTGGTTAACTTCTCATTGGACCTGTATTTATGGCGATGGCTGTAAAGGTGTTTTTGGAGATCGTCCAAACGATGGCTGCTGCACTGAAGGTGCAATGTATTCAGATGCCGAAGACGAAGCTCGAACTCAACGCGCGGCTGCACTATTAACTCGCGATATGTGGCAGTACTTCGATGTTGCCCAACCAAAAAAGCCAGGCGGCTTATTACAAATTTCTGAGACCGATGAAGATAATGAACGCAAAACTCGAGTTGTTGAAGAGTCGTGCGTTTTCTTAAACCGCAAAGGTCACGAAGCTCCCGGCTTTACCGGATCTTTCGGTTGCGTACTTCATCATCTTGCGCAAAAAGAAAATAAACATTTTGTTGATACTAAGCCAGATGTTTGCTGGCAGTTACCAATGCGTCGATCTTTTGAGTCGCGCGAAGTTGGCGAGCGAACTTACTCAGTTACAGTACTGGGTGAGTATGAGCGACTTGCTTGGGGCGATGGCGGCGAAGATTTTGATTGGTATTGCACCAGTAATTCTGATGCTCACGTTGGAACCCAACCGGTTTATTTATCTAATCGTGCAGAGTTAGTCGCACTTATGGGGCAAGCTGCCTATGACATTCTGGCCAAACTCTGCGATGCACGTGTTGATGGAATTAGAGCCGCGCAAGCACGTTCACTTCCACTATTCGTTATTCAACATCCAGCAACTTTGTTGGCTCAGAAAGAAAAAAGTCAGTCCTAGCATCTAGGGTTTAGTTATGGCCAAGGTAGAAAAAGACCCCTTTAAGTGCGCCGAATGTGGCTGGACTTCGCAGAAATGGGTTGGCCGCTGCGGTGAATGTCAGGCTTGGGGTAGCGTTGAAGAAATTGCTGCGCCTAAGAAACTATCGCTAGTTGCTGGTCGAGTTACACATTCAGCAACTCCAATTGGAGATGTTGATTTATCTACGGCTAGCGCCAAACCAACTGGTGTCTCTGAACTCGATCGCGTACTTGGTGGTGGCTTGGTTCCCGGCGCCGCAATTTTATTAGCTGGCGAACCTGGTGTCGGAAAATCAACCCTCTTACTTTCGGTTGCAGCGCAGACTGCAAAAAATAATATTCCAGCGCTATATATAAGTGGTGAAGAATCTGCGTCCCAAGTTCGCTTGCGTGCCGAACGCATTAATGCCATTGATCCAAAATTGTGGTTGGCCTCTGAAACTGATTTAGGCGCCGTAATCACACATATCGATGAAGTAAAGCCACAACTTTTAATTATCGATTCGATTCAAACTATTGGATCAAGCGCTGCCGATGGAGCACCTGGTGGCGTAACGCAGGTGCGCGAAGTTGCCGGTGCGCTAATTCGTATCTGTAAAGATCGCGATATAACTTTGCTGCTAGTTGGCCATGTGACTAAAGATGGTTCAATTGCTGGCCCGCGCATGCTCGAACATATTGTTGATGTCGTTCTACAGTTTGAAGGCGAACGTCACTCACGGTTGCGTTTAATCCGCGCAATAAAGAATCGTTTTGGTGCCAGCGATGAAGTTGGTTGTTTTGATCTAAGCGATACTGGCATTGAAAGTGTCCTTGATCCAACTGGATTGTTTACTTCACGTCATGCCGAACCTGTTCCTGGCACCTGCGTAACAGTTACGCTCGAAGGTCGCCGTCCCCTATTGGCTGAAATTCAAGCTTTAGTTTCGCAGGGGCGTGAAAATGATTTCGGAAATGCTCGTCGCGTTACCAGTGGGCTAGATTCTGCTCGAACTTCTATGACCCTTGCAGTGTTAGAACTTCGTGCAAATGTCCGCATTAATGGTCGCGATGTTTATGCTGCAACAGTTGGCGGAATGAAAATGTCCGAGCCAGCAGCTGATTTAGCGCTTGCTTTAGCTGTGGCATCGGCTGCTAAAGCCCTAGCGTTACCTGCTGATTTAGTCGCAATCGGAGAAGTTGGCCTAGCTGGTGAAATCCGCAAAGTAAGTGGCGTATCGCGCCGGTTAGCCGAAGCTCATCGCCTTGGTTTTAAGCGCGCACTCGTTCCAGTTGGTTCTGATGTAAAAATTGCAGGTATGGAGATCTACGAAGTTTCTAGATTAGATCAAGCGCTGCAGCGCTTAAAAATTGCTGAGTAGTTAAATGTCTAGGGCTAATTCAGCAGCCCGATGTGCGATATCGCAATCAGAAATACTAATTCGTTCACTAAAGAACGAGTTAAGCGCTTTTGCCATAAATGATCCCTCTTGACAAACTCCCCCAGCAATAACAATACGAGGTGCATTTTCTATCTGCGTATCGAGTTGATGCACTAAAGCAATTAAGAATTGGCTTGCTTCAAAAATAATTCCTTGCGCATCAGCATCGCCTTCATCTGCTAACCGACCAACAGTTGCGGCTAACTTGGCAATCTCTGACCGTTCGCTGGAATATACAAATGCTTTGATGCCATCCCAATTAGTTGCACCAATCTCTTTCAAAATCACATCACTTAACGAATCTGGTTCGACTTCTTCACCAGTATCTAGTCCTGCTAGTACCCAACGAATTGACTCTCGACCAATCCAGAATGCGCCACCTTCGTCACCTAATAAGTATCCCCAACCACCTGCACGAACTGGGCCAGCTTCATCATCGATATACATAGCAACAGAACCAGTACCGGCATAAAGCAAAATTCCGTCACCAACTTCAAAGTTTGCGTAATACGCCAACTCAATATCGTGAACAATTCGAACTTTTGCATTTGGAAAGTGGCTATGAAAAATCTGACCTAGCGGGTCGGTTGCACTATCTTCGGAAGCAGCGCCTGTAATGCCAGCAAAAACACCACTAATTTCAGCGCCATTTACTGCCTTTGAGATCTCGGTCAAAACTTCATTTGTATGCGCTTTTGATTCTGGGCGGTAGATATGACCATCCATTGCAGCGCACTTTCCCGAAGCCACAATCTGCGAACCATCATATAAAGCCCACTTAGTAGCGGTTGCACCAGCATCTATTCCCAAGTAACTCATACCCCTAGCCTTTCACAGCTCCGGCAGTAAGCCCCTTAATAAATTGCTCGGAGAGAAGTAAGTACAAGATGATGAGTGGTAGCGCAGCGATAGTTAATCCAGCGAAGAGCACGCCCCATTGAGAGGAATACTCACCAAAGAAGAGCGTTAAACCCTGCATAATCGTCTTTTTTTCCGGGCTTTGCAGAAATACCAGCGGCAAGAAGAAGTCATTCCAGATCGGAATTGCTGAGTAAATTGCCACAATTGCCATACCTGGTCGAACCAGTGGCGCCAAAATCAAGCGCAGCAGTTGAAATTCAGAAGCGCCATCAATGCGGGCAGCGCTATCAATATCGGCAGGTAGCGATCTAAAAAATCCCGCCATGATAAAGATTGCGGCCGGCAGAGCGCCAGATGCGTAGACAAGAATCAAACCTAGATGTGTATCAATTAGGTGCATCCACTTTAATTGAATAAATAGTGGCAAGACTGCCAATTTAGCAGGTATCAACATTCCGGTTAAAACAAAACCGTAGATAAAACTGTTGCCCTTAAAATCATAACGACCAAGAATAAAACCCGCGCCTAGTGCAAATATCAAAATAAAGACGAGTGAACCCAAAGTAATTATCAACGAATTCTTCAAGAAAATTGGAAATTCACCATCTGCCCACACTTGCGAGAAATTACTCCACTGCGGATCACGAGCAAGCTCAATTGGATTAGCTGAAAAACTACCAGTTTCACGCAGTGATGAATTAAGTAGGAAAAATACCGGTAGTAGAACCATGATCGCATTAATTACCAGTACGCCTTTAAAGAAAGTGCCAGTCAAAATCTTATTGATCATAACTCCACCTCGCGCTTGCGCATTAAATTCGAGCCGACGGCAGCACCAACGCCGACAATGATAAAGATGATTACACCAAGGGCAGATCCGACACCAATATCGTTTGAAACCGAATCAGCGCTTCCAAAAGATAATCGATAGAACATCAGTGCCAACGTATCGGTGGCACCAGCCGGGCTTCCGACACTGCCACCAATAATGTAGGGCAGATCGAACCATTCAAAAGCGCCGATAAAGGTCAAAACAGTAATAATCGTCATTGATGGTGCTAACAATGGGAACAGAATTTTGCGAAATACTTGCCCCTCTTTTGCGCCATCAATCTGCGCAGCTTCAATAAAGTCACTACTTATTGCGTTTAGGCCAGCTAAAAAGATGATCGCTGGAAAACCAACCCAGCGCCACAAATTAATGAAAACTAAAGTCGGTAGCGCGGTGGATGATTGCCCAAGCCAAGGCTGAGCCCAACTTTCTAAGCCAATATCGGTCAGGATTTTGTTAATTGGGCCGAAGTAAGAATTGAGCATTACTTGCCACATATATCCAACGATTACCAGTGAGAAGATCACCGGCAAAAAAGTTACCGTCCTAAAAAAGCGTTGCCCTCGTTTTAATCGATAGAGCGAATAGGCAATCAAAATTCCCAGTGAGGTTTGGATTACCATAATTGCTATAAAAACAATGATGTTATGTGACAAAGCAGCAAAGAATTGATCGCGCCAGGGAAATCTAAATAACCTTTGGAAATTGTCTAAGCCAGCAAATCCTTCACGTTGAAAACCAGTCCATTTAAAAAAGGCATAACTTAGGATTGTCAGTGCTGGGATAGATGTGAATACCAGGATCGTTAATAGTCCTGGGCTCAGAAACAAAAATATAAATTTTCGTTGCTGTTGCTTCAAAGTACGGCTTTGCATTTCCAACTCTCTTTAAAAGTAAATCAGTTGGGTGCGAGTGATACCCGCACCCAACTGACTATTACTACTTACTAGATTATTCCTTACCGGCTTGTGGCTTATACCAAGATGCCACTGCGGCCTGAATGTCCTTAGCAAGGGCTGCAGATGTAGTTCCACCAACAACCAACTTCTGGAGACCAGGTTGGATGATATTTGAAGATGTTGGAGTTCCGAAACGGAATCCAACAACGTTCAAGAATGGTGTACTGAACTGTCCACGAGCAGCATTGATCTTTGCAACAACTGGATCAGTGATCTTCATATTTGGAGCTACTGGAATAATGAAGATTTCATCTGCCATTGCTTGAACATACTTCTTAGATGCTAGGAAGTTCAAGAACTTCAACGAAGCAGCTTTATTGCTGGTTTTAGCGTTGATTGCATACGCGCCATCGCCCCATGCAGTTACATACTTGGTAGCACCTGCAGATTTAGCAGGGGCTGGGAACCAACCAATTTTTGCAGCAGGGTTAATCGTTTTGAAGTAGGTAAGTTCGTAGTTACCGCCGATGTAGATCGCAGCTTTACCAGTTGCGAACAGAGCACGGGCAGTGTTGTAATCAATACCTTCGTGACCAGCTGGGAAGTAAGCAGATAGCTGCTTTACCGCATCAAGGCCATCAACATAAGCCTTATTTGTGAAAGTAGTCTTTCCAGCAACTAGATCATTGAAGAAACCATTTCCACCGTAGAAAGTTGGTGAGATGGTTGCATGCATTTGCTCAAGGCCAGGACCGTTTCCTGGGTTACCACTTGAGTTTGCTAGTGGTTGAATACCAGCAGCCTTTAAGCGATCAAGTGCCTTGATAAATGAATCCCAAGTTGTTGGGTTAGTTTTGATGCCAGCTTTTGTGAATAGTTCTGGGTTGTACCAAACACCCATTACTGAAGCAGCGTATGGAACACCGAATTGACGCTTATCGGTATAGCCCTGTGCTGCAGCCAAGATTCCTGGCGCAAGCTTTGCTAGCGCTGGTACATCTTTGGTAGTTAGTGGCAAGAAGTTACCGGCATCTGAAAGTGCAGACATACCACCGTACGGACGTAGCTGAAGAAGATCTGGACCCTTACCTGCAGTTAGCGCAGTTGCAAGAATCGCGTTGTACTCAGTTGCCACATATGGAGTGAACTTGATGCTGATGCTTGGATTTGTTTCTTGAAAGATTGCAATCTGCTTTTCGTAGAAAGCTTTATCTTCTGGACGCCAGCTCCAGAATGTTAATTCTGTTGCTGCATTTGCTGGTAGAGCGGCAACTGCTGGAACAACGATTGATCCAACAGCAAATGCTGCTGCTACTAAGCCGCGGGTGCGGCGTGAAGTGAGTTTCACTTATTTTCCTCCTCTAGAGCGGGATGGTTTTAGGTCTAACTTACGGGTATTAGCTTCGACCGTTTTTCTTCCGGAGCGGCTTCCCACGGCCGCCCTAGATTCATCCAGAGCAGCACGAGTACCACTCCAGTTTCTTTGTGCTAAAGCAACACAAAGACAATCAACCACAGTTAATTGCGCAATTCGACTTGCAGTTGCGCCGCTTCGGAATGTGGTTTCCCGAGCTGAGGTAGTTAAAACTATGTCGGCAACTGTTGTTGCTGGGCTGCGTAGTGCATTAGTAATCAAGATAATAGTTACGCCGCGATTCTTAAATGCTTGCATCACATCGACGGTATCAACGGTCGTGCCACTATGGCTGATTGCAACAAGTGCATCACCTGGGCCAAGAAGGGAAAGTGAAGTTAGCGCATTATGGCTATCGCGCCAAGCTATAGCATTTTTACCTTGGCGGTTTAATTTAAGTTGTAGATCCATAGCCACGAAACCACCGGATGCCACACCAAATAATCCGATCGTCTGTGCTTTTTCCCAAGCATCAACTGCTGCTGAAAAACTTGCGACATCTAATCTTTGCGCTGTCGATTGAATTGCTAGCGCATCAGCTGCTGCAATTTTTCTAATAATTTCAGCTGGCGAATCTTCAACTGTAATACCGCTATCGAGTTCAGAAGAATCAATGCCGACTTGGCCCATACGGCTAACTTCACCGACCAACGCCATGCGAAATTCTGGAAAACCTTTATATCCAACGGTTTTACTAAAGCGAACAACAGAGGCAACTGAAGTATCGCTATGTTCGGCAAGCTTTGAAATATTCATCCGTGATACTTGAACTGGATCTTGCAAAATGCAATTGGCGATTGCAAGTTCCGTTGCGTGGAAAGCAGAGAGTGAATTACGAATATGGCCCAAGAGGTCTGAAGACGCGGAACTAGATGGTTCAACTACAACGACTTTCTTTGCCATCAAACTCACCACCTTCACGCTAGACATGAAAAAAACCTTCAGCAGATGGCAATGTTAGGTGAAACTCTTGGCCAAAATAAGGGTGATTTAGGGGTAATTAGATAACGATTTGAGCACAAAAGTCCTGCAAGAACGGCTGCCATAGCTCTTCGGTCGGGGTTGGCTCGCCTTGAGCATGCAATCGATTGGTCAAAAGTAGGGCAGCACTTTGGTGAGCAGGTGCAATCCCTAGAGCAACTCCGGTGAAGCCAGTATGCCCCCAAAAGATTTGCTCACCTGAACTAGTTGGGGTGCGCCAATTTCTAAAACCTAACCCCTGCATTGGGTCGCCAGTTACCGTTAGAAATTTATGTGCCTGCCATTGATTAGCAATTATTGCTTCGGCAAAAATAAGCAAGTCTTCGGCAGTTGAGAAGAGACCGGCATGGCCCGCTATTCCACCCAGGCGGTGAAAAGAATTACCATCATTGACTTGGCCCACTAAGTACTCTTCACGCCAATTCGGGAAAGCTGCAACATCTAAATCAACTTTATAAGGAGTATTAGTAGCAACCATTTTCTTTTCATACCAATCACCTTTAGAAGTTGCCGCCACTTCCCCAGCAATAGACCCAAAAGAAGTGTTCTGCAAACCTAGCGGCGCAAAAACTAATTCAGCAAAAGCTACTGGCAAATCTTTTTGAGTTATCGCTTTTACGATTTCACCGAGTGAGATAAAGCCTAGATCGGAATAGCGTCTGCCCGAATTTCTTGGGTGAGTTAGTGGAATTTTGGAAATCTGTTTGGCGACGTTTTCTTGTAAATCATTCGTAAAATAGAGCGGTCGCCATTCCGCTAATCCACTTTGATGCGAGAGTAGCTCAGCAATCGTAATCTCAGATTTGTCCGTACCTCGCCAGGATTCTAAATACTCACTCGCTAGATCAGTTACCTGTAATTCACCTAACTCGATTAAATGAAGTAGGGCAGCTGTGGTTCCGACAATTTTAGTTAAGGACGCTAAATCAAACTTGGTGTTAACCGTAACAGGTTGTTCTTCGGCTACTCCAAAACTCTGTCGCGCTCCATTAGCCGAATAAGAGCGAATACCTTTTTTAGTAGTGGCAAATAAATAGCCAGGTACTTTGGTCAAAGTTTCAGCGCTATTCATAGGTAAAGCCTGCCACTTTCATATCGTAAATAGCCCTCTCTAGCCCACCACGAGGCATCTAGATCGTGAACTAGATCCGGCGCCACTTCAGTCGCAAGTGTGGCTGCCGCACTCAAGCTTTGATCGCCTTCCATCATGCTCCCGATATAAACACCAATACCTGCAGCTGCTGCCATGTTTGCCATCTCGCGAGCTACGGTCAAACCACCAGATTTTAGAAGTTTTAGATTAACTAGGTCCATTGCATTTAGCTCGATTAACTCAGTTAAATCCTTAGGGGTAAAACATGATTCATCAGCCATGATTGGAATTGAGGAAATTGCTTTCACTTTTGCTAATGCTGCAAAATCTCGAGCAGGTGTTGGCTGTTCTAGATAATCTATAACTAGCCCGTTCTCTGCAATTGCTGCAAGAACTTCAGCAGCATCTTCAAAGTCCCAAGCTTGATTTGCATCAATACGAATGTGTGAGCCTGATGGGATTAATTCTTCGATTAGTTGTAGCTTCGCAATTAGATCAGACACCGGTTCTTTGTTTGCTTTAACTTTGAAGTAGGTAAAGCCAGCTGCGACTCGATCTACCACTAATGCAGACAAATTCTCAATTGCAGAAATTGGAATGGTTACATCTGTAGCTATCGAGAATCCATTACTAGACCCGTTCCCAAGTGCTCCGTTTAGCGCAATATCAACTGCCGCTTTTGTGCTTCCAATTAAATCTGATTTCGCAATATCTCTAATTGCTTCAGAAATCACTTTGCCGATAACCAACTCAGGAACTTCGCTTTCAAGTTCAGCCATAATCTGGGTATGGGTATCGCCAGTTATCTTTGGCGTCTCAACGGTCTCACCTACATGCCAGGTTCCTCTATCGTCACATAACTCAAACTTAATAACTTGGTACTCTGAAACACCTCGTAGCGCCGTTACAAAGCGTTCGCGAAGCTCTCGCGAGTAAGTGCTAACGCGGGTAGCGACTACTTCACTCATTGTCAGACCCCCACTAGACTTTCAAGCATGCTAATCCGGCCAGTTGAAAGCAGTGATTTAGGCTCACTGGTGACGGTATTTCGAGCCTGCTGGAACATTTCATACCGAAACCTAATCAGCGCCGAAGTTCGAGAGGCAATGGATATTGCCACCACAACTAATTTATTAACAGCATCAGCTAATCCAAAACCTGGTCGTTTCACGTTAGTTGCTACCGACGATGAAACCTTAGGTTTTGCTAGTTTTGGCAACGATGCAGATGATGAAAGCCGTGGCCATTTATTTTCACTATACGTTTCACCAGAAAGTGCGGGCAAAGGAGTAGGCAGTAAGTTACTTGCCGAAGTTATTTCCGCTCTGGCGCAAATTGATAAGGCAGAGATAGCGCTCTGGGTCTTTAAAGAAAATCCCACCGCAATCGGGCTATACCGAAAGTTTGGGTTTAGCGAGACTGGCCGCGAAAAAACTGACGAACGCTGGCAGATTCCGCAGATCGAGATGTTGCGCAAAGCAATTACTCAATAACTCGCATTTTGGTCGGCTGAATATTTGGTCGTTGTGGCAAAACAAATGCGCCTTTTCCTGGCGTCAATGATCCAAGAATTCTTTCGCCATTTGCTCCAGTGCAGCTAGGAATCTGACCTGGTTGTCCATTAAGTGCAAGATAGCCAATCAACGCGAACATCAGGCCTTCTTTCGCTCGCGGATCGATGCCGAGAACTTGCATTGAAAGTACTTGGCAGTTAGTTAAGCGCTCTTGCAGTCTTGCCATCATAACCGGATTCGCAGACCCGCCACCTGCAATATATAACTTAGCTAATTTGAATTTTTCAACTTCAATTGCAACTGTTTCGACAGTTAGCTCTAGCAGGGTGGCCATTAGATCTGCAATGTTCCATGAAGAAACTGGGCCAACATAGTCAATTAGATAATCCAGATGGAATAACTCTTTGCCTGTCGATTTTGGTGCCGGCAATTGGTAGTAAGGCTCAGTTAAGAATTTTGCTAGTAGGGCCTTATCAACGGTTCCGCTAGCCGCTAATTTGCCATCGGCATCGTAAGAGAATTTGCCCTCAGAATGAGCATAAATAGCAGCGTCTAGCAGGCAATTAGCAGTGCCGATGTCATAGGCCAGCGGAGTCAAGTTGCTACCCGCCACTGTGATATTTGAAATGCCACCCAAATTAAGTGCTCCTTCTGGCGCAGCAGAATTGCCTAGTAATAGTTGATCCACGATACTTACAAGCGGAGCACCATGGCCGCCAGCTGCAACATCGCGAGAACGAATATTTGAAAGTACTTGAACGCCGGTTTCTTCAGCAATCCAAGTTGGCTCGCCTAATTGCAGAGTGCCTTTTGCTTTGTGATCAGTATCAATCCAATGGAAAAGGGTTTGGCCATGGCTAACAATTAGATCTGGTTCAAACTTAAACTTCTTCATGGCGCTTTGAGCTGCTGCACTGAATGCTTGGCCGATTTTGGTATCTAGAATGCAGACTCGTTCCATATCTACTTTACGAGGTGGCATTGAATCCGCGATCATCTCGTGTAATGAATCAGTGTATTTAAAAGATTCAAACCCAATTACTCGCACTTCGACTAAGTCTCCGCTCTGCACAAACTCACAGCAGGCAACATCAATGCCATCGTAAGAAGTTCCAGAAATCATGCCGATAACTTTCATATCAAACCTCCGAACAAGCTACTAAGTGACCCCCTGATAGGTCACGTAAAATTGGTGCAGTGACTGAGCAACTTGGTACCGCAAGTACACATCTGGAATGGAAAGAACAGCCGCTCGGTAGATTAACCGGATCCGGGACTTCGCCTTCAAGAGTACGTGCCAACATACTTGGATCACCAATAATGCTGTGATCGGGCATCGCCGCAATTAGCGCTTTGGTATATGGATGAACTGGGTTTTCAATAATTTCTTCCCAGGTACCAAATTCTACGATCTTGCCTAAATACATAACGGCAATAACATCACTGATATATCTAATCATCGCTAAATCGTGGCTGATGAAAATATAGGTCAGTCCCAAATTTTTACGTAAATCAATTAGAAGATTCATTACTTCAGCTCGCACAGACACATCGAGAGCTGAGACTGGCTCGTCTAAAACCAGCAATTTAGGCTCAGCCGAAAGAGCGCGAGCGATACATACGCGCTGACGCTGGCCACCTGAAAGCTGGTGAGGGTAGCGATTTCGTAGATCTGGATCAAGGCCAACCATCTCAAGCAGTTCAGTAACTCGATCTCTGATTTTATCTTTAGCTACCAAGCCGTGAACTTCTATTGCCTCAGCAATTGAATTTTCGATTTGTTGACGTGGATTAAGAGAGGAATATGGATCTTGGAATACCAACTGCACCTGTGAGTGATGTGATTGCAAACGATCTTTAGCTTTATTATCAATTACTGATCCAGCCCAAGTAATCGAGCCGGCTGATGGAACTTCTAAGCCAACGACAGCACGAGCTAGTGTTGATTTGCCACAACCACTTTCACCAACGATGCCTAAGGTCTGGCCAACTTCAACTTTAATTGAAACACCGTTTAGGGCATTGATAGTCGTACCGGAAGCTCGGTTTAGGTAACGCTTTTCAACGTTAATAATATCTAGAGACATTACTTATCTCCCATCGGATGAAAGCAAGCAACTGATTTTTCAAGAGTGCCGACTAACTTCGGTGCTGAAGCTGTGCATTCTGACGTTGCTTTAAAACAGCGAGGCGCGAATGCGCAGGTGTTACCAACTAGCCAAGGCTTTTGTGGAACTCCAGGAATAGAAGTTAAACGTTTGCGAGATTTGTCAGTGCGCGAAGGCAGCGAAGATAACAACCCATGGGTGTAAGGATGCTGAGGATTCGTGAAGATCTCCTCAACTGTTCCGGATTCAACGATATTGCCGGCATACATAACAATTAGCCGATCAACTAAGTTAGCAACAACACCTAAATCGTGGGTAATCCAAAGCATCGACATCTCACGTTTGCGCCGTTGTTCAGAAACTAACGCCAAGATTTGTTGTTGAATGGTCACATCAAGTGCCGTAGTTGGCTCATCTGCGATCAGTAACTTAGGCGTGAGCAGCAAAGCCATTGCAATCATTACCCGCTGGCGCATGCCACCGGAAAACTCATGCGGATAGCTCTCCATGGCCCGCTCTACCTGTGGAATACCCACTTCGCGCAGAACTGCCTCGACTCGAGCAACCGAACCGTCATCCAACTTTTCATGCGATTCGATCACTTCAAGCAGTTGTCGACCCAACTTCATCACCGGATTAAGTGCTGTCATCGGATCTTGATAAACCATTGAGATATCTGAGCCACGTAAATTACGCATTGTTTCTGGATCAGCTTTTGTTAAGTCAGTGCCATTAAAAATTATGGAACCGCCAGCAATAGCGACTCCGCGTGGGAGTAAACCGAGAATCGAGAGAGCAGTAAGAGTCTTTCCAGATCCGCTCTCGCCCACTACGCCTACAGCTTCTCCAGGCATAATTTCAAAAGTGACACTGTTGACCAAAGTACGAGGATCTTGCACCGTTGAGATTCCAAGACCGCTGACTGAGAGAAGTGGATTACTCATGAACTTCTCCGAGCTGGATCAAGTGCATCGCGCAATCCATCGCCTACCAAGTTAAGACCAACAACAACGATGGTAATGAAAGCTGATGGGAAGAAGAGCGCCCACCAAGCAAAAGCCGCAATTGGTTGTGCTTCAGAAACCATAAGTCCTAGCGAAGCATTTGGTGGCTGGGTGCCGAGTCCTAAGAAACTTAAACCAGACTCAGTCAATATTGCCCAGGAAAGTGAAAGTGCAACCTGTACGACAATTGGGGCGGTCACATTAGGCAGAATATGTTTACGCAGAATACGAAGTGAAGAGAAACCCAATATTCGAGTTACTTTTACATAATCCATTTCTTTTACTGTTAAAACTGGTCCTCGTGCGACTCTTATGAAGATAGGAGTGTAAACAACTGCGATTGCTAAAGCAGTTTGATACCAAGAATTTCCCAGCGTACTTACAATCGCCAAAGCAAGCAGAATTGCTGGAAAAGCGAAGATTACGTCGCTCAAACGCACGATTAGCTGATCAAACCAGCGTCCTAGATAACCACTCAGGATTCCTAGAGTTACGCCGATAGTGGCTGCAATCGAAACGGCTGAGACGGAAACTGTTAGAGATCTGCGCATGCCATCGAGCGAGCGTGAGAATATGTCACGGCCAAACTCATCGGTTCCAAACCAGAAATTTGAACTTGGCCCTTTCATCGCAAATTCTACATTTTGCTCAAGGGGATCATGTGGTAGCCAACCAAAAACTGCACAAATTGAAACAATAACCATAAACAATAATAAAATTGCACCAACGACTCCACTGGTGCTCTGCATGTAATAGTAGAAGCCACCTTTAGGTTTCAATGGATCGCGCTTCATTTTTTGATCCTGGGGTCGATTTTGCGATAAATCAAATCAGTGATCACGTTAATGGCAATGAATAAGATGGCAAATACCATGACGCTACTTTGCACAGTTGCATATTCGCGTTTAGTAATTGCATATAAAACTTGTCGGCCCATTCCGGGCAATGAGAAAATGTTTTCGACAATTACAGCACCACCTAATAGGTAGCCAAATTGAATACCAGTCATAGTGACGATCGGAATTAAAGAGTTTCGTAAAATATGACGAGTTTGTACTTTACGTGAATTAACACCTTTGCCGATTGCGGTACGAACGAAATCTTTATCTACTGTTTCTAGTAACGCAGATCGAGTTGTGCGCATAACGGGTGCCGCTACTGCGATTCCAAGAACTAAACCTGGGAACATCATTTGTTGCAAATTCATCCAGGGGTCTTCCCAGAGGCGCACAAATTCGTAGCCGTTCGGGAAATAATGAAACTTGTTAGCCATGATAGTTACAATCGTTGTACTTAAAACGAAACCAGGTACTGCAAGTGCCATTAGGCCAAATAATTGGCCAGCAAAGTCACGGATACTGCCGGGCTTGCGCGCGCTAAATGTTCCGACTGCAATACCCATTATTACGCCCAAAATTGTGCCAATCAAGGCTAATTCGATAGTTACTGGCAAGGCTTTAGCGGTCAGCGAAGCGATTGAAATACCAGTGGAATATGAATATCCCATATTGCCGGTCAAGAAACTCTGCATCCAAGATAAATACTGCATTGGCAAAGACTTATCGATGCCGTAATAAATTTTTAGTTGATCAATTTGCTCTGGCGTTAATACGCCGGTTTCAATTCCAAAAGCACCGATAATTGAGTCGCCCGGGATAACACGGAGAACTAAGAAAACAAATATTGAAATACCAAAAAGTGTACTTAGAACACTTCCGATACGTAAAACCGGGGTGGAGAGAAGGATTCGGGAAGTTCTCTCACCGAAAGACAATTAGTACTCCTTATTTCATTTAGCTTGAGAACTTTAAGAAAAGGAGGCGGGTAATTTCTACCCGCCTCCTTTCTACTTAATCTACTTAACTTACTTTAGATCAACTACGCGAAGCTCAATCAAGGATCCTGTAGCTAGCGGAATAAAGCCAGTTACATTCTTAGCTGCTGCACGATACTCATAAGGTGCAAATAGCCAAATCCAGACTGCATTGTTCTCGAGTTCTTCTGAGATCTGCTTGTAGATTACCTTGCGCTCAGCAGCGCGACCTGTTGCTTTACCCTTCAAGAACAAGGCGTCCATCGTTGCTGATGAATAACCAGCTACCTTGTTTAGATTTCCGGTTGATGGGAAATAACGGGTGTACATGGTGTCTGGATCGATACGTCCACCATTATTTGCAACTGCTGCTGCAAAGTCTCCAGCTAACCAACGTGAAACGTAAGTTGCGTTATCAAGGATATCGAGCTCTAGGTTAATTCCAGCTTTTGCAAGTTGGGCCTTGAGGTTCTGTGCTGTGCCAGATGCTGTTGCATACTGAGTAGGAGAAACGATTGCCTTAATTGTCAATCCATCTGCATATCCAGCATCAGCTAAATACTTCTTAGTTTTTGCTAGATCTACTTTTGGACATGGGCGATCATTTGGGTCTGATGCATAAGCAGGGCTTGTGATTGGACCAACAACTTTAGCTTCACCAGCGGCTGCAGTCTTAACTACTTCAGCGCGGTCAATAGCGCACTGAATCGCTAGACGTACATCTAGTTTATTAAGTGGAGCAACTCGAGCATTTAATTGCAGAGTTACATAGCCCAAGCCAGGTGTGCGATAAAGATTTAGATTCTTGCCAACTTGAAGGGCAACAGTTGGGCTAGTCAAAACTGAGAACTGAATTGTTCCGGCATTCAAAGCGGCCAAAATTGAAGCCTCTGTTGGAATAATGCGGAATGTAACAGTGTCTAGCTTAACTGGAGCTTTCCAATAGGTTGCATTCTTTTCAAGCTTAACTGATTGACCTGGTTCCCATGAAACATATTTGAATGGACCAGTTCCGTTTACAGTCTTGCCGATCTTGCCAGCCGCAATGTCATCACTTGAAAGCATTGACATGTTAACGCCATCAAGTGCTGCCAAAATTGGCGCATTAGGAACGCTTAGCTTGATCAATACTGATAAGCCAGAACCGGTAACTGAAGTAATCGTGGCAATATTTGCACGAGCAGCTGCAGCGGTCTTGGTATCAAGAATACGGTTTAGTGATGCTTTAACATCTTCGGCATCAAATGCTGAGCCATCGTGGAACTTAACATTCTTGCGAAGCTTCAAACGAAGTTCAGTTGAATCTGCGTTAAAGCCCCATGATACGGCTAGGCCCGAACGAATATCAAGTTTTGGTCCAACTTCAACCAATGAACCATAAACCAGACCTAACGCACGAACTGTTGAAAAACTTGTCGCGGTGTGTGGATCTAACTTATCGATATCAAGAGTTACGCCAATTGCTAAATCTTTTGTTGCGGCATGTGCTGGTGCAACGAATGCAACGCCAGCAACCATCGCTGTGCTGATACTAAATACTGCGAGCTTCTTACTTAACTTCACCTTTTCTCCTTCCAAGGATGAACCCGAATTGGTCCATGTGGTGAAAAAAACCTTCAGGGATTTCCCCGACCCGTGAAAATTATCGGTAGAACGAGGCTAGGTCAAGCGTAATCGGGTAACGGTTTCACTACGATTTTGTTATATCAGCGTTGAGAACTAGCCCTCAGTGAGAGCTTGGCGAATTCGATTCTGAGACGCAGATAAGCGCTCTTTGGCTGAAACCGAATCTAAATTCAGTAAAAGCATCAATATCGCGACTTTTACTTCGTGTCCTGAGTCATTTAAAGCCGCAGCAGAAGCAGCTTTCGTTGCGCCGGTAGCTTTCTCAATAATTCGAATTGCCCGATCTTGCAATTTTTCATTGCTGATCTGTAGATCAACCATCAAATTTCCAAATGTCTTGCCCAGGCGAACCATGGTAACGGTTGAAATCATATTAAGAACTAACTTTTGCGCTGTGCCTGATTTCAAGCGAGTGGATCCGGCTAATAATTCAGGGCCAGAATCAACATCGAGAGCATGGGCACTTCGCTTGCCAGCTTCAGAATTTGGATTACAGGTGATTGCAATAGTTAAAGCACCAACAGAATTTGCGTAATCAAGTGCGCCAAGCACATAAGGAGTGCGACCGCTGGCCGCAATACCAACAACACAATCGGTTGACTTTAAATTAATCGATTTTAAATCTGCGATGCCAAGTTCTGGCCGATCTTCGGCACCTTCGGCAGGTAGTCGCAAAGCAGAATCTCCACCGGCAATAAAAGCAACAACTTGATCGGTACTAACTGAAAAAGTTGGCCCACATTCAGCAGCATCAAGTACACCAAGACGACCAGATGTACCGGCACCTAAATAAACTAACCGACCACCTTGCAACATACGATCTACTACTTCATCAATTGCTTTTTCGATGCGAGGCAAAATTGCATTAACTGCTTTAGGAACTTCGGTATCGCTTTCATTCATTGCTTGTAACAACTCAGAGATAGACATGACATCGAGCAGTTGGAACTTCGCGTCGACTTGTTCAGTGCGCAGAAGACCTAGCTCTGGTTCATTTTGATTAATTGTCATCATTGCCTCTCTAGTGCGCTAAGAATAGGCAGAGGAAAGGGCATTAAACAACTACTGTTTCACTAGATTCTTGACCTGACTACTTCAAAGCCATAAGTTTGCTAAGTGATCATCTCTGCAGCCACCGTGCTTATCGATCAAGAACTGCAGAAAGAGGTATGGCTAGAGATCGAAGATGGCCTAATTCGCTCAATTAATAGCGGTACAACGCCAGAATATGATTTTCGCTACGAAGGAATTTTGATCCCGGGCTTTGTAGATATTCATTGTCACGGCGGCGGCGGCAAATATTTTGGCAGTCTGACAGATTCAGAAATCGCGCAAGTAATTGCTATCCACCGCGCTGGCGGAACTGTGGCTGGATTAGCCAGTTTGGTCACCGAGCCAATTGAAAATCTAATTTCACAGATCAAGCATTTGGTTCCATTTGCACAGCGCGGTGAAATTGCTGGTATTCATTTAGAGGGTCCATACCTTTCACATGCCCGCTGTGGCGCTCACGACCCAGATCTTTTGCGCACTCCAACAATTGCGGAAGTACAAACTTTGCTTGATGCTGGTCAAGGTTTCATCAAGATGATTACCATCGCACCAGAGCTAGATGGCGCACTAGAAGTAATTGAGCATTTGGCAAAATCTGGCGTAATAGCTGCGATCGGTCATTCGCAATCAGATGCTGCAACCGCACAAGCAGCAATTGATCGTGGCGCAAGCGTGGTTACGCATTTCAACAATGCCATGCCAAAAGTTGTTGATGGCCCAGGCACGATGAATACTGCTGTCTTAAGT
>Ga0209401_1000609_pt1 | contig 24226 bp, 24 predicted proteins | sample M_140807_MF_Meta_FD_187318 | JGI IMG/M metagenome (GOLD analysis project Ga0209401, IMG submission 187318) | Freshwater microbial communities from Lake Montjoie, Canada to study carbon cycling - M_140807_MF_MetaG (SPAdes) (version 2) | ecosystem: Environmental > Aquatic > Freshwater > Lake... | reverse complement strand
CCCTCCGGAGGCTCTCGCGATCATCAGCCGGGCCGGATTCGTGGTGGATCCGGGCGGCATCCGCGCCATGGGCCTCAGCCTCACCACGCAAGAAGGCGGACAAAAAGAAAGCCCCCGTTCCGGCGGAGGCGTCTGAGGGTCGGGGGTGTCCCCCGAAGAACCTGAACCACGAGCATGGAGGGACTCGAACCCCCGACCCTCAGAACCGGAATCTGATGCTCTATCCAACTGAGCTACATGCCCAACACCGGGAGAGGTGTACCAGGGACTGTGGCGGATGGAACGGATCCAACACCTGCCCCCGTTGGACCTACCTTAGCCGCAGACCGCCCCAGACCCATCCGGCTGCATCGCCTGGAGCTGCTCCACTTCCGCAATATCGCCGGCCTCGAACTGGAGCTGCAAGCTCCGCGGTTGCTGGTGATCGGTGCCAATGGGGAAGGAAAATCCAATCTGCTGGAGGCCGTGGAGCTGCTCACCAGCCTGCGCTCCCACCGCTGCAGCAGCGACCCTGACCTGATTCGCCAGGGGGAACCAACCAGTCGGCTGCGGGCTCTCACCAGTGAAGGGGACCAACTGGAACTGGAGCTGCGCCGGCGCGGCGGCCGCCGGGCCCTGCGCAACGGCCGCAACCTGGAGCGCCTGATCGACCTGATCGGGCCGCTGCGGTGCGTGGGGTTCAGCGCCCTGGATCTGGAGCTGGTGCGGGGGGAACCCGCCCAGCGCCGCCAGTGGCTCGACCGTGTGGTGCTGCAGCTCGAGCCGATCTATGGCTCCCTGCTGAGCCGCTACGGCCGGCTGCTGCGCCAGCGCAGCCAGCTGCTGCGGCGCGGCCTGGCGCCGGCGGAACGGAGCGCTCTGCTGGATGCCTTCGACCACCAGATGGCGCTGGTGGGCACCCGCCTGCATCGCCGGCGGCGCCGGGCCCTGGAACGCCTCGAGCCCCTGGCGCGGCTCTGGCAGGAGCGCCTAGGCGGCGGGCAAGAGGCCCTGGAGCTGGCCTATCGGAGCGGCACAAAGCTGGAGGCCGAAGCGGCCGCCGATGGGGAAGATGTGTGGCGGGCCGCCCTCCTCGACCAGTTACAGCTGCAGCGCAGCGAGGAGGAACGGCTCGGCCAGTGCCTGGTGGGCCCCCACCGTGATGAGATCGAACTGCTGCTGGGGGGAGCAGCGGCCCGGCGCTACGGCTCGGCGGGACAGCAGCGCACCTTGGTGCTGGCCCTGAAGCTGGCCGAGCTGGATCTGGTTCACGCGGTGGTGGGGGAGCCTCCGCTCCTCCTCCTCGACGACGTGTTCGCCGAACTGGATCCCCGGCGCCAGAACCTGCTGCTGGAGGCGGTGGGCAACGGCCACCAGTGCCTGGTGAGTGCCACCCACCTGGAGTGCTTCAACGGGGGCTGGAGAACCGACGCCCAGGTGGTGCGCATGCTCCAGGGCCGCCTGCAGAGCGTTTGAACCACCGGCTCCGGATGGCGAATCTGTGCGGAATGGGCCACGGCAGGGAGATCCGCACAGGGATGCTGCACCTAAGCCCCTATGGTGTGTTGCTGTTTGACTGGATTCGATGAACCAGCGTCTGTCCTGCCTCCACCCCAACCCGGGATGGAGTGGAGCCGCCACCGAGAAAACCTCCTCCACGCCCGCCATCTCCGACGCGGTTGGGAAACACTGCATCCTCGAGCTGTACGACTGTCAAAGCAGCCGACTGGATGACGAAGCTTTCCTCAGGGACACCATCACCACAGCAGCCAAGCGTGCCGGTGCCACCCTCCTCAACCTCATCACCCATCGCTTCGAGCCCCAGGGCGTGACTGGGCTGGCACTGCTGGCCGAATCCCACATCTCCATCCACACCTGGCCGGAATCCGGCTATGCGGCCGTGGATGTGTTCACTTGCGGGGACCACACCATGCCCGAAAGGGCCTGTCAGGTGCTGGCCGAGGAACTCGGAGCCGCCCGCCACAAACTCACCAGCTTCCGCCGCGAAACTCCAGGATCGATCGCGGGTAGCTCGCGCGAGCCCGAACTCTCCCCGGCCTGAGGATCTCCTCTTGAATCCGTGCCCTTTCCCCCGGGCCGCCTGCGCGGTCCGGGGGATTTTATTGGCCCGATCAGCCGCCGCTCCCCGGCGTCGGGGTGGAGGCAGCGCCACCGGAAGCCGTTGCAGCGGAGCGTTCTCGATTGAGCTTGCCGCTCACCAGGCCCTCCAGGTCGAGGGCCACGGCCGTGAATCCCAAGTCCCCCAGGGCCGCCACCAGCTCCTGGCGCAATGGGCCCTGGGCCAGCCTGGCCAGCACTTCGGACAGGGACCCGGCCGGCAGTTCAATGCGGGCCGTCTCCCCCTGGCTGCGCACCCGCAGCTCGGCGAATCCCCGCGCCCGCAACCAGTCTTCTGCGGCGGCCACCCGCTGAAGACGGGCCGCCGTGATCGGCTCGCCGTAGGGAAAGCGGGAAGCCAGGCAGGGCTGGGCCGGCTTGTCCCACCAGGGCAGCCCCAGGGCCCGGGAAATACACCGCACCCCCTGTTTGTCAATGCCGGCCTCCGCCAGCGGAGAGATCACCCCCCGCTCGCGGGCTGCCCCCAGGCCGGGGCGGAAATCAGCCAGATCATCCCGGTTCACCCCATCAAGCACCACCGCATCGGCGGCGAGGGCGAGCGGCGCCAGCAAACCATGGAGTTCCCGCTTGCAGGCGTAGCAGCGATCCTGAGGATTGCCGGCGTAGGCGGGATCCTCAAGCTCGGCGGTGGGGATTTCCCGGTGCCGTAATCCCAGCCAGCGGGCCTGGGCCTGGGCCTCCTGGCGCAGATGGGGTGCCAGGGCCGGGGAGACACCGGTCACCGCCAAGGCCCGATCCCCGATCCGGTCTACGGCCAGGGCCGCCACCAGGGCACTGTCCACCCCGCCGGAATAGGCCACCACCACCCGGGGGAAGGCGGCGATGCGGGCACACACCGCCCGGTAGGCCTCCCCCAGGTCCGGCGGAAGCGCTTCGAGCAGGGTGAGGGGAGGGGGCGAGGAATCCATGGGGATGATCCTGGCAAGTCCCGTCCCATTCAGGGAGAAACAGGCCAACGGGCCCCGAACCCGCAGCTCGGTTCAGGCGGAATCCATGGGATCCCCCCTGGGGGCTCAGTAGCATCCGCTCATCACCGCCTCCCGATGACGCCCCCGCCCCCCGGCCCTACCCAGACCCCCCAACGGGGCACCGGCCGGGGCATCGGCATCCGCACGGCCGCCGGCAGCGATGAGCGCGCCCATGGTCAGTTGCACGTCTATGACGGGGACGGCAAGGGGAAAAGCCAGGCAGCCCTTGGGGTGGTGCTCCGCACCATCGGCCTGGGGATCTGCGAGCGCAAGCGCACCCGGGTGCTGCTGCTGCGGTTCCTGAAGGGACCCGGCCGCTCGTACGACGAAGATGCCGCGATCGAGGCCCTGCAGCAGGGGTTTCCCCACCTGATCGACCAGGTGCGCACGGGCCGTGGCGACTACTTCACGGCCGACCAGGCCACCCGCTTCGATCGTCAGGAAGCCCAGCGCGGCTGGGACATCGCCAAGGGAGCCATCGCCAGTGACCTCTACTCGGTGGTGGTGCTCGACGAGCTCAATCCCGTGCTCGACCTGGGACTGCTCGATGCCGCCGAGGTGGTGCGCACCCTGGCGGCCAAGCCGGCGGGCATGGAGGTGATCTGCACCGGCCGGGGAGCTCCACGGGAGCTGGTCCGCCTGGCCGACCTGCACTCGGAGATGCGGGCCCACCGCCGCCGGAGCCCCGGGGATCAGGAAGGTCCTGAATCCGGATACGACGACGATGACGTGGAGGCTGAAGCCCGGGAACGGGGGCTCGATGGGATCGAGATCTATACCGGCGAAGGCAAAGGAAAATCCACCAGCGCCCTCGGCAAGGCCCTTCAGGCGATCGGCCGGGGCATCAGCCAGGACAAGAGCCACCGGGTGCTGATCCTGCAGTGGCTCAAGGGGGGCAGCGGCTACACCGAGGACGCCGCCATCGCCGCCCTGCGCGAGAGCTACCCCCACCTGGTGGATCATCTGCGCTCCGGCCGTGATGCGATCGTGTGGCGCGGCCAGCAGCAGCCGATCGACTACGTGGAGGCCGAGCGGGCCTGGGAGATCGCCCGGGCCGCGATCGCCAGCGGCCTCTACAAAACGGTGATCCTCGATGAGCTCAATCCGACCGTGGATCTCGAACTGCTGCCGGTGGAGCCGATTGTGCAGACCCTGCTGCGCAAGCCCGCCGAAACCGAGGTGATCATCACCGGCCGCTGCAAGAGCCGACCCGCCTACTTCGACCTGGCCAGCGTGCATTCCGAAATGGTGTGCCATAAGCACTACGCCGAGCGGGGCGTGGACCTGAAACGGGGTGTGGACTACTGAGCTGAATCACCACCAACCGGCTCGTCCGCCTGCCCCGGTGCCTCCCGCTGGATCCGCGCAGGCTCTCCACGCTGTCGGTCCAATTGGGCGATCCGCGCCGCGATCGGGCTTGCGGCATCCTCCACCTCATCGGCGAGGGCATCGAATTCCAGCTCCACCTCCTGGGTGGCGATAAATCGCCCGATCAGCAGGCCGATCAGCAGGGCTAAATAGAGCGTGCCGGAGAGGCTGAGCAGGATCACGAACCGTTCGCCTAGGGGGTTCGTAGGCAGCACGTCCCCCAGCCCGAGGCCCGCCAGCACCACGAAGCTGAAGTAGGTGAGCCGGTCCACCAGGAGCGCGTGGCCCGCGTTGATGCCCAGGGTGAAGGTGCCTGGAATCACCACCTGCATGGCTGCGGCCACAAGCCCACCGGTGAGGCCCAGGTAGATGTAGCCGGCTGCGGCCCCCGCCATCACCTGGGCATTCACCCGGGGCACCCGTGCCAGCAGCAGCACCAGCTTGAGGGAGGCCAGCAGCGAGAAGAGTCCCGAAAACAGCAGCACCCCGAAACGCAGCAGCTGGTACCCGGCGTGGTGGTCCACCAGGGCGAGGATCCACATGCCCGTGACCGCCCCGAAGCCCAGCACCCGCTGCAGGGCGAGAACGCCCTGCGAGAGACGCCCAAAGCCCAGGGCCGGCAGGGATCGAAGCGACTGGCCAACCTGAGCGGTCAGCAGAACCGGGAGCAGCCAGTGAAATCTTTCACCGGGCAGGGCGGCAACCGGCAACAGCAGCACCGGCAACAGCACGCTGAGCAGCAGCGGCACAAACTGGGGCTCCAGCTGCACCAGCCGCCGCTGGAAGCGCTGCTGCCGTTCGAGGTAGCGGCTGCGCTCGTCCACCCCGGATCCGGCCAGCCCTTGCGCCTGAGCGGCATCGAACCGGTCGCCCCCTGAGGCCATGGGAAGGACTCAGTAGCGGGGCACGGAGGGATCCACCGCCTGGCTCCAGGCGTCAATGCCACCGGTCACGTTGATGCCCTCAATCCCGTGGCGCTTGAGGGCGATCAGCGCCTTGGCACTGCGTCCGCCGAGCTTGCAATGCACATAGAGCTGCTTACCGGCCGCCAGCTCCCGCACCCGCTCCACGGCGGTGCCGCTCTCGATCTGGTCGAGGGGTATCAAGGTGGCGCCGGGGATCGCAGCGATCTCCGCTTCGGGGGGATTACGCACATCGATCAACACCAGGCCGCTGGTGTCGCCATCGAGCAGGGCCTTGAGCTCCACCACCCCCACACTCGGCACGGCGCCGGCCTCTTCCTGGCCGGGAGCACTGCCGCCCACGCCGCAGAACTCCTGGTAGTCGATCAGCTTCTCGATCACGGGCCGCTCGGGATTCGGACGCAGCTTCAGCTCGCGGAACTTCATGCCTAAGGCATCAAAGAGCAGCAGCCGGCCGCTGAGGGTGGTGCCAATGCCGGTGATGATCTTCACCGCCTCGGTGGCCTGAATCACGCCAATGATCCCCGGCAGAACACCCACCACACCGCCTTCGGCGCAGGAGGGCACCATGCCCGGCGGCGGCGGCTCGGGGAAGAGGTCGCGGTAGTTGGGGCTCTCCGCATCCAGGTTGAACACGGTGGCCTGGCCCTCGAAGCGAAAGATCGAGCCGTACACGTTGGGCTTGCCCAGCAGAACGCAGGCGTCGTTCACCAGGTAGCGGGTGGGGAAATTGTCCGTGCCGTCGCAGACGATGTCGTAAGGACGGATGATCTCGAGGGCGTTTTCACTGGTGAGGGCGGTCTCGTAGAGATCCACCTGGCAGTGGGGATTGATCTCGAGGATCCGGGCCTTGGCCGATTCGATCTTGGGTTTGCCCACCCAGCTGGTGCCATGGATCACCTGGCGCTGCAGGTTGGAATGGTCCACCACATCAAAATCAACGATGCCGAGGCGCCCCACGCCAGCAGCCGCCAGATAGAGGAGCAGGGGCGACCCCAAACCGCCCGTGCCCACACAGAGAACCGAGGCCGCCTTGAGCCGCTTCTGCCCCTCCATGCCCACCTCCGGCAGGATCAGGTGGCGGGCAAAGCGGGCCACCTCATCGGGGCTGAGCTGAACGCCGCTGGTGTCGGGGGGAAGCATGGTCGGAAGGGAAGCAGGGCGCGGCCGCTGGGGCGATCGCCTCAATCCTCCATTCTCCATGGCAGAAGCCGGGGTGGTGAGTCCTGCTCCAGCCACCAGCAGCAGAGCAGCGGCAGGGCGGCGGCGCCATCCCCGGGGGGATGCTCCCCAGTGGCCACGCCGCGGATCAGCATCAGGGTCGGGGCGAAGGCCATGCTGCAGTCGGTGGCGGAGGGCAGCGGCGGGCTGGATGGATGGCTGTGCAGCGAGCCCAGCACCTCCAGCCCCTGGGTGCGGGCCCACTGCTGGGCGAGCAACTGCTCGCGGGGATCGATCCGGAAGCGACGCAGCCGTTCGACCGCCGGCTCCCAGACATTGGCCGTGGGCCAGACCCGCTGAAGATGCCAGTGGGTGGGGGGCACTCCCAGCGAATCTTGGGGGCCGCTCCGCCGTGTCCCCAGCAGCAGGGCACAGCCCTCCTCAGGGGCCGCCGCATCCAACAGCCGGTCGATCAACGTCAGCGCCTGACGACGGAGCAGGATTTCCTGTGGCGTGTTCAAGGTCTCCCCAGTACCTTGTGAATCAGTGTGAACCCAACCATTCGCGATGAGCGACCTCAGCACCGAAGCCAAGGAAGCGGCCGAAGCGGTTGGCCATGCCGCTGAAGAAGCCGGAACCGATTTCAACCAACGCTTCGGCGAAGTGATCGGCAAGGTGAATGAAACCCTCGACAAGCTCGACTGGAGCCAGATCGGCAAGGCCGGCAAGGTCGCCGGCATCCTGCTGGCCGTGATCGTGGCCCAGATCCTGATCAAGGGGGTGCTCGACACCATCAATCTCCTGCCGATCGTTCCCGGACTGCTCGAATTGCTGGGTCTGGTGGTGGTGGGCACCTGGAGCTGGGAAAACCTCACCACCAGCGAAAAGCGCAACGCCGTGGTGGACCGCCTCCAGGGAGTGCGCAAGGAATACCTGGGCTGATCCCAGCCCCAGCCACTTGCTCTGTCCCACCGGCTAGCCACCGACGCGGCGATAGCTGTTCAAGACAAGCTTTGGGCCATGCAAACGCCAGAACTCTCGAGAGCCAAAACCTGAGCCCCCGCCCGCCGGGGGCATTTTTGTGTCTTGACACCGCCGCGGCCCACCGGCCCTGGTGACCCCGGGGACCTCAACCAGGCGGATCGAGCAGCAGCTCAGCCATCACCGCCTGGGCCTGGGAGGCATAGCCGCCGCCGAACAGATTGGCGTGGTTGAGCAGGTGGTACAGGTTGTAGAGAGGCACCCGACGGTGGTGGTCGCCGGGTAAGGGCCAGGTGGCCTCATAGCCCGCAAAGAACGGGGCCGGGAAACCACCGAACAACCTGGCCATCGCCAAATCCACCTCCCGGTCGGCGCGGTGGACCGCGGGATCAAAGATCACCCCATTGCCGCTGGTGTCGATGGCGGCGTTGCCGCTCCAGAGATCGCCATGCACCAGGCAAGGATCGGCGCCGTGGCCATCGAGCCAGTGAGGCACCCGCTCCAGCAGGGCCTGCCCACCCCGCAGCGCTCCGATCCTGCTCTCCAGCCGCTCGAGCTGGGGCGCCAGTCGCCGTTCGGCGAAAAAGCGACCCCAGCTGTCCAGCCAGCCGTTCACCTGGGGGCCGGCACCGATGGCATTGTCGCGGGGCCAGCCGAAACGGCCGGGCCGATCCCCCGGCGTGCAGGGGCGCTCAAGGCTGCTGCGATGCAGCGAGGCCAGGGCGGCCCCCAGCCGGCGCCAGGCGCCTGGAGCATGACCGGAGGCTGATCCCTCCAATTCGAACCAAGGAAGCACCAGCACGGCCTGGTTGCCGGCAGCCCCCAGGGCGAGGGGCACCGGCACGCAAAGGTCGGTGCCCGCCGCGGCCCACGCCAGGGCCTCCAGGCCCTCGGCCTCCGCCTCCAACAGGGCCAGAGCTTCGAGGGTGTTGGTCTTGGCGAACACACGGCCCCCCGCGAACGGCGTAGGCCGGGGCTCGGCCGCCGGTGCCCCGGACGGCACCACCGAGAGGCACCAGGCGCTGTGGATGCAGCCCCCACCCACCGGCCGCCTGCCCACCGGGCGAACCCCGAGGTTCTCGGCCAGCCAGTCAGCCAGGTCATCCCCCGGCACCGCCCCCGAAGATCCCAGCATCCCCATGGCCCTCGGTGCATGGCTAACGCCATCGAAGCATCCGGGCTGGGTGCGGGCAGGCCATGCTGCGGGAGCGGAGAACGACCCTGGTGGGATCGCGGCATCCGGTGCACCGGAGCCGATCAGAACGCCACTGCAGCAGCGGCGTCTGGATCCGGGTCTTGCTGAAGCAGGGCGGCCGCCAGCTGGATGGCCCCGTGGCAAGCATCACCCCGAGGGGCCTCCAGGATCCACCCCCGCCGCCGCAGACCGCTCTCGAAAGGGTGGCGCAACCCCACCAGATGGATGAGCCCGCCCCCCAGGGCAGCCACCGGTGGTTGGCGCAGATCCAGGGCCGCGGCCACGGCGGCCACCATCGCCACCAGGGCCTCGGCGTTCTGGGCCAGGATCGTGCTGGCCCGGGCGTCGCCCTGCTGCGCTAGTCGGTCAACCACCGGCGCCAGCCGGGCGAAGCCCGCGGCGCCGAAGGCCGGTTCCACCACCAGGGCCTTGATCCGCTGGGGGGCGCCCGGATCCTCGGGATCCAGGCCGAGGGCCAGCCAGATCGCCCTCCGCAGGGGACCATCGGGCTCCCGGCCATCGGCCATCCGCAGGCTGAGGGCCAGCCCATCACGGCCGATATCCATGGTGGATCCGGCCCCATCGAGGAGCCAGCCCCAGCCGGCGCAGCGGTGATGGCGGCCCTGGCCATCACTGCCCACGGCGATCGTGCCGGTGCCGCTGATCACCACGATGCCGGGCCCCTCCGGGAAGGCACCCCGCAGGGCGGTCCGCTCGTCACCGGTCACCACCAGCCGCTGCACGGGCAAGGCCAGCGCCTCGACCGCCAGGTCCAGCCCCTCCTGCTGCACCGCACTGCCGGCCTCGATGCCACTGGCCCCCACCGCCGCCGCCGCCAGGGGGTCCTGGCGCCGCCCCGCCGGCAGCCCCTGCCGGGCCGCCTCCAGGCTTTGGCGCAGGGCGGCGACGAACCTCTGCCGCCCTGCCGCCGCCGCCAGATGGGAAACCCCCGGCCCCTCCCCCTCCGCCAGGGTGGCGCCGCTCAAGCGATCGACCAGCCGGCAGGTGGTGTGGGTCTGGCCGGCGTCGAAGCCCGCCAGCAGAACCGACAAGGCGGCGGCCGGGGCCAGGGGAAAGGGGTCGACGGTGGCCGCCATGGCGGGCTCAGCGGTGGCTGGGGAGGTGAGTGAAAGGCCTTGAGAGGGTGGGCTCGGCTTAGGAGGGAAGGGTGGCGTCCGGGTCTCGAACGGAGCTGGAAGCCCCGGTGACCTGGGGAGCCTCGGCCGCTGCCGCCGCCGCCAGGGTGGCGAGGCTGAACAGGGCCAACAACTGGACCTCCGGCCGGAAGAAGATCGTGTCAGTAAGGCCCTGCACGCCAAGCCCCGCGAACGCCGCCACCGCAGCCAGGCAGGGGAGATTGAGCATTCCCTGGCCTTGGCCCTGGCGCAGCCCCGTGCGCACGGCCGTGAACAGCAGGGCCACACCGGCCAACAATCCCGGCACGCCGGCTTCCACCAGCAGTTCCAGGGGGATGGAATAGGCGCTGAGGGCGTTGAACTTGGGTTGCTGGTAGAGGGGATAGATCAGGTTGAAGGCGGTGTTGCCCGGACCGATCCCCAGCCAGGGACGGTCCTGGATCATCGCCAGCACGGAGGTCCAGACGTTGATACGGAAGTTGTTGGAGCTGTCCTCCCGGCCGGCCACCAGGCTCATCACCCGCACCCGCAGGGGCTCCACCTGGGTGACCAGCACCACCAGGGCCACGGCCGTGCCCACGAACAGCAGCAACGGCAGCGTGCGACGCCAGAAGGGGGGCCAATGGCGGGTCTGGCGCATCGCCAGCAGCAGGCCCAGCAGGCCCAACGAGGCCACCATGCCCATCCAGGCACCGCGGCTATAGGTAAGCACCAAGGCCACGAACCCCAGCACCAAAGACGCCAGGGCGAAGAGACGGTGCGGCAGGGTCCGCCAGCGGAGCAGGGCCACCACCGCCAGGGGGAGGATCGGCAGCAGGTAGCCGCCCAGCAGGTTGGGGTTGTCGAGGGTGCTGTAAATCCGCACCGTGCCCTCCGCCACCGAGTTGCTGTCCGACCAGCGGGCCAGCTGGCTGGAGTCGGCATAGAGCTGGCGGATGCCGATCACGCTGGTGAGCAGTTCCCCGGCCAGCAGGGCGGCCACCAGGCGGTCCCACCAGAGCGGAGAACTGGCCAGCAGCTGGCGCAGCAGCGCGTAGACCCCCAGATAGCTGGTGAGTTTCATCAGCCCCTTGGCCGCGGCCAGCGGCACCGGCGAGAAGCCGACGGCGAGCAGTGCCACGGCCAGCACCGCCAGCAGGGCCAGGTTGATCGGACCGATGCGCCCGGGCGGGGTGCGCAGGGCCCAGAGCACCCAGAGAAGGCAGCAGGCGGCGATCAGCAGGCTCAGTCCGCCCCGGGTGACCAACGGCAGGCCCGCCAGAAGCGCGCCAAGCACCAAGCCGGAGATCAGCGGCAGGTGCTTCGTGAGGCTGCCCGCCGGGGAGCCCGCCAGCAGGCCCTGCCATCGCAGCAGCATGGGCTTGGGCGGGGCGGGGGAGAGCACGGAAAACCGGCAGCTTATTTGGGATTATCGGTGCCGCCGGCCCGCCTTTCCAGCCGGCCCGGCGATTTCGGGTGGTCGCCGCCCGTCGTGTGCAGGCGTTCCATGCCCATACCCGTTGCCTGTGCCCCTGGCCTAAGGCGTTGGGATCCGCACACCGCCTTCCGCTCGGGCCGCAGCCGATCCGATCGCGAGCTCCAGCGTCTCCAGCGCGGGCACCGCCTCGTGGTTGCGCCGGTAGAGAACCCGATACACCGGTAGCCCCTGGGCGAGCACGTGGCGCTCCCGTTCCGTGGGCACCGGCAGGGGATTGGAGGAGCGCCAGGGCCGTCCATCCTCGACGGGCCGCTCGAAGCACGCGCTGGCCTCACAGAGCGCCACCATCGGCGCAATCACCGCCTCCACATCGCTCTGAAGGAAGAGCTCGGCGCCGGGCGCAAGGGCTGCAGCGATGGCCCGCAGCAGGGGCGGCTGCAACACCCGCCGTTTGTGGTGCCGAATCTTGAACCAGGGGTCGGGGAACTGGATCGAGACGCGGTGCAGCAGGCCACCGGGCAGCTCGGCCAGCCAGTGCTCCAGGCTCACGTTGGCGTTGCAGTACAAAAAGCGCAGGTTGGTCAGGCCCGCGGCGATCCGCTCGGCCTCGGCGACCTCCACCAGGGGCCGGCGGATCTCCACGCCCAGATGGTTGTGGTCGCTCTGCAGGGGCGCCAGGTCCAGCAGGAAGCGGCCGCGGGCGCAGCCGATGTCGAGCACCAGCGGTTGGTCGGGGTGGGAGAACAGCTCGGCAGGCGGCGGCAGGAGCCGCAGCTGCTGGTGGATACGGCTGAGCGGATTGACGTGCTGCCGCACCCGTCAGTCCTCCGGCACCAGGAAGCCCCAGCTGGCGGTGTAACCATGCAGGTGGGTGGTGCTCCCCACCGGCCCGATCTCCCCGTTGCAGAACACGCCGGCGATCGGCAGCTGGTCGAAGGCCTCGCGGCAGAGGCTCACGTCCCCATCGGGATGCCCATAAAGGCCGCGGCCGCGGCCGAGGCAGGCGAACAGAAAGGCCGCCAGGGGCTCGGCCGGTCGACGGGCCGCCTGGCGCAGCAACTGCCGCGATTCCTCCCGGGACGCATCGGCATCCCGCAGCTGGAACTGCACCTTCTGGCCAATTCGCATCCGTTCGCCCACCGCCACGGCACCGTTGCGAGGGTCCACGCCGATCAGGTTGCGCACCAGGAAGGCCGGCGGCTGTTCTCCGCTGGGCTCCAGGCTGAAATCACTGCGGGCCACCCCCAGAAAAAGGGAGTTCTTCACCTGCTCGCGCTCCGCGGCATTCAGCCCGCTGAGGATGTTCTGCAGCGCCTCCACTGGGCTGCGGCGCTGGGCGCCCTCGCTCACCTGCAGCACCACATTGCGCTGGGCCTGCTCCACCTCCAGCACCGGACCGATCGGCCGGCAGCCCTGGGCCACCACCGGCTGAAGGCGCCAGGCGCCGCCGATCAGGCAGCCCACCGCGCCAGTGCGCACCTCATCCCCAAACAGCAGGGACCCATGGGGAGCGCTGTGCTGGCCCGCGATACCGCCCACCTTCGCCACACTGGGGAAGGCGTAGTCGAGGCCGCCGATCAGATCGTTCACCGCGGTGCAGCCCGGATCCACCAGCAGCAGCATCCCGTTGCCATCTTTCGGCCCGCCCCCCACCGCCGTGAGCCAGGGTTCGGCGGGGCCGTCGAGGTCGGGGAGGTCGGCCGTATCGAGGCAGAAGGGATGGAGTTCTGCCCCAGGGAGGTGCAGCAGGGTGAGGCTGAGGGCGGGTTCATGCTCCAGCTCCCGGGCCTGGCCACCAGCCTCGGTACCCACCACACCGCCACCCAGACAGCCGATCCAGTGCTTGGCCTGCAGCTTCTGGCGCAGCAGGGGAAGCAGGCGAGGCAGGTCGCTGGCGTAGCTGGCGGAGGCGAACACCAGGGCCAGGTCGGCCGGAGGTGCCCCCGCCAGCTGGCGGGCCAGATCGTCCACCGCCCCCTGGAGGGAGGGGTCGCGGGCCAGGCCGCTGCGACACCAGGCGGGACGCTCACGCCGCGCCAACCAGGGGAAGGGGGGGAAGGCAGCCATCACCGGACCCTAGGTCCCGGAGGGGTGAGCGGATAATGGCTCCATACCGCCCTCGATCGTCCGTGCCGGATCCGCTTTACCGCTCCCTGGTCTGGCTGGCCGTGCGCCTTGGCCTGCTCTTCACGGTGGGGTTGCCCCTGGTGCTGCTGGTGTGGACCTCGCTGCGGCAGGAGGGGGCCCTGGGGCGCCTGCTCGGGCTCTACTGGAAGATGGCCAGCCTGCTGCTGATCGCCCTGCTGCTGCTCACCAACAAGGCTCCGCTGGGCTTCGCCCTGCTCGTGGCCGCACCCCTGCTGCTGGTGGCCGTGCTCTGGTTCTGGGTGGACCTCAATGAGGAGCTCGCCGATTTCCCAACCTGGCGCGGCCTGCCGCTCACCGTGCGGATCTGGCGCTGGAGCCTCACCTTTTATTCGCTGGCCCTGGCAGCCCTGGCCAGCACAGCCCTCTCCTGCCTGACAGGCGGGCTGGAACGCCCGGTCTGCACCGCCTGGCTGGAGGCCCCTGGCCAGCTGCATGGCGTGCTGGCCCAGATCTTCGGGTTCGTGTTCGGCGGCCGCTGGACCCCTGCGGTGGCTGGGTTCCTTGGCTACGCAGGCCTGGCGGGCTTCGCGGTGGGTCTGCTGCAGTGGCTCCTCGTGCGGCTGCCCCGCCAGGGGCGCGTGGCCGGCGAATTCTGAACGCCGTGAACCCCGTGACGTTCCCTTCACCCCCGGAGCCAGCGCCGGGCGCCACCGCTGCCACCGAACAGCTCCTGGCCAGGCTGGAGGGGATCAGCCGCGAGCGCCCCGACCGGGTGCTGCGGCTCCACGGAACCCTGCGGCCCTTGCCGGCCGTAGGCGGTAGGGAACCCGGCGAGGACCCCGAAGCAGCAGCGTCGCCGGTTGAGCCCGTTGAGCCCTTTGAACTGGTGATCTACCGGGGCTTCTCCAGCAGCACCACCCACCCCACCGCCTTCGATCCCGACCAGCCAGCCCTGCCGGAGATCGCCCGGCTGATCAGCGCAGAGATCCTGCAGGCCCCGCTGCGGCCCGGCGAAGCAGAGGGCCTGCTGGCGGGGCCAGGGCCAGCGGAGTTGTTCCTGGAGCCTGGTGCCTGGCCGTAGGTGACGGGGCTCGGTCCCAAGGAGGGCGTTTCTAGGCTGCAAACTCCTGGGCACCGGAGCTTGCAACTGCGGCATGTGATCAACCTCCACAAGGGATCCACCGCCCTGGTGATCGGTGCCTTGATGCTGGCCTACGCCAATGGATCCCTGGGGGCTTGGGTGTATCTGGCCCTGCATGGCACCTACGGGATGCTCTGGTTGCTCAAGGAACGGATCTTCCCCGACCGCCAGTGGCAGCAGCCGATCGGCTGGGTTGGGGCCGTGGGGGGCTTCCTGGTGCTGGGGCTTTACTGGCTGGCGCCCTTTCTGCTGATTTCTTCCGGCGCCGTGCCGCCCTTGCCGCTGGTGGCCCTGGCCATCGCCCTCAATCTGCTCGGTGTGTTTCTGCATTTCGGCAGCGATGCCCAGAAGCACTTCGTGCTGAAGCTGCAGCCTGGCCTGATCGACGATGGCTTCTTCGCCCGCTGCCGCAACACCAACTACCTGGGCGAGCTGCTCATCTACCTCTCCTTCGCCCTGCTGGCGATGCACTGGCTCCCGTACGCAGTGCTAGCGGCTTTTGCCTTCGGCGTGTTTCTGCCCAACATGCGCAAGAAGGATGCATCCCTCTCCCGCTACCCCGGCTTCGCCGCCTACCGGGAGCGTTCGGGTCTGCTGCTGCCGCGATTGTTTAGCTGAGCCGGCTCAGCCCTCCAGCACCGCCACGCAGCGGCCGCAGACGGTGGGGTGGGCGGCGTGCTGGCCGATGTCGGTTTCGTAGTGCCAGCAGCGCTCGCACTTCTCGCCTTCGGCCCGGGCGATCCGCACCGTGATGCCCTCGTCGCTGGCTTCGGCCAGAACGGATTCGGGGGGCTCACCGCCGAGGTGCAGGGCTGAAACCAGCAGCCAGTCGACCAGGTTGTCCACCTCAGGGTGCGGGCTGGCCTCCAGCAGGGCGAGGGCCGCGGCCAGGCTGCCCCCGGCTTCGCCGAGCTCCAGCTGGACCTGGGCTTCGAGGGAGGAGCCGATTGCCTCCGCAGAGCCCTGGGGATGGGTGAAGCCCACCTGTTGGCGACGGCAGGCCTCCAGGAGTCGGTTCACCCGCGGCCGCAGGGTGAACAACAGCTCACGCACAGCGGCATCGGTTTCAGCGCCATAGCCCCCTTCGGCACCCGAGCGCCACTCCGCCGGCACCGTGGGCCAGCCCCGCTCAAACACCGAGGCCTCGGCCACCGGATAGGGCAGGTTCTGCCAGATGTCCTCGGCCATGTGGCAGAGCACCGGCGCGATCAGGCCCGCCAGCCGTTCCACCACCAGGTGCAGCACGGTCTGGCAGCTGCGGCGGCGGAAAGAGTCGGCGGCGCTCACATACAAACGGTCCTTGGCGATATCGAGGTAGACGTTGGAGAGATCCACCACGCAGAAGTTCTGGAGGGCCTGGAAGAAGCGGTAGAACTCGTATGCGTCGAAATCGGCGCTAACCGCATCGATCAACGCCGCGGTGCGCTGCAGCATCCAGCGATCGAGCAGGGGCAGCTCGGCGATCGGCACCGCATGGCCGCCCTCGGCCTGGGGCCGGGGATCGAAATCATGCAGGTTGCCGAGCAGGTAGCGGGCCGTGTTGCGCACCTTGCGGTAGACGTCGGCCAGCTGCTTCACGATCCCCGGCCCCAGCGGCACATCGGCGGAGTAATCCACCGAGCTCACCCAGAGACGCAGCACGTCGGCGCCATAGGCGGGCTCCTGCTTCTCGTTTTTGCCCCCTTCCACCAGCACCGCCGGATCGACGACGTTGCCCAGGGATTTGCTCATCTTGCGGCCCTTCTCATCGAGCACGAAGCCGTGGGTGAGCACGCGGCGGTAGGGCGCCCCGCCGGTCACGGCCACGGCGGTGAGCAGGCTGCTCTGGAACCAGCCGCGGTGCTGGTCGGAACCCTCCAGGTAGAGGTCGGCCGGGAAGTTGAGGGGGGGGATGCCGGAGGAGCCCACCTCAGGCGCACCGGCGGAACCTTCTTCCCCGGGCCGAACGCCACGGGATGCTGCCGGAGGCTGGGCCGTAGCGGCCTCGGCCGCCCCCAACGCCCCGTCGCCTGCTGCTGGGCTGGCGAGGGTGACCCCCGATTCCGTTGCGTCCTTCAGACCCCCCAGCACCCCCGCCCAGGAGGAGCCGGAGTCGAACCACACATCCATGGTGTCGGTGCCCTTGCGCCACTGGTCGGCCTGGTCCGCCCAGGCGGGGGGCAACAGGCCGGCTTCGTCGCGCTCCCACCAGACATCGGAGCCGTGCTCGGCGATCAGGGATTGGATGTGGGCGAGGGTGTCGGCGTTGAGCAGCACCTCGCCGCTTTTGCGGTGGTAAAAAACCGGGATCGGCACGCCCCAGGTGCGCTGGCGCGAGATGCACCAGTCGCCCCGGTCGCGCACCATTGCCTCGATCCGGTTGCGGCCGCTCTCCGGCATCCAGTTCACGGCGCCGATCCCCGCGAGGGCCTGGTCGCGGAAGCCCTCCACCGAGGCAAACCACTGTTCGGTGGCCCGGAAGATGGTGGGTTTTTTGGTGCGCCAGTCGTAGGGGTAGCGGTGGGCGTAGGTCTGCTCGGCCAGCAGGGCGCCGGTGTCGCGCAGGGCCGAGAGGATGGCGGCGTTGGCGTCCTTCAGCACGTTGAGGCCGGCGAAGGGGCCCGCTTCGGCGGTGAGGGTGCCGCCCTCATCCACCGGGCAGAGCACCGCCAGGCCGTGCTTGCGGCCGGTGTTGAAGTCGTCGACGCCATGGCCCGGCGCCGTGTGCACCAGGCCGGTGCCCGATTCGGTGGTCACGTAGTCGCCGCCCACCACCACCGGTGAGGTGCGATCCAGCAGGGGATGGCGATAGAGGATGCCTTCGAGGGCCTGCCCCTTCACGGTGAGCACCGGCTCCAGCGGCCGCTCCAGGGTGTTGCGCAAGCTCTCCACCAGGGCCTCGGCCACCAGCAGATAGCGGGGGGCATCGGCCGGGGCGGAGCCATCGCGGCAGATGGCGTAGTCGAGCTCGCCATTCACCGACACCGCCAGGTTGGCCGGCAGGGTCCAGGGGGTGGTGGTCCAGATCGCCACGAACAGCTGCTCGCGGTGATGGTGATCGGTGGGGCCTTCGATGCCGTGGGGCCGTAGCTCGCCGGCCAGGGCGGCGGGCAGCGCCACCACCGGGAAGGCCACGTAGGCGCTGGGGGAGGTGTGGCCGTCGGGGTATTCCAGTTCGGCCTCGGCCAGGGCGGTGCGGGAGCTGGGGCTCCAGTGCACCGGCTTGAGGCCCCGGTAGATGTGGCCCGCCAGCACCATCTGGCCGAACACGCCGATCTGGGCGGCCTCGTAGGCCTTGTTGAGGGTGAGGTAGGGCTGGTCCCAGTCGGCCCAGATGCCCCAACGGCGGAAGCCCTGACGCTGGCCCTCCACCTGCTCGAGGGCGTAGGCATGGGCGCGGCGCCGCAGGGCCAGGGGAGTGAGCTCGCGCCGCTCCTCGCTGGAGATCCCCTGCAACACCTTCAGTTCGATCGGCAGGCCGTGGCAGTCCCAGCCCGGCACAAAGCGCGCCCGCTTGCCATTGAGCAGGGCGTGCTTATTGATGATGTCTTTGAGCACCTTGTTGAGGGCGTGGCCCACGTGCAGGGCGCCGTTGGCGTAAGGCGGGCCGTCGTGCAGGGTGAACACCGGGCCTGGACTCTCCGGGCTGCGCCCTTCACGGCTGAGCCGCTCATAGAGCCGCCGCTCCGCCCAGAACGCCTGGATCTCGGGCTCCCGCACCCGGGCGTTGGCCCGCATCTGGAACGGCGTCTCCAGCAGGTTGAGCGTGTCCTTGTAGGAGGCCGGGCCGGCGGTCACAACAGCGGGAGGCGGGAAGGGGGGATTATCCCGTCCCGCCTGACCGGTGCCCGGGACTTCCGCCTGGAGGCCCCTCGGGCGGCCCCCTGGCCCCGCGGAGGTCAGGCTCTGGACTCAAGCCCTGGGGAGGTCATGGCCTGCGTGGCTTGGTCCGGGACTGCTGTGGGTTCCGGTACCTGGTCCATCCCCGCGGGGGCGGGAAGCAGGGCTGAGGGGCTGGCCGGGGCAGCATCGGTTGGGGCCGTGGGCACGGGCTGGGAGTCGCCAGGTCCCTCGAACGGTTCGGGGGCCGGACCGGCGTCCGCCGTCGGGGCCGCCAACGGATTCTCCGGCCGCACCCAGCGTTTGCCCTTGCGTTTCCCCCCGCTTCCGGATGGGGCCCCACCGCCCTGGCCGCCCGCGGCGGAGGTGGCGCGGTCGCCTCCGCTCTTCAAGGCGCCGATCCCCGTCGTGAGGGTCCCGATCCCAGCGCCGACCCGCTCCACCAGGCCGGTGCTGGTGATGCCGAGCTGGCGGAAGCTGGAAGTCCAGCGCTCCTGCGACCCCAGCCGCTGCCGTTCCTCCTCCGTGAGCTGGCGCCAGCGGCCCTGGCCCACCTCTAGGCCGAGGCGGCCGATCAGCAGGGCGCCGCAGAGCACGCCGAGCATCGGCGCTCCGGTGAGGCGCTCAGCGCTGGTGACCAGGTCGAGCCCCAGCAGGAGCACCACGGCGCCCCAGGCCGAGTCCCGGGGCCGGCTCAGCTCAGGGGCCAGCAACGGCAGGAGCAGCAGGGTGAGGCCAAGGGGCAGGGCCAGCAGTCCCCCGAGGGTGGCGAGCATGGCCGGCGGCGACAGGATCCGGCTCCATTGTGCGTGCTCTGCTCGGACCACGCTCTGCCTAAAGTCGGATCCTGCCCACCTGGCGGAATTGGTAGACGCGCTGGGTTTAGGTTCCAGTGGCTTCGGTCGTGGGGGTTCAAGTCCCCCGGTGGGCATGGCTAAAACCGTGGTGCGCCAGGGGTGCGCACCACGGTTGGCAGGGCCTGCGGGGCAGGTTTTGGACACTGCAAGGCCGACCGGCTTCTCATCAGGACCGCAGCTGGCCCGAAGCAACACGGCCTGCCGAGACCTTGAACGGTCCCTGGCCGCTGGCGCGGCGAAGGCTGCGATGCCGAACGGGGTCGGCGGGGATGGCAGGGGTGGAAAGCTGTCGGCGGACTGGTCGAGCCGGCGACAGCCTCCAGGAACGACGGGATTCAGCCGGGCATTCCGGAAGATTTAGCACCGATTTGCCCCTTTGTGTGATCCAAGTCACTGACGAATCAGCCAAGAGGATCCCTAATTCATAAAACGGCCAAAACCCTTGCACTGCCTAGGTCGAAGCCGATCCGACTTTAGATCCACGGCGCTGCATTTCGGCTGTATATGCTGTGCAACAGCCGCCAATTGTGCCGGGCATGGTGAGTGTCGAGGAGTTGGCCTCGCTCGACTGCGTTCTCTGGCAGCGCACCGGCAAGCAGGCCGCCAGGGCCTTGGGCTGCAACCAGAGCACCATCTCCCGCCGGCTGGGCCGCTGCCTCGAGGTCTTCGACCTGAAGATGCGGCGCATCCGCCACGAATGGGACACGCCCTTCTCAGCCCTGCTCCAGATGGAGCGCGAACTCCACCAGCAGGGCCGGTTGCTCGGCCATATGCCGCTGCGGCTGGAAGCCTGCCCCCTGGCGGGGCCGATGCTCGCCCACCCCCTGCCCCAGGGCTGGATCGGCGGCTGCTACGACCACGTTGGCGTGGAACGGCCGATGCAGTTGCTCCGGGATCGGGTGATCGATGCCTGGATCTGTGATGCCGTCGACGACCTGCCGCCCCCCGCCGGGCGACCCGATCTGGCCCTGCACCCCCTGTGGCGCAATCCGGTGGCCCTGCATGCGGCCCCCGGCCACCCCCTGGCCCGCGAACGGGGCCTCACCAACGACGACCTGCGCTCCTTTCCCTGCCTCGACATTCCGGCCGGGAGCTTCGAGCGATCCCGCAATCTGCTGCACGGCCTGGGCCTCGACCATCGACCCACCAAGCTGCTTCCCTACTCCCAAACCGACTGGGAAGACCGCGCCAAGGACGCGTTCACTCTGCTGTGCTTCACCTCCCTGAACCGCCTGGCCAACCCTGACCTGGTCCCCCTCGACGCGCCGGCCCCGTTCAGCAACGGCGGCGCCTTGGTCTGCCACCGGGACCTGGCTGACCATCCCCCGATCCGGATGCTGCTGGAAACCCTGCGGTTCCGCCTGGCGCAGAAAGCCGCGGCCATCTCGGATCTGGAGCGCGTTTAGGGGAAGGGCGAGCCGGCAGCCAAAGCAGTCCAAGCCCCAATGTCCGTAATCTGGTGGGCCTTCCGGTGATCCGGCTCCGTCTCAGGTCCTCTCTCCGCTGATGTCCCAGGCCCTGGCGCGCATGCCGGCTTCCCTCCCATCCCCTGCAGCACCCTCCGATCCCGAGGGTCAGCGCCTGTCAGCCTCGGTGCGCAGCGTGCCGAAGCAGTTCCTGGATCCCCCAGCGGCCTGGAATCCCACGGTGGGCCTTTTTCTGGCGGGCTATGGCCTGGCAGCGCTCACCATCTGGGGCTGGTTCGTGGGGGGCTGGTCGCTACCGCCGCTGCTGGCCCTCGGTTTCCTGGCGCTCCACCTGGAGGGCACCGTGATCCACGACGCCTGCCACAACGCCGCCCACCCCAACCGGTTCTGGAATGCGGTGATGGGCCATGGCGCTGCGCTGCTGCTGGGCTTCAGCTTCCCGGTGTTCACCCGGGTGCATCTGCAGCACCACGCCCATGTGAATGATCCGAAGCACGATCCCGACCACATCGTGAGCACATTCGGTCCGCTCTGGCTGATCGCGCCGCGCTTCTTCTACCACGAAGTCTTTTTCTTTCGCCGCCGCCTCTGGCGGGGCCATGAATTAATTGAGTGGGCGGTGGCGAGGATGGTTTTCTTTGCCATCGTTCTGCTGGCCATCCAGCATCAATTCCTGCCCTTCATCTTCAACTGCTGGTTTGCCCCTGCCCTGATGGTGGGCGTGACCCTGGGTCTCTTCTTCGACTACCTACCCCACCGCCCCTTCAACTCCCGCAACCGCTGGCACAACGCCCGCGTTTATCCCGGCAGGCTGATGAACTGGTTGATTATGGGCCAGAACTATCACCTGGTTCATCACCTCTGGCCTTCGATTCCCTGGTTTGAATACAGGCCGGCCTATCAGGCGACTCGCCATCTCCTCGATGCCAAGGGCTCACCCCAACGGCTCGGCCTGTTCGAAACCCGGCGCGATGGCCTCAACTTCCTCTACGACATCCTGCTCGGCGTGCGCAGCCACAAGCTTCAGCGCAGCAAGCTGCGGCCCCTGGCCGCCTTGATGCCCACGCGGCATGCCCGCCGACGGGTGATCGAACTGCTGCACCGCACGGCGGTCTCGCCGCACCGCTGACCAACTCTCCCGGCTCAATCGGCCAGGATTTTCGGCACCCGCACGAAATCACCCTCCCGCTCCGGCGCCAGATCAAGGAGGTCCTCGCGCACAGGCGTGGGGTTCACGGCGTCATCGCGGGTCACATTCACCACTTCCACGGCCCGCGTCGTGGGGGGCACCCCCTCGGTGTCCACCTGCTCCAGGTGGGCCACGTAGTCGAGGATCCTCTCCAGCTGGGTGGTGTAGGTGGCGATGGTGGCCTCGGCCAGGTCGAGGCGGGCCAGGTGGGCCACCTTGCGCACATCGTCGGCGGAGATTTTGCCCATCGTCGTGTCAGCTCCAATGGCACCGAAGCTAATCGGAGCCTGGCCGAGGGGGGCCATCAGGCAGCGGGAGCATCCGCCAGAAAGTCGCGCAGATCCTCCACCAGGGCGGCGGCGGCGGCATCGAGAAAGCGGGCCCCGTGATCAGCTTGGGCCAAGTAGGGGTCCGAACCCATGCGGCCATCGGGATGGCGGCGGCGAAAATCCTCCGGTCCATGGATCGGCCCGGCCGGGGCCGCCTCCGGCAGGGGGCGCTGGGCCGCCACCAGGGAAGGCTCGAGGTGGAGGGTGAGGGCAATCTCGCTGGGGGTGGCGTGGTGGCCCTCCCGATCGCCATAAAGCTCCCGGGCCAGCCGCATCACCGGCGCGGCGGTGAACCAGTTGGCCAGTCGACAACGCAGATCCCCGGCCACCGGCAGTCCCCGGGTGGCCGCAGTGCCATAGGCCTGGGCAAAGGCGGCCCGGCTGGTGGCGATGTTGCCACCGTGACCATTCACCACGTAGATGCGCTCAAAGCCATGGCGGGCTAAGGAGAGCACCACGTCGTGGAGCACCGCCAACAGGGTGGCGGGCTGCAGGCTCACCGTGCCCGGGAAGCCGAGATGGTGCTCGGCCATCCCGAAGGCCTGGGCCGGGGTCACGAGCACGCCGCTGCGGCGCCCGAGCTCAAGGGCCACCGCCTCGGCGGTGAGGGCATCGGTGCCGATCGCCCCGGTGGGGCCATGCTGCTCGGTGGAACCCAGGGGCACAATCACGCCCTTGCAGGAGTGCAGGTAGCTCTCCACCTCCGGCCAGGTGCGCAGCTGCAGGCGAATGGCCTCAAGTGGCAGGGGCTCGGCCGGAAAGGATCCGCAGGCGGCGGCTTGAGGGCCCACGGTGATGGGGGATGGGGTCGACACGCGTGCGCTGCAGATAGACGATCAGTGGGCGGTGCCGTTGCCGTCGTAGGCGTCGGTGTCGTAGTAGCCGCCCTTGGTGCCGAAGAAGAGGGTGGCCAGGCAGAAGAGGCCGGAAACGGCAATCAGCACGGTTCCGAGGGTGAGGCCGGTGGAGTGCATGAGGGCAGGGCGGGGCGCGGTGACCAGAGGTGTCGTTCCAGTCTGGCGCCGATCGCCGCTTGGCGCCGTGGGCAGTGGCGGGCCGGAGAAGCGCCCCACGCCAGCAACCCGGCAACCGCCAGAAGCCCCCGGACCTATTCGCTAACTTTTTGCATGGACATCTGACGCAGGGGAGCGCTAATCACTTTGAGCTTTCTGCAGTAGATATTTGCGAAGGCATCGATGGCCAGCTTGGGGCAGCGAATCGGATCGACGCCGCTTGCCAGGGGCTCCTGCCACAGGTAGTCATCAAACACAATGATTCCCTGGGTTCTTAGCAATTCAAATCCGAGAACCGCGTCGAGCAGCACATCTGGCGCCTGGTGGGATCCGTCGATATAAATAAAGTCAAAATATCCCTGCCTGCCTGCGGCGAGGAGCTTTGGCAATTGCGTGTTGCTTAAGCCCTTGTGAATGGTGACACTTGCTTCATGGCTTGTCCTGGATCTAGCCACCTCCACATTGTGGTGAAATCGAGCTTCCACTTCGGTCATGTCCGCCTCGGCGGATCCACCCGACTTGTGCTCGATCCCCCCTTCCCAGCTATCGATGCAATGGATTTCGACATTGCGAAGGCTGGCAAGGCTTTCGATGAGGTAGGTCGTGCTGTTGCCCTCGTAGGAGCCAACCTCCAGAATTCGTGCCGGCCTCAGCTCGCTGAGCAAAGGGCTCCAGACGGCTTTGTGCTGATCGAACCAACTATTGGTAAAAATATAATCCGTTTTCACCGATGTCATTGTTGTTAATTTGATCTTTTTGCCATCGTAGCAATTGCATCAGCACCGCCTCACCCCCTCGCCTGGCCATGACCTGAATCACCCAGCCCACAATCAGGTTGCGGGCTCAGAACCATGCTGGTGCCTTGACGGCGTTTGACGCCGTGGCAGCTGTCCAGACCTTCCCAAGGCCACTCCCATCGCCACCACGCCCTCCCAGCACCTTCCAGCCCTCTCCCAATCCTTCTTCGCCCGCCCCGCCGAAGTGGTCGCCCCCGATTTGATCGGCTGCCGGCTGGTGAAGCGCCAAGTCAGTGGCGATCTGCTCTGGGGCGTGATTGTGGAAACGGAGGCCTACAGCCAGAGCGAACCGGCCTGCC
>Ga0209401_1000607_pt1 | contig 24248 bp, 23 predicted proteins | sample M_140807_MF_Meta_FD_187318 | JGI IMG/M metagenome (GOLD analysis project Ga0209401, IMG submission 187318) | Freshwater microbial communities from Lake Montjoie, Canada to study carbon cycling - M_140807_MF_MetaG (SPAdes) (version 2) | ecosystem: Environmental > Aquatic > Freshwater > Lake... | reverse complement strand
AAGCAGCGCACTGACCGATGGCACCGCCTTCCTCAAATAGGGCGCCACATCCGCAATCAATTTCTTCCCCTCCTTATCTTCCCCACCCTCCAACAACCCCTCCACCAGCTCTACCCCGGCCGAGGCTACCCCCGTCAAACCCCCCAGCTCCAGCCGCCCCGGAGACATGGAGAAAGAAAGGGTCAACGGCAAGGTGTGCCGGTCCGACTTCAACTTCGGCGCGGCCGCCAGAAAAAGCTCCGCCTGATCCCAGTTCAGCACCTGAGCCGATTCCGCCAACTTCGTCTCATAACGGAATCTGCCAATCCCACTGGCCGCCTCACACCCAAACCACTTCATTCTTTTCAGATACTCCCCCGAACGAACGGGGCTCAACCCCGCATCGGGTCGACTCATCCAATCCTCTCTCTTTTTTCGGACGGAACCTTTTCTCACCTCGATCTCCACATCTTGCAAAAGCAGTTCGGGGCGGGAGATCCGCACGCTGAAGCCGCCCGTCTGATTGGTTGGTTCGCCCAGATCCTCCGCCTCCAACTCCACCGCAAAGAGCTCTTTTCCCTTTCTTTTCATCTCGACCAAAATTCGGTCTCCGTGGGTGAGCCCTTCTTTGATCACTCCGAAAAAGCGAGCCTCCTCATCATCGTCCACTCCGCCTCGGAGAAACTTGAGGATCGCACCCACCAAGGCGAACGCTGGGGAGATCGGCCCTAGGAGCAGACCCCAAACCGTTCCCGGTCCGGGGATCGCCCCTGAAAGGGCTGCTGCCACTCCGGCAGCTTTATCGAGGGCGCGACGCGACTCCTCATCCGACTCGGCTAGACCCACGCTGATGCCAATTCCTCCGGGATTCCGGCCAAGATAAGCAACTCGCCGCAAATATTTCTCATTCACAGGACCTACCCCGCTGAAGGGGATGACGGTGGACTGACCGGACAACGTCAGTTCGATGACACCTTCCCGATTGGGTCCAAGATCGCGCGAAATAAAAGTCCGTGGATCGACACGGATCTCCTTGATCGTAATCGCGAGCAGATTTTTTTGGGGAATGGGTCCGCCTTTCCCCTTCACAACACGCAGCGTAGCCCCCGCACGAAAGAGGATCCGATCCAGAGCCATTGGCTGATGTTTCTCTTATTCTCTAAAGAATCAATTCTGTTTTGAGGGGGGCTATCTCACGCCAAGGGCGCAAAGCCCCGACGCGGGTCGGGGTAAAGACGCAAAGGATTTCAGATGCTGGAAAGTACAAATATGGTTTTGAGTTAACGTAGCGTCCGCGGCGACCGTAGCGTGAGTCCCTGGTTTCCTCACGCCAAGGGCGCAAAGTTCGCGAAGGATTTTGGGTGATCGCCCGCACCATTTTGGAGTTCTTCCCACAAAAACAAAGGGCGAATCCCGAAGGATCCGCCCTTTGCCAACAAGAAAGATTAACCGACCGACTTAACTTCTCCGACGAATACGCAAGGCAACTAGCCCAGCCACACCGAGGGCCAAGAGAGAGGCCGAGGAGGGTTCGGGGACAGCAACTGTGCCTGAGCCGAGCAAAAAACTCGCATCTCTGATTTGTGTGTAATCTGATGCGGAAGGAGTTGTATTGAAACCCATGGTAGCCCCGTCGGACGCAATGACCCAATCTGTGGCTCGCCAAATATTGTAAGTATCACCGGCGATGGTTGAGGTCTTGGAGGCGTTAAATACCAAGACCGCAAATTGATCGAGGGGAGTGATACCGTTGGCTAAGTCAAACGCAATACCCCCACTCAGCGTTCTATTAGTAGTTCCAGTTACCGCGGTAGTTCCCATCACGGTAAAAAGCGATGCATTGTATGTACTGTCGCTGGTCAATGACTGACCGAAATTGATTATGCCATTGCCGATCAATGTGCTCCATGCTGTTGAAGCGTCATCTTTGTTCAGCCAAATAGCAACTTGAGTCGCTGTCAGGCCCAATGGATTGGTAGGGCTGTTACTTAACAATGCGGTTCCAGTCAACGTTACTGATGCGGGCAAGTTGTGAAGCAGACAGCCGAATGCTACAAGTGCGGTGAGGATTGTTTTTTTCACGTTTGTTGTAGCTTTTGGGTTTATAGATGTGGTTTAGGTTATTTTCTTAAAGATTACTGATCATGCTTTTATCGAACAACATATGGTATCGGAGGATTCCAAGTCACCGTGCTTGAAGCCCCAGCGGCTTTTCTAATCACAACCTGTGCACCAGCAGGTATTACCACGCTATTTTTGAGGCCATCATCTGGATTACTTGTGTCATACCAGCCTGCAGCGAAATCGATGTCCCCTGCGAAGTAAAGGTAACTTGCAGAAGCAGATCCATTGTAACCGGAGCGACCAAGAGGATACATTAAAATTTGGTCACCCGGATTGTAGACATCTGCTGACGGCAAAACGGCCCCCGAAGTAGCTAAATCCGAATTCCCAAGCGTAACGTCAGCCGGGAACTTGTTATACAAAATATTGTCCTGACGGCCTGATGTGCGACGCACGACATCTAAGGCCATTTTTTCGGCAGGAACAGTGCCAACAATGGGAATAGAGAGTTCTGATGCGGTGGTATTTCGAATGGTGAGTCCAACCTCTGGGGACAGAACAACATCGTTTTGGGGTTGGTCAACGTTATCGTTATCATACCACCCTGCGGGGTAATCGACAGACCCTCCGTGATAAATGTAAGCTTTGCTAGATGAGATGTTCACCCCTTGGGCCGCTGGATTATATAAAAAGACATAAGCGACAGGACTAAAGGGGTCGGGAGAAGCGGGAATGCCTCCACCGCTCGGCAGGAGAGTTCCTAGTGTCCAAAATGGTTTGATTTCAAACGAATTGCCACTGACAAAACCGGGAATGCTTGCAGTGAGCGTTACGGATCCAGTGGTAGAAGAGCTAATTTCCTCCCACTTGCCTTCCGCTGTGCCGGAGGTCACTACAAGGAAATTCGCGCCTGAAAGAGACGTGATGCCAGCTGCGCTAACTATAGCGTTGTCAACGGTTGTTGATGCACCTGTGAAGACTGAGGGGCGTTGCATTGGCAACCCAATACGCTGATCCGATCTGGCTTTAACTACATATGTGACATAGCCAACAGGAACAGTACTTACTTGAGCGTTCCCCGCCATGACAGCGGCCACAAGGATTGCGAGAGCTGCGGCGAGTGTTTTCATATTCAGAGTCTCCTTCACTAGTGACAACTTAAACCATGTTTCGTTCAAAATCTATGGGGATATTTCGTTTGTCGCCAAATTGCTATAGTTCTTTTTTCGTTTTTTTTAAATTTACAAGTACTTACATATTATATATATATATGAAATTTATATTGCTCGCTTGGATGATTTGTATTGTTCGAGTTGCAAGAAAGTTTTTTAGCGCCCAGAAATCTATTGCAAAAGCGATATCGAGGAGCTGAAGGAGTAAGTAGGGTCAGCCCGTAGAATCACTCAAATCCGCCTCAATCGCCAGCAATCACCCGCGTCCCAACAGGTCTACCCTCCGCCGCCGCCCGCAAATTCCCCTCGCGAAACACATCGAACACCACAATTGGAATCTTGTTATCCATGCAAAGGGAAAATGCGGTCGAGTCCATGATCTGCAACCTCCGCCGCAAAGCGTCCCCATAAGTGATCGTCTGAAACCGTTGCGCCCGCGGATTTGTCCGGGGATCGGAATCGTAGATCCCGTCCACCTTCGTCGCCTTAAGAAGGGCATCGGCCCCGATTTCGCTAGCACGAAGGGCGGCGGTGGTGTCGGTGGAGAAGAAAGGATGTCCTGTGCCCGCAGCGAAAATCACGACCCTTCCTTTCTCCAGGTGCCTGAGGGCACGGCGACGGATAAAAGGCTCAGCCACGTTTTTCATCTCAATGGCGGTGAGAACCCGAGTCTCCACGCCGGCATTTTCCAAGGCATCTTGCAGAGCTAGGGAGTTGATCACCGTGGCCAGCATTCCCATGTAGTCGGCGGTATTGCGGTCCATCTGCCCCTCATCCGCAGCAGCAGCGCCCCGCCAAATGTTCCCCCCACCGATCACGATCCCGAGCTGAAGAGTCGGAGAAAGGATCCCTTTGATCTGGTGAGCGAGACGCTGAATAATCGGGTGAGAAAGGTGATTAGAGGAGTCTCCGAGGGTTTCCCCAGAAAGTTTCAGGAGTAGACGCCTGGTTTTAGAAGAATGAATGGGAGCATACGAATCGTCCCGATGCGGTTGCCTTTCACTCGGGCTACGCGGAACGGAATTGGGACGGGTGGATTTCACGGGCTTTTTTGAAGAGGGACGACGGGAGGGCACGATCGAGTGTGGCGTGAAAAGGGCACGGAGCGGAAGAAGAAAGTTCAAAGCCGAGGATGTCCCCCCTTAAGGACAGACATTAGCGAGAAACGCCCTTTCCCGTAATTCAAAATAGGAAGGTATGTTGACGAGGGTAGTTTTGGGATTACTTTTTAGTCATGAGCGTAGCGGAGATGGAAAAGGCACTGGCGACGATGCCTGCCCGTGAGAAAAGAGAAGTCGCAGAGTGGCTTTTGGGACAAATCGAGGATCAGATTCCAAAAGACTTTTTCGTAGGCCTGCAACAGGTGCGTGAAGGGCGGACGATCCTGATGGAGGAAGCCCTGCAGAAGACGCCCCCTGCTTGAAACGGGTCTTCTTTGCAACCGAGCTATTCTGGAAAAAGTTTTACGCACTTACCCCGTCGCAAAAGGCATCCGTTCGCAAAGCTTGGGGAAAATTTCAGCTCGACCCTTTTGATCCGTCTCTTGGAACTCATAAAATTCGGATTCTTTCTGCGAGGGCCGGGGAATCAGTTTACTCTGTCGTGATCGAAAAAGATCTCCGGATCCTATTTCTCATGGATGGAGATAAAATAACATCCTTCGAAATCGGAACCCATGAGGTGTATCGGTGATTCAAGCTTGCTAGAGCCTCTCTTTCTTTCTTCCGAATCGCTTTCTTTCTTCCTACTCTTTGGGGCTTATGTCCGCTCCGAAGCTGAATGTTGCCGATGTGGCCGGGTTAGCCCGCTTATCCCTGACCCCTGAAGAGACGAGCAAGTTCACCGCCCAACTAAGCCAGATTCTCGCCCACATGGAAACTTTGGGTCAAATCCCCACAGGCGATGTTCCTGAGGTGGTTCCACCTGCCCAACCCGTCCTTCGCAAGGATGTCCCCTGCCCCAGCCTGCCACTCGACGTCGTCCTCTCAAATGCCCCTGCCCAAAACAATGACCTGATCCTAGTCCCCAAAATCGTCGAATGAGCCTCGCCCACGAAACTCTCGCCTCGCTGCGACGTCGTCTCTCCACAAAAGAGATTCACTCCCGCGATATTGTCAAAGATCTCCTGACCGAAATCGGAGCGAGGGAAAAAACTGTCCACGCCTTCACCCACATTGACGAAAAGGCCGCCTTCGCCGCTGCCGAAAAAGCTGATCCCTCTCTACCTCTGGGCGGAATCCCAATCGCCCTGAAAGACAATCTCAACGCTTTGGGAGATCCCTGCACCTGCTCCTCGAAAATTCTCGAAGGTTACCGCGCTCCCTACGATGCCAGCGCTGTGGCCCGACTCCGTCAAGCCGGCGCTCTTTTCCTAGGCCGAACGAACATGGACGAGTTTGCCATGGGTTCCTCCACAGAAAATTCTGCTCTGGGGATCACCCGTAATCCGTGGGACTCAACTCGCATTCCTGGAGGTTCCTCGGGTGGCTCGGCCGCCGCTGTGGCGGGACGGCTGGCGATTGCCGCACTCGGCTCCGACACCGGCGGCTCAATCCGTCAACCTGCGGCCCTGTGCGGTTGTGTCGGACTCAAACCCACCTACGGACGAATCTCCCGATACGGTCTGGTTGCCTTCGCCTCCTCCCTCGATCAGATCGGGCCCCTCACCCGTACAGTGGAGGATTCGGCGATTCTGCTCTCCGCACTGGCAGGACACGACCCGCGAGACAACACGACCGATCTGCGCAAACCGGAAACTTTCCTGGCAAAGCCAACCGGATCGGTCAAAGGCCTGCGAGTAGGCTTGCCGAAGGAGTATTTCCTTCCCGGAATGAATGCGGAGACCGAGGCCGCAATCCGAAGTGCCTCCCAATGGTTTGAAAAAAATGGGGCTACGCTCGTCGAGGTGTCCCTGCCCCATACCCCTGCCGCGATCGCGGTCTACTACATTTTGGCGACGGCGGAGGCCTCGGCCAATCTGGCTCGCTTTGACGGAGTCCGTTACGGCCGGCGGGCGGTGGATCCGAAAGATCTGCTGGATCTCTATCAGCGGACACGGTCGGAAGGATTTGGGCCGGAGGTGAAGCGCCGAATTATTCTCGGCACCTTCGTCCTCAGCCAAGGATATGCGGACGCCTACTATCGCAAGGCGCAGAAGGTGCGGGGTCTGTTGCGACAAGATTTTGAATCGGCATTCACAAAGTGTGATCTGCTGTTGACCCCGACCAGCCCCGAACCCGCCTTCCCTTTAGGAGAACGGACGCAGGATCCGCTGAAAATGTATTTGGCCGACGTTTTCACCATTTCCACCAATCTGGCAGGCAACGGAGCGATTTCCCTGCCGTGCGGTTTTACGAAATCGAATCTGCCGATCGGTCTTCAGCTGATCGGCCCCCGATTCGGCGAGGAAAAAATGCTGCAAGCGGCGCATGCTTATGAGCAGGCACACGATTTCTGGAAACGGATGCCGCCGCTATGAGCTCCTCGGGAAATTGGGAGGCGGTCATTGGTCTGGAGGTACACGTGCAGTTGCGAACGCGCACGAAGATGTTTTGCGGATGTGTCAATCAGTATGGCGGGGCGATGAACAGTCAGGTCTGCCCAGTGTGCTTGGGGCTGCCCGGCAGTTTGCCAGTGCCGAATGAGGAGGCGATACGGCGAACGATTGTCACGGGTCTGATGTTGGGGTGCCGGATCGCACCGGTGGCTCGGTTTGATCGAAAGAACTACTTCTATCCCGATATGCCGAAAAATTATCAGATCAGTCAGTTTGACGATCCGTTATGTGCGGGGGGCACGGTCGGGCTGGATCCGTTTCTGTTCCCCAAAGATCTTCAGGATGCGGACGAGGCGAAGGCAAGGAGATCGATACGACTAACTCGAATTCACCTGGAAGAGGACGTGGCAAAATCGTTCCACTATGAAGAGCGCAGCGGGATCGATTTCAATCGGGCGGGCACGCCGTTGATGGAGATTGTCTCGGAAGCGGATCTGCGGACCCCGGGGGAGGCGTTCGCCTTTCTGGGGTCGCTCCGGCAGGTTTTGCTGGCGGGAGACGTGAGCGATGCGGATATGGAGAAGGGTCAGATGCGTTGTGACGTGAATGTTTCGGTTCGACCTACGGGTCAGCAGGAGTTCGGCACAAAGGTGGAGCTGAAGAATTTAAATTCGATCAGCGGGGTTCGGCGTGCGCTGGTGTATGAGATCGCACGCCAGATTGCGGCGGTGGATAAGGGAGAGGCAATTCAACATGAGACGAGGCGGTGGGATGACGAGGCGGGGGCAACCTTCACCATGCGGACGAAGGAGAAGGCGCATGATTACCGCTACTTTCCCGAGCCTGACTTGCTGCCTGTGCGAACAGATCAGGGGTTGCGGAGTGCGGCGGAGAAGAGCCTGCCGGAGTTACCTGCGACCTTGCAGGATCGTTTGATGAAGGAGAATGGGGTGACGGCGTATCAGGCAAGCGTTCTGGCGGCGGATCGTGCTCTTTGCGGTTACTACGAAAAAGCGGCGGCCGGAACGAAGCATAAGGCGGCGGTGGCCAACTGGATTCTAAACGATTTTCTGGCGACGCAACCTGACCCCGCAACGACTCCGATCAAGCCGGAGTATTTTGGGGAGTTGGCCACGTTGGTGGCGGAGGGGGGCATTAACAGTGCCCAAGGAAAAAAGGTGTTTGCGGAGCTGATGGCGAATCCTTCTTCCCCCAAGGCGCTGGTGGAGAAGTTGGGGCTGGCACAGATTTCGGATGTGGGGGCCTTGGGAGTCTTTTGCGATGAGGCGATCGCGGCGAATCCGCGAAGTGTGGAGGATTATCGGGCTGGAAAAAGCAACGCGATCAACGCGCTGAAGGGATTTGTCATGAAAAAAAGCCAAGGGAAAGCCAATCCTGCGCAGGTGGATGAGATTCTGAAGGCGAAGTTGTCTGCCTAGACGGTTGCCCTTCCCCCCGACCTAGGCGATGTTTTCTACGTAGCCATGATCTCAAACGAAGCCTATGTGCTGGAGTTACTGCAGACCTCTGGGGTGGTCAGTCTGGAGGATATGACCTCCTGTCAGGAAGAAGCGGCGTTGCAAGGTCACTCCACTTTGGAGGGAATCAGCAAGCGCGGGATCCTGACCCCTGACCAGATTTTAGAAATCGTGGCCAAAGATTGTGGGATGGAGTTTCAATCCACTATCGACCATGTGGATGAGGATGTGTTGGCGACAATTCCTCCAGCCGAAAGCCGCCGTTACCACGCCTTGCCCTTGAAGCGTCTGCCTTCGGGGTTAAGAATCGCGATTCCTGATCCGCTCGATTTCGAAACCTTAGATGCGTTGCGGTATTTACTAAAAACCGATTTGGAACCGGTGGTGGTTCCGTTGGCCAAGATCGATGACGCGATTGTGCGCTTTTTTGGAAAGACGGACGAGTCGCTCGCCTCCCTCATGGCGAATATGGATGGAGGCGCGGTGGAGCTAAAAACCGGTGGAGCTGGAGGAGATGATGAGGCGGGAGAGGGAGATGCGCCGATCATCCGTCTAGTCTACGGATTGATTTTGGAGGCTCACCGTTTGCGGGCGAGTGACATTCATATTGAGCCGCTGGAGAAGAGATTGCGCCTGCGCTACCGAATCGACGGAAACATGCAGGAGATGAAAGATCCGCCCAAGCGACTGCAATCGAGCATCATTAGCCGACTGAAAATCATGTCGAACATCAGTATTGCAGAGAAGCGGCTGCCTTTGGACGGTCGTATTGCCTTGGCCACGGTGGATGGGCCGACGTTGGATCTACGGGTTTCGACCGTGCCGACGATTCACGGAGAGTCGGTGGTCATGCGTATCTTAGACAAAAAGAATTTGATGTTGGGCCTGCCGGAGTTGGGGTTTTTTGCGGACGATCAAGCGATTCTGGAGCGGGTGATCAACTATGCCGACGGAATCTTTCTCGTCACGGGACCGACCGGGTCGGGAAAATCGACCACGCTCTACGCCTGTTTGAATACGATCAATAAGCCCGATCGAAAGTTGATCACCGTCGAGGATCCGGTGGAGTATCAGTTGCCTGGAGTGAATCAGGTGGCGGTGAATACGGAGATCGGAATGACCTTTGCGGCGGCCTTGAGGGCGATGCTCCGACAGGCGCCCAATATTATCATGGTGGGAGAGATTCGAGACGTGGAAACAGCCTCAATTGCCATCAATGCTTCGCTGACGGGGCACTTGGTCTTTTCGACTCTGCACACCAACGATGCGCCAAGTGCCATCACCCGTTTGGTAGACATGGGGGTGAAGCCGTTCTTGGTTTCCTCATCGATTCGGGCGGTCTTGGCCCAGCGACTGATCCGCAAAATTTGTCCAGACTGCAAGCAGCCCTACACCCCCACGGAGGCGGAGTTGCGTGCGTTAAATCTTCTTTCGGCCAATTTGTCGGAGGCGCGTTTTTCCAAGGGGCATGGTTGCGATCGCTGCCGAGGAACTGGGTATCGTGGGCGGGCAGGGATATTTGAAATTTTTGTGGTGGATGACGAGATCCGCCATTTGATTAACGAGGGAGTCCCGGTGTCGAAGATTCGGCAACGGGCGCGGGATTTGGGGATGCGGGTGCTGCGGGAGGACGGAATTCGCAAAGTAGTTTCGGGAATGACCACACCGGAAGAGGTGATTTCGGCTACGATGGGAGATAAGGATTAGTCATGGACGCGCGTTTTCTCCTTCCCTTTTTGCAGGAGCAGAATGTTCTCTCCGAGGAGCAGGCACGGGAGATTCAGGATGAGCTGAGCCGGACGGGCAAACCGGTCGAGGTGATTTTGGGAAACTTTGGCATTATTCAAATGCCGCAGATTTTAGAAAAGATTTCCGATAGTTTAGGTCTTCCTCTTCTCGCGGATTTGAGTGGGCTGGATTTAAGTCCGGAGTTGCTGGCGAGGATTCCTCCCCATACAGCACGGAACTTAGGTGCGCTGCCAGTAGCGGGAGACGAAACGACTTTGACGGTCGCACTGGCCGATCCATTGGCGGTGCAGGCGCTGGAGGATCTGCGATTCGCGACGGGCCGCGAAATTGCTCAAGTGGTGGCGCCCCCGGATCAGATTCAGCCGCTACTGGACAGGCACTACGGATCGGCGGAGGTCAATGTTGACGATGTGCTCAAGGAGTTGGAAAACGCTCCCGAAAGCACTTTGGTTTCCGAGGGGGTGGATTTAAATGAGGCGGGTAGCGCCCCGATCATTAAGTACGTCAATACGATCATCGCCCGGGCAATTCATGCCAAGGCGAGTGACATCCATTTAGAGCCGTTTGAAAAAGAGTTTAAAATTCGCTACCGGGTGGACGGGGCGTTGTATGAAATGGCGCCGCCTCCGCGACGCTTGGCCATTCCCCTCACCTCTCGTGTGAAGGTGATGGCGAATTTGAATATTGCGGAGCGAAGAGTTCCGCAAGACGGGCGAATCCAGACTTTATTGGCAGGGCGACAAGTCGATTTGCGGGTATCGACCTTGCCGACTCAGTATGGGGAGAGCGTGGTTTTGCGGGTATTGGATCGTTCGGTGGTGAATTTGGATTTGGAAAAGCTGGGAATTCCGAAACATATTTTCGACTACATCTGCGAAACGATTGAGAAACCGAACGGCATTTTTATTGTGACAGGACCGACAGGATCGGGAAAAACGACGACCTTGTACTCCTGTTTGGGGCGAGTGAATCAGATCGATACGAAGATTTTGACGGTGGAAGATCCGGTGGAGTACGAGCTGGAGGGAATTATTCAGGTTCCAGCGAATGAGGCAATCGGCCTGACGTTTGCCAGGGCGTTGCGGGCATTTTTGCGTCAAGATCCGGATAAAATTCTGGTGGGAGAGACGCGCGATCTGGAAACGGCGCAGATTGCCATTCAGGCAAGTTTGACGGGGCATTTGGTCATGACGAGTTTGCACACCAATGATGCGGCGGGTGCGGTGACGCGTTTGCTCGATATGGGAGTGGAGCCCTTTTTGATGTCCGCCACGATGGAGGGGGTTTTGGCACAACGACTGCTGCGGCGCGTTTGTAAAGAGTGCCGGACTCCATTTCGCCCTAAAGAGGAGGTGTTAAGTCAGCTGGGAATGACCCCTTCGGAGGTCGGAGATCAGCCCTTTTATTTTGGCAAGGGTTGCGAGGTGTGCAACGGTACGGGCTACAAGGGACGTGTGGGAATCTATGAACTTTTGGATATTCGGGAGCCGATTCGGCTTTTGATCAACGAGCGGGCTCCCTCGGTGGTCATCCGTCAAAAGGGTATTGAGCTGGGAATGACGACATTAAGGCAGGACGGAATACGGAATCTCCTTGAGGGACACACCACCATCGAGGAAGTTCTTAAGTACACCTAACGCCCATGCCCCTCTTTGCCTATACCGCGGTCGATGCCCAAGGAAAAACCCATCAAGGCACCCTCGAGGCAAACAACGCATCGGATGCCGCGGCCGCCGTAAAGAAGAAGGGTCAGTTTCCGACCAATATTTCGGAGACGACTGCGGAAGCTTCGGGCAAAGGGAAGAAAAAGGGATTTTCGTTTAATCTATCGCTGGGTGGGGGCGGGGGAACGGGAAAGGTTCCGGCAAAAGTCCTGACAATCTTTACACGCCAATTATCTACCCTGATTAGCGCGGGCCTTCCCCTCTTGCGAAGTTTGCGGACCCTGGGAAAGCAGGAAAAAAATCCCAATTTAAAAAAGATTATGGCCGGGTTGGCAGAATCTGTAGAGGGTGGGACAACCTTTTCGGAGGCGCTCTCCCAACATCCGAAGGCCTTCAACAAGTTGTATGTCAACATGGTCAAGGCGGGCGAGTTGGGTGGAGTTTTGGAAGTCGTGCTAACTCGGTTGGCAGAGTTTGCAGAAAAGAGTCAAAGAATTAAGGGCAAGGTAACCTCGGCGATGGTTTATCCGCTGGTCGTTCTGACGATTGCGGTCGGCATTGTGACATTTTTGATGCTCTTCATCGTCCCCAAATTCGAAGCAATCTTTAAAGACATGCTGGGAGGACGTCCCCTGCCCTTCATCACCCAAGCGGTGATGGATTTAAGCCGCTTCATTCAGGGGAACTTTATTTTGATCGCTGTCGCCATTACGGTTTTTGTTTTTGCGTTGCGCTTCGCCATGCGTCTTCCTGGGGTGGCGGCTACTTTAGATACCTACACCTTAAAGATTCCGCTTTTTGGAGACATGCTGACCAAGACATCGGTGGCCCGCTTTAGTCGGACATTAGGAACGTTGGTTTCCTCCGGTGTGCCGATTTTGCAGGCCTTACAGATTACAAGGGATACCGCCGGAAATCTGCGGGTAAGCAAGTCGGTTGAAAGCATTCACGACAACGTCAAGGAGGGGGAATCGATGGTCAGCCCGATGGAGGCGAGTGGTATTTTTCCTCCGATGGTGGTTTCGATGGTCCAGGTCGGCGAAGAGACGGGGCAACTTCCCGACATGTTAACCAAGGTGGCAGACGTTTTTGAAGAGGAGGTGGACAACTCTGTCGCCGGACTTACCTCGATGCTCGAGCCAGTGATGATTGTTATGTTGGCACTGGTGGTTGGAACAATTGTCGTCGCCCTTTTCTTGCCCTTGATCACGATTATCCAAGACCTTACCGGCGGCGCCTAGTCCGATGGTAGAGGTGGCGGTGTGTCGATTCGGGGAGGATTTAGCCTGGACTCGAAATTTACCCCGTGGGGTGCGGTTGACGGTCTACGAAAAAAGCCCACCCGATCAGTCGCCGTGGCCTGGATCGATCCCGCTGGAAAATCATAGCCGGGACGATTTTGCCTGGCTTCACCACTTGGTAGAGAGATACGACGATCTGGCAGAGTTGACCGTATTTGCGCAAGGGCGCCCCTTCGATCACGCCCCAGATCTTCACCGCGTGATTCGTTCCTACGTCAAAGAGGAGATTCAACCCGATTTTGCCTGGCTGGGTTTTTTGTGGGAAACAGACGATGCCCGGGGTCGACCCTCCTTTGTCAATTGGTCCAAGAATCCAGAACGGCGTGAGCTAAACTTAGAGGGTTTTTTTCAGGCGATGTGGGGAGAGAACGCTCCGGAAAAAGTTCGCTACGTAGGCGGGAGTCAGTTCGCCCTTTCAAGAACTGCGGCCCATCGCCGCTCGCGAGATTTTTATCGGCGGGCGCGTGACTTATCCCAAACGTTTCCGGACGCAGCTCACACTTTTGAGCGGACCTGGGATCGGATTTTCTTGGCTCCCCCTCTGGACCCAACTTTATTTGGCCCCACTGGCATGAGACTGCTGAAATCGGTTCGGCCCAAGCCGGCTGGGGCAACTTCGCGTCAGGGTTGATCCGGCTCAGTCGGCGGGGCTTTAGCCCCAATACGGGCTTGAAGGGTGGAGAGTCGCTCGCGAAGGGAGGAGGGTTGTTGGACAACGCCGCCTTGGATCGAGACATCTCCATCGGTGTGCTTGGTCAGAACAGGTTTGTCGACTCCCGCTTGGCGCGTCTCCTCCCGTAAAATTTGCCCATCAGGGTTGACGACGGTGAGGCGGTACTTACCTGCGGCCACAGCATAAAGAAGGTGGAGGTTGTTTTGCGGATCGAACTCCGCCACAGGTTTTCCCAAGGGCAGAAACGCACCCAGACGGCGGGAAGGATACACCTGATTTTTTTTGGGGACTTCAACTCGCAGGTAGAGGCCGACATTGGGGTCCTCATAAAATTTGAGAAGAGAATAGATTCGCCGCTCCTCCCCATCTCCTCGAGGGACAGTCCAGATGACCTCTCCTCGACCGATGAGAAAATCCAGAGAATCGGTCATTAAAGTTTCCCCAGAGGGGAGCCGAACGGAGGCGCGGGCCCGATATCCACCCGTGTCCCGAATCAGGTAGTGAGGGGCAAGGTCGACCGAGATGGAGGTTGATTGGCCTGAGCGCAAGGTTTTCTCGGGCGGCAAAAGCATTTTTTCCGGGGCGATCAGCTGTCCGTCACGCGACTGCACCACCATCTCCAACCATGGCTTTCCTTGGGTCTCAGCCAAACGCAGCTCCCCTGCCCCGAGATTCTTGATTTTGATCGTGAAGGGAATTGGGGAAAACTGAAGGTAAGAGGCTTTGGGAGTTTCGATCCTAAGATCGATCTGGGCGAAGCTGGCCTGATGCCCGCCAAAAACTAGGAAAAAAGCGAATCCCCAAACCCTTGCCAAACTTGCTCTCTGCATGAGGTGACAATATGGGCTTGCTACCCAGCCCTCGGCAAGATGGAAGGAGAGCGAAGACTAAGCGGACAAAGAGGCGAGTTGCGACTCTACTGGCTTTGCTTCGGGTGCAGGCGCAGAAGTTGCCTCGGGCACCACTGGCGCTACCACTTGATTTTCAGATCGAAGGGCCGCACGGAGAGCTTTTTTCCAGGTCCCGTAGAAGTGCTTTTTGCATGCCGCAGCAAAGAGGGAAGGATTGGCACGTTTGACTTCAGGGGTGATTAATTTTACACCCTGCTTTTTCAACTCAAGGATTCCTTCTACCAAATTTTCCCGTGTCCACCGTTTCCGACGACGAACATCGGCATAATTGATTCCCGCTTTTTCTAAGGCACTGCCCCAGTTGCCAAAACGGCGACGGGCGGTCGCGATCAGCTTATTGGAGGACTCATCCATTGACTTGGAGCTGAGATCGGCACCTTCGGTCTGCAGGCGGCGAATTTCATCCAGAATGCCATCTTCATCCCAACTGCGGTAACGATAGATTTCTTCGGAGGCGAGACCAGCGGCCTCCAGCGCCGTGCGCCAGTTGCCAAAATATTTGGGCCGAATGGCTGCGTAGACCATGGCGTTGTGTTGGCTGAGGGCCATGGAGCGGAAAGAAAGATCGAAGCCCTTGGAAGCGAGATCACGAATCTCTTCCACAATTACCTCTTTGGACCATTTGCGGTACTTGCGGACATCCACATAAGAGATCCCAGCCTGATCCAGCGCCGCCTGCCAACTACCAAAGTAGCGAATCGAAGCGGCTAACAGCTCTTGGAAATTAAGGCGAACATGGTTCGCGTAAAGGGCCTCCCCTTTATCTCTCCACTGATGGATTTCGGCTATGACACGTTCGGTTGACCAACGAAGATTTTTGCGGGATCTAGTTTTCATGGGGCTATCATTAGTGGGTAATGCTATTTTGTCAAGTTACAGAAAGTTTGCGTATTTATAAGTTGTTCATGCATAACACTATTTATTTATTCACCTGCAAATAATCGGGCCGAAAGGGAGTCTGGAAGGCCTGCTTTAACAATCTTAGAGGCCGCTTTTTCCACCTCGTATCCTACTCTTCGCAAATCGACCGTTTGTTCCTTCGAGTCGTAGATGGCATAGCTGGCACGCCAATCCCCATCCCGGGGTTGCCCCACCGACCCCACATTAAAGAGGAATTTGCGCGCGATTTTCAGCCTTTCCGGATGGACATCCACCCCACGAAAGACAACGGGCCGAACATCCTTCTCCTTTAAAAAAGCCGCGGGGCGATGGGTATGACCAATAAAACAAAGGTGGGTTTTCTGATAGAAAAAACTGGTTTGGGCCTCCAGTTGGGTGGAAATGTAGGCCCAATTTTCTGGGCCATCCAAGGTCGCATGCACCAAGGTAAAGCCCTCCTCCATATGCGTCAGGGGCAGACGGCGAAGATAGTTTAACTGAGCAGGGGTGAGGCGATTCCGAGAAAAAGAGAGCGCCTTTTGGGCGTCGATCGAGAAGGCATCCGGATTTTTTTTGTGGGTCACCAGCTCATCATGATTTCCCCGTACGACAGGACATCCCAAAGCCCGCACCACTTCAAGACATTCAGCCGGATTTGCATTGTAGCCCACTAAATCACCAATGCAGACAGGATGGGTCACCTGCTGATCCTCCATGTCAGCTAAAACAGCTTCCAGGGCCTCTAGGTTGCCATGCACATCACCAAAAATTCCGTACTTCACTTTTTTTTAGACCCACTCCCACTCGCCAGCTCTTTTTCTAATCGCGAGATTTCACGATCCACTACCTCTGGTCTTCTCTCCGCCGCCGGCGGATTTCCCATGGCTGCCCTCAACTCCCGAAAATAGGCTAATGCCCCTCTCTTATCCCCAGCTTTGTCTAGGGCGTATCCTACAAAACGCTCGAGGTAAGGGGGCGCATCCCCTTTCGCAATCGCTTGCCGATAGTAATCGGCCGACGCCTGATAATCTCCCAAACGCTGCCAGTATAAATCCCCCAGCCGCTGAAAAAGGAGTGCCCTCTCCGGAACCGCTTTAGTCCCTCTTTCCAAAAGATCTCGACCCGCCTCGACCCACCGTCGGGCTTCCATTCGTCGCTTGGTTTCACTCGCCTCACCGCTAAATCGCTCTGCCGCCACGGCCGCGTTCCATGCCAAATGCCACGATGCCGTATCCCAAAAAACCGCCACACGGGGTTGAAGCACCGTAGCCAGCTCTAACGAAGTCCTCACTCGAACCCACTGCTGCTCCTCCCATGCTCCGTGCGCTTGCAACATCAGGGCATTCGCTGCCAATCCGCGAAATCCCCCCAGCGCGGCCAAGGCCAACCCCTGCCCCACCTTTTCCCGGATGGCCACCGCCGTCGGCCCTTGAAATCCATAGGTCGCTTTCCGTTGGGCTTGTGTCATCGCCTGCTCCCAAAACGTTTTCGCCCCGCCCCAAGATAAAAACAAAAAAAAGGCCAACCCCGCCGCCATCCACGATTTCAAATATCCCGCCCTTCAAACAGCACGGAAGCCGCCGTCAGCAGCACGGCAATATAGACCGCCGAATATCCCGTCACCTCCAAAGTCGATCGCCACGAGACCGCGTTCCCCGCAATGATTTCATCGATCAAATTATAAAGGTTGAAATCCGGCACTAGGAAAGCCACCACCGCTAAAAAAGCCTTCGCCACCCAACTCGCTACCTCTCCTGACTCCAACCACTGCTCCCGCGCCACCGACTCCAGATGCCCAATGAGATAGACCATCAGTGTCATCGCCATGACAAAAGTAGTGGAGGTCGCGATCGTGCTAAAGAAAACCGCCACCGCCGCCACCACCGCTAATTTCATCTCCACCAAGAGCACCGCTTGCAATAAACGGGGATCTCTCGCCTCCTTCTGAATCGCCGCCGCCGCCGCTGGATCCGATCCCTCCCGTGCGATCAGTTGAGCCTCCTTCCATCCCAAGACACCACCCACCGCGATCGCCATAATTGCCACCATCACCGCGAGAAGCGTGGCCAAGCCCAGATACTTACCCGCAATAAACTCCCACCGACGCAATGGCCGGCACAAGGCGGTCAAAATCGTTCTCCTTTCAATCTCCCCAGGAATCAACTGACTCGCTCCCAACAAACCGACCAAAAGGCCGGTCAAACTGATCGACGCATACCCCAAATCCTTCAAAAACTTGAACTGCTCTTGAAACGAAAACTCGGTGAAGTAGTTCGCCCCGTAAATCAGGACGAGGGCAAAAACCAGCAGCACCGCAAAAACCTTCTGGCGAACCGCCTCCAAAAAGGTATTCCCCGCAACCGCAGTAATCCGCCGCAGAGAGCCCATCATTTTCGCTTCTCCTCAGGCAGACTTCGCAAAAAATAGTCCTCCAACCGTTCTCGAGGCGCCCCCTCCCGCACCACCTGCACCCCACGCTTTTCCAGCCAACCCCTCAACTCCTTTCGGTCCTCCTCCTTTAACCCTTGCACATTCACCTCCCACTCCTTCTTCCGAGTTAGCAAATCCTCTAATCGCCCCTCCCTCAACTTTTGTCCCCGGTGCAGAATGATTACCCGATCCGCCACATCCTCCACCTGCTCTAAAAGATGGCTCGAAAAAATCACCGTCTTTCCGCGGCCCCGTAACTCTAAAATTAAATCCCGAATCTCCCTTGAGCCGGCCGGATCCACCCCCGCCGTCGGCTCATCCAACATCAAAATCTCTGGGTCCCCCACCATCGCCCCTGCCAAACCCGCCCGTTGTAACATTCCCTTGGAATACGTTCGCAGAGGTCTTTTTCCAGCCTCCCCACCCAACCGCACCAGCTCCATCAACTCCTGAATTCGCTTTTCCAAAACTGCACCCCCCATGCCGCTTAACCTTCCATAATACCGCACCAGCTCCGTTCCACTCAAAAAATTGGGAAAATAGGGATTTTCCGGAAGAAATCCTATCTGTCGCCTAGCAGCGATCGTACCTGCCCGAAATCCACAGACCTCCGCCTTTCCCGATGTCGGCCTCAACAAACCCAAAATCATCTTCATGGCCGTGCTTTTCCCACTGCCGTTCGGTCCAAGCAGACCAAACACCTCCCCACGCTTCACCTCCATATCCAACCCCTCCAAGGCCAACACACGTCCCCGAAACCATCCCATGGGAAACTCTTTTCGCAACCGCTCTGTCCGTACTGCCGCACTCACTGGATTTGAAACCCCTTCACTCCTGGCACTGCCTCCACCTCCCGCCCACTCGCCTCCCGAATGAATCCAGCCAGATGACTCTCCCCAATCTCTTTCTCCATCGCTTCAACTTCACCCCGATCCCCTTGCAGAAAAACCTCGACCGTCCCATCGGGTTGATTCATCGCGTGACCTGACACGGTATAGCCCTCCGCGATCTGCCTCACGCTGTAGCGAAATCCCACCCCTTGTACCTTCCCACGATAGGAAATCCGTTTGGCCAGCATTCCATGATTTTGCCTACTTCTTTCCCAATCTTCAACCCCCCCCCGCTCCTTCCCTACCTGAAAAATCCCTTCGCCCCGTCCCTTTTTTTAGCGAAGCTCTCCGTGAATGGCTGCCCCCACCCTCGCCCTCTCCACCTGCTGGCACGCCGACCGCACCACCGACGGTGCCGTCCTTCTTCGCCAAGCCGCCGCCCTCGGCTTCTCTCGAGTCGAACTCAGCCACAACACTCGCTTTAACCTCTGGCCCGGAATCCTCGCTGAACATCGAAACCCTGAAGCACCCAAGATCGATGTCCTGCACAACTTCTGCCCCGTCCCCATCGAGCTTCTTCGCCCACACCCCAACGCCTACGAATTTTCTGACCCCAACCCCGCAAAACGTCGCCTCGCGGAACGCCACTCCCTCGCCACCCTTGAGGCCGCCGCCTCCGTCGGAGCCCGCTTCGTCGTACTTCACCTCGGCTCTGCCGGCCCGCGGGGTCTGGCCGATTCCTTGGAAACCCTCGCCCTCGCAGGCCAAATCGGATCCCGCACTTATGTTCGTGAAAAGATCGCTGCCATTGAGGCATGGGAAAAAGCCTTTCATGAAAGCTGGCCCCGCGTGGAAGAAATTCTTCTTCGTCTTGGCGAGCGTGCCCAATCCCTTGGAATTCGGCTCGGCTTGGAATGCCGTGAAAATCCCCGTGAAATTCCACCAGACGACTTTTGGGATAAACTCCTCACGCGCCTTCCTGCTCCCACCTTCGGCTATTGGCACGACTTTGGTCACGCCGCCGGAAAACAGTGGCTCGGACTCATCGACCACGCCCAACACCTGCGCCGACTCGCCCCTCGCCTCATTGGAGTTCACTTACACGACTACTCTCCCGAAAAGGGGGATCACCTTCCCCTCGGCCAAGGATCGATTCCTTTTTCCCAACTCCTCCCCCTCATTCCCCCAAACACTCACTTCTCACTCGAGCTATCTCCGGATGTGTCCGCGGAGGAAGTTCGTGCCAGCCTCCTATGGTGGAACCAAAACCAACCCGCACCCTCCTAAGTCGCCTCGCGCCTTGGATTCGCTTCCTCATCACGGGAGGGGTCATTGCTTTTCTCGCGGGTAAAGTAAACTGGCCCAGCCTCGCCCACCGCTTTGCCTCTGCCCACCCCCTTTGGCTGACGGCCGCTCTCACCGTTACCCTCGGCTCCATTCTTCTCTGTGGAACCCGCTTCTACTTTGTTCTCCGTTTGCAGAAGATTTCTCTCCCCTACCTCCGCACGATTCATCTGACTTTCGTCGGCTTCTTTTTTAATCTTTTTCTGATCGGCTCTACCGGAGGAGACGCCATTCGCCTTTTTTATCTGATCCGCTGGTTTCCCCATCAGAAGGCGCGGGCCACCCTCTCCATTCTTCTCGATCGGGTTTTCGGCGTGGCCGCCCTCTTTGGCCTCGCCCTTCTTTTTCTTCCGGGCGCCACCGATCGACTCCGCGCCGACCCTACCTTCGCCCCCCTCGCCTCCGCTCTTCCTTGGCTCGGCCCCCTCGGCGCTCTTCTCCTTTTTCTCGGCTTCATGATTCCGGGATTTCTTCCCAACCTTCCCTTGCCCCAAAAACTCCCTGGCCGCGCTGTCCTGCTCGATCTTCTTCGTGGCTTGCGAGACACCATGCATGGCGGTTGGAACACCGTTGCCGTCGTGCTCGTCTCCATTGGTGTTCACCTTCTCAGCTTTGCTGGCGCCACTTTACTTGCCCGCGCCCTCGACCTTCCGATCACCTACTCCCTCGCTGGCCTCATTCTTGTCCTCATCTTCAGCGCCTCCGCTCTGCCCATCAGTGTCAGTGGCCATGGAGTCCGTGAAGGAGTCATGATCTTTCTCTTTCTCCATCTTGGTTTAGGGACCGATCCAGAATCTGCCATCGCCTACTCAATCCTCATTTATGGCCTCGGTCTTTTCTGGAGCCTCTTGGGCGGAATTGCTTACCTCACCCTTCGATCCCCCAGCACCCCAAAATGATCCGTCATCCCGCCGCCGAAAAGATTGTGCAAATGCTCACCCAAGCGGGCCACGTGGCCGTCTATGCGGGAGGCTGTGTTCGAGACGCCCTTCTTCAGCGGCCCTACCCCGACGTCGACATCGCCACCTCCGCTACCCCCGACCAAGTTCAATCCCTCTTCCCGAAAGCCTCCGACCCCCAAGGCAAAGCCTTCGGGGTCATCCGCCTTCGCCTGGATGAACACGTTTTCGAAATCGCCACCTTTCGGGTCGATGGACCCTATCTCGACGGACGTCGACCCTCCTCCATCACCTTCACCACCGCAGAGGAGGATGCCAAACGACGCGACTTCACCATCAACGGAATGTTTTTTAACCCCTTGCAGAATCAGCTCCTTGATTATGTGGCAGGCCAAGCTGACCTCTCGGCCAAAATCATCCGCGCCATCGGAGATCCCGTCTCCCGCTTCACCGAGGATCGCCTTCGCCTTTTCCGCGCCATCCGCTTTGCCGTTCAGTTGGGATTTGAAATGGACCCCGCCACTTGGAAGGCCCTGATCCAACTCGCCCCTTCCTCCAACGTCATCTCCCCAGAACGAGTTCGGGATGAGCTGATGAAAATCTTTACCAGCCCCGACCCTGCCCGTGGATTCGATCTCCTTCACCAGTCAGGCCTCCTCGCTGTTTGGATTCCCGAGCTTCTCGAAATGCGAGGTTGCGCCCAATCCCCTGAACATCATCCCGAGGGTGATGTGTGGGTTCATACCCGACTCCTTCTTACCCACCTGAAAAATCCTTCTCCCGTCCTCGCCCTCTCCGCCCTCCTGCACGACATCGGAAAACCTCGCACCTCCAAAACCGATCCCGACGGCCGGATTCGTTTTTTTGGTCACGAAGGAGTAGGCGCCCGCATGGCGGAAGAGATTCTTCGTCGTCTCCGCTTCTCGAATGATGAGGTCGCCGCCATCACCGCTTGCATCGCCAACCACATGGCCTTTAAAGACGCTCCCAACATGCGCGTCAGCACCCTGAAACGCCTCCTGGCTCGTCCCACCTTTCTCGAGGAGCTGGAACTGCATCGCATCGACTGCAGTTCCTGCCACGGACAACTCGATATCCACACCTTTCTCACTGCAAAGATGACCGAATTTTCGCAAGAGGAGATCAAGCCCAAGCCCCTTCTCACAGGCAACGATCTTCAGCAGCTCGGCATCAAACCCGGTCCCTCCATGGGAAAAATTCTCCATCAGCTTATGGACGAGCAGCTCGAGGGAAAGTTTACCGATCGAGAAAGTGCCCTCGCTCGCGCCCGCGAGCTGGTTCAGTGATCCTTACGCCCTAGGCGTAAGCAACAAACGCTTCGTACACTTCGTCTGGGATATCCAGGAGCTTATAATCTCCCGAAGAAACAAAAATTAACTGCTGCTTTCCCTTGCCCAACTGATTCCCTGCCGAATCAAAAATTGTATGCTCTAAAGTGACGAACTTCCGATTGTAGTCACCCACCTTTATTTTTACGCTGACCCGCTCGAACTCTCGCGTTTCCCTCGTGAACTTATGCTCAAAGGAACGCGTCAAAATATAGTAGGGGGTAGTTTTTAAATTAAATTTTGGTAAGCAGTGATTGAAGAAAAGTTCGCGCGTCTTTCCAACCCACATCGCATACATCCCAAAGTAAACATTCCCGACTGAGTTCGTGTCCGCATAGGTCGCTACAAAAGTGTGAACAAACCATTTTCCCTCAAAGTGGCCAAAGAGATCGGTCGAAACCCCTCCCTCCGCCTTGGGAAAGGGCACCACTCTGCCTGGCTCGATGATCTCCTCTGCCGCCACCGACTTTCCGCTGGGTCCACCCGCCGAGTCCTCCAACTCCTCTACCCCACCAATAAACTCATGTCCCGAGCCGGGCTTCAAAAGAAGCCAACCCACGTAACCCACCGGAAGAATCGATCCCAAAATCATTCCCAGCGGGTTCGCCAAAAAGTACCCGTAGGCAAAAATGACCACGGCAACACTTCCCACACAGAACATCTTTACCTGCGGAAGTGCGTTTCCTTGGCCGGTATGAAAAGCCCGGAGCAGAGCCAAACCCGCATAGCCTACAAAAAAGGTGGCGTAGAAAATCATGAAGTACTCCAACTCCAACTTCAAAACCACTGCCACCAAAGTAAATAGCCCGGTGAAAATCAAGGCTGGCAGGGGCGACCCCAAGATCGCTTCGGGCAAAAGAGTCAGAGGAAACGGGCGTGCTGCCCCACCCGATTTACTCAAATACCAGCGCAGGGCAATGTATCCACTGTCCAAGGTGGTTAACGCCATAATACAAAGAATCAGCAGATAAGATCCAAAAGCCCAAGGGTGCGAGGATGCCGCCGCCCAGAGAAACCGCGTCACCGCATCCTCACCATAGGCCAGCCCATCGATCCCCTCCCGCATCAAGGCTCCACCCGATTGACCGGCCACCCAAAGTGCTAAGGCTCCATGAGCTAAAAGCAGAAGAAAGAATAATCCTCCGCCCAAAAGATAACTCAGCGCGGGAGACTTTCCCTCCCGTTGAATCTGAATCACTCGTTGCCACTGCTGCAAATCCAACCAAGGCCCCAAGGTAAGCCCCACACAAATCGGAATCGCGTAACCCCAAAAATTCAGTCCAAAAAATGGATTCGTGCCCGTCATCATGGAACGACCCTTCCCAATTCCAGGTAACTGGTACAACAAAATTCCCGCGGCTACTAACGCAATCACCCCCAGCACGCCGTGGCTATACGGAATCCGTCGAATATCAAACTCCTCACCAAACAAAGTCGCCGCCGCTAAAATCACTAGAACGGTTAAAAGGAGATACAAGCCCGCCGGCTCTAAGCCTAGCGGCTGCCACGCATAGCGAACTAATGCAAAAACCGTCAGAGTGATTGCCAGAATTTGATAGAGAAAAAAGATCAGCCGGTAGGGACGCGACCAAGTGGTAAAAAAAGCGCCTAATGCATCAGGACCATTTCCCGCGCGTCGCGCGATCAACTGGGTCACTCCACCAAAAAACACCAAACCCAAGGCATTCGGAATCGCAAAGGTAAGGAGCCCAAAAAGGCCATACTGCAGGGAGAATTGAACACTGAAAAATAGCCCTAAGCCCCACATCCAGGATAAGGCAACCGAATTTCCCCAAAGAAGGTTCATGAAACAGTAAGATTACCCTCTCGTCTTATTCGTTCAAGCCTAGGTACGACTGAGTTTGAATTAGGCGAAGGGATTGCGCCCCAAAGACCACCCCCTGCGCCATCCAATTTTCGCCTCCGGCATAATGAATTCTCGCCGCTCTCACTTCGTTCGAGCGGGCGAAGGGATTCGAACCCTCGACATCAACCTTGGCAAGGTTGCACTCTACCAACTGAGTTACGCC
>Ga0209401_1000606_pt1 | contig 24271 bp, 27 predicted proteins | sample M_140807_MF_Meta_FD_187318 | JGI IMG/M metagenome (GOLD analysis project Ga0209401, IMG submission 187318) | Freshwater microbial communities from Lake Montjoie, Canada to study carbon cycling - M_140807_MF_MetaG (SPAdes) (version 2) | ecosystem: Environmental > Aquatic > Freshwater > Lake... | reverse complement strand
TGTACATTTTAGAGTCATAACTGAACAAGATATGTTTGCCAACGGCAAGGGATGAAGAGTTTACCGTGACAGCAGATCCGGTAAATATGGTATGACAAAAAAACTTGAAGAATTGTTCGACTTGCCGAGATCTGACGAATTAGAATCCGAAGAACACTCACTGAATATAGATGAAACAAAAATAGCATTAGCAGAAATTGACAACGCAATTGATAAAATAGATTCTGCGTTACCAATGGTTAGAGATTTACAAGCATCTGACGTAGAGATGGATGACTTGGCAAAAAAAGCAACTGAATCGTTTGACGAGTTAATGTCACTAGGAATGAATGTAGATTCACGATTTGCAGCTGAAATCTTCAGTGTGGCAGGCGCTATGCTAGGACATGCACTCACAGCCAAACAGGCCAAACTCAATAAGAAGTTAAAAATGATCGATCTACAGTTAAAAAAAGCCAATCTAGATATGAAACAGTCCGATGGTGGTGCAGTGCCACAGCCGGGCCAGGGTCATGTGTTAGATCGCAATGAATTACTGGAAAGATTGTTAGGCGATAGAAAGACAAATGCCAAAAAAGGCTAAATATCATATAGGACACTGATATGAAAAAATTTCACCAATATCTTGCAGAATCGGAAAGAACATATGACTACAGGATCAAAATCCTGGGTGATGTGCCACCTACCTTTATCAAGGATCTCGAACAAAAACTCGAGCAGTTTGACATTGTTAAAATGTCAGGCAAGAAGACTACACCTGTACAAAAGCTGCTGAAGGATTTTCCCAATGCAGAAAATGACATGGTAACATCTGTAGATGTTAGTTTTCGTTATCCAGCTATCGAACCACAAGTGCAACAACTGGCTCAGCTGTTGGGATTTAGCCCCAACAGAATCCGGTTGTTAACACAACCATATTCAGACAGCATTGACAAAGAGATCACAGATATCCGAGCACAGAACAAGGACTTGATCGCTGATACTGATTATCCTGCACCTGATGCTGAACAACAAGCATTGAAAAAAGATTACTCTGCAAATCCTTATCAGCATTCGGTATTGCAAAATGCATATCGTTCTGATTTCACAGTAGCCGGTGGCAAAACACCTCCAGCAAAAACCACAAATGATATCAAGCAGGACACAACCAGTCCGATGACTCGTATCAAACGCATGCCACGGCCTGCTACTTTCGCAACTCCAAGAGGATAAACCATGACATTTTTCTACGATTTAAACAAAAAGATGGCCGACTTGGCTAACAAGCAACAACTGACTGAGGATGCAAAAGCCGCTCCGGTTAAGACTGCATCCAGCCCGCTTAGAAGTCAACTCAATGAGCGTGACTTGGGCAAGCACAACAATGCTACCACTGGGTTTGCTGCATTGGCCAAAAAAACCAATCCTAAAATTGCAGGCGCACAGCTGGCAAAAATGCGAGACAAAGGGCAAGTGGAAGAAGGCAGCAAGCCAGACTTTTTAGATCTTGACAAAGACGGCAATCGCAAAGAGCCAATGCGTTCAGCAGCTCGCAGCGCCAAGAAAAGTAATGGTGACATGGATGAATCTCGGGGGATGATGAGAGAGCAAAGTGCTACTCCTTACCAAATATTAGGTCTCAACCCGGGCGCAAAATCAGATGCCATCAAACAAGCATACCGTAATCTATCCAGTCAACATCATCCTGACAAAGGAGGTAATGCTGCTAAATTTCAACAAATAACAGGTGCTTATCGATCTTTAATTAATTCTGGTAACGTGATTAGGGAGAACCACATGTGCTCTGCATGTGGTTGTAATCCTTGCAAATGTGACAGCATGGAAGAAAGTGCATTACAAGCTGCCTTTGGCAAGAAGAAGTATGGCGATCAAGGCATGAAGGCCTTGCAAAAAGCCGGGAGAAATCATGCCGGTGCTGCTACCATGAACAAGATTCGCAATCAGTATGACAAGTATGATGAAAGCATGACCGACGAAGGCAATGCATTTTCCGGTGCAGTGGTCAAGGCCAAAGCCAATGGTATTCAACCTGGTGAAAAGATCAATGTTGGCGGTAAACAATATCCATTGAGACAAGAAGGCGTCATGGATGCGGTCAAAGCAGTTGGTAGTGTAATTGCACCTAATATAAAAAAAGCAGTTGGAGCAGGAGCGGCATTGGGCGCCGTTGGTGAATCGGAATCATCCAAGGGTGGCAAACAGTATCCTGTGAAAGAAGCCGCCGCACCACTTGATTATGATAAAGTGCTAGAGGCTATTGCTGCATTGTATGGTGATGACATGTGGGATAACGATGCCATGGGCGATCTGGCAAACGATCTTGAACAAGCTGGGCCAACTGATCGTGAATTGGATTTTATCATTACCAAAGGCAAGTTACCAAAACGTTTAAAAAATATCAGATTTACCAATACAGACGACGTTCAATTCGGACATCTAGACGAAAAGGGTGGCATTCCAATGACACCCAAGCAAAAATCATTTGCCAAACTAGCACCGCCTGTGGACAAGACCACTTCTGCTGACAAGATCACTTTTGCTGACAAGATTGTTTATGCCAAGGAAGAAGTTGACGAAATGCTAGGCGATGTAGCAGCTGATGCCATGCGTAAAGCACTTGGCAACAAAGGACAAAGCAGTCATCAACGCGGACAACAACAAGACGATGAGTTTGCAAGTAATCATTTTGCCAAAGCCCGTAATCAACGCAGACTTGATGCAGAAGACGAATGGGCAAGAAGCAAAGGCCGTAATCCTAATGCTGACATGGGAGAAGGATTTATGGATGACGAACCCACCAACCGCAAATCCAGCACAGGCGGTAGAATTGATACCACCCGTTCAGGTGTAACACGTCATCACGCAGGCAAGAGTTACAGCGGTGCCGACCATAGTGCCGAAGAGCGTCGCGCCCAAGCCCGCGCCGACGCCGATGATGAGCGAGGTCCCCGCGTTGGCCGCCGTACAGTTGGTGCCGGAATGGGCACAAAGATTGGTGCCAAAATCAATCGTGGTACATCCAAATTGATGACTCGAGAAGGCAACATGGATCCAAGTGAGTACGATCAAGAAGGTGAAATGGCCAAAGACGATATCAAAACAGTGGTACGTCATGCACAGGCATTGGAAAAGATTCTTGGTGACAACGATAACTTGCCAGAATGGGTACAAGCCAAGTTGGCCAAGATTGAAGGCATGATGACTGCTGTGGATGACTACATGCAGAATCAGCAACACGATGACATGGGTAGTGACGACATGGAAATGGACGAAGAGTCTACTAACAAGCGTGACGACCGTGCTGAAAAAGCTGGTAAGAAAGTTACCAAAGACATTGAATACGACGAAAAGAAAAAAGACGGTATTCACGGTAAACGTCGTGACAGTGAAGATAACCGAGCCGAACGTGCCGGTAAGAAAGTTGCCAAAGACATCGAGTACGACGAGAAAAAAAGCAAGAAGAAAAAAGAAGTTGATGAAACCACTACATCAGGTTCAGTATCCACCAATGGTGCAGCACCCAAATCGGGAGGCGGCATGATCGGCAAAGGTATCTATGACAGCATGAATCGTGAAGTTGAAAAAATGATTTCTGAATCTATGAGCATGAACATGAGCATGAACAACGAAGGCCACGGTGGTCCTACACAAAGCCTTACGGTTACAGCCACTGATGAAGATGCAATACAGTTGGCCATGCTGTTGAAATCAGCTGGGCTCGGCTCTCAAGAACACAATGATATGAGTGCTATACATAATATGGACAATGGCATGAGTGCTATACATGACATGGATCATGGCCACGGTGACGAGCCATGCCCTGCATGCGGTTCTTCAGAATGCGAATGTGACAGCGTTGATGAAGCCTACGGTGATACTGATGCCACCAACAACGAACCAGATTATCCCACAGACGAAGTAGGAACAGATGATGCCATGATGTACAGTGGTGGATTAGACGGTCCCAAGTCAACTGGGCAGGCTACTGTTCCTGTGATTGCCGGACAAGATGATCGTATGGGATACGAAGGTGATAATGCATTACGTCGTATGATGGAAATGGCAGGCGTAGATAGCAAAGACAAATATGAAAAATTAAACGAGATTGGACTTAATCTGATGCAACCTCGAGCTGGAATTTTACCTGGCGAAATTCCAGACGAGTATAACGACAAGGCTAATCAAAACGCAATGTGGGACAAATATGAAGCCTACATAAAAAAGACTGAACAAGAACTTGCAAAAGAGAAGGCTGACCCGCGCGGCAGTCCTGCTCATATTAAATACCTCCAAGATCAAATTAAAGGATTACAATCTGAACAACTACATAACTCTATGAGCGCACATAGCGACGACGCATCAAATGCCCTTAGAAAGCAGGCTATTGCTAACAACGAACTAACTCCCGGACAATGGATACAAAAAGCAACTCAGTACTTCAAAGGCAAAATCACCGGTCAACCACAGCCCGGTGTTAGCTACGATCGAATCGATACCTCAAAACAACTGAAACCTGGGTGGGACACTCCAACGCCATACGTTCCACCAGCCCCAGTTCCTGTTAAAGAATCAAATGACGACACTGAGTTTAGTGAAGGAATTCAACGCATGAGAAAGATTGCAGGACTGCCAGTAGCCGAAGCAGCACCACCAGTCAAGTTGGCAACACCACAGCATGTGGATGAACCTGTGAGCCCTGCATCAGCTGCTGCAACACCGGGCAAAAAGCCAGCGGTCAAGCCTGTGACAAAATCAGCAACACCGCAGGCTGTGCCTGATCCATCAACCAAGATCAAAGAAAGTTTGTTGATGCAACTGCGTAACTTCAAGTATTGATATGACACAGCAATTTCAAACATACGCAGAAACCATGAGTAGACTGGCGGAAAGACATCCGCCAGCACCTACACCTTCAGAGGTGCGTAATCAACCTGTGATGATTCCCGGAGTGCTGAGTCAGACTACCAATCTGTTCCGCCCTGTGAATGTGGCAGATCTAAATAAGGATAACAAATAATGGCTATTCAAGTTGTGAACGCTGTAAGCAATGTGGCCTGGACCACAGACAAAGTGGAAATTGCTACCACTAACGCTAATGTGACTTTTCAAGTTGAAGTGGTGCAGTTGACCTATGTACAGGCCAATGGCGTTCCAGCAAATGCCACAATGACCACACCCACGGGCAACTTGTATGCCAACGCTATTGTGGTTCCGGGTAATAGTGTACAACAATACTATGTTGGTGCAGGCAACTATCTGAACATTATCACAGGAACAGGATTCAGTGCTACAGCATTGGGCACAGCTTCATCTGCCACAGCAGGCTCAAACGGCATCTAACATGCGGGCCAGTGAGTTTATTGCCGAAGGACAAAAGGTAGGTCGTCTCAGCAAAACAAAAAGTTTTGCCACAGTGGGTCTGCACAAATTTGTTGATCCTAATCGAGCTGATCGAGTGTATGAATTAAATCGTATCATGATGGCAGCAGCCAGCACTGATGGAACTTTTGTTCCTGACATAGATGGTGAATCCTGGGCCGGTCGCTTTAACATTTCGGCACCTTACACCGAAGAAGAACACAACATGTTAAAAATGGCCTACAAGGCCATTGGGTCTGAATTCCAAGATCTCAACCACGGTGATCTCCGCAGCCAAGAAATACCCAGCACCAGCACAGTGAGCCCAGTGAAGGCATTCAAAGGCTATGCAAGATGAGAGCCAGAGAATTCATCACTGAACAAGCGGCACAACTTCCGGATGCCATAGCCGACCCAATGCGTTACACCTATGTGTTGCCCGGTGTGAACGGCAGCGATCCATATGGATCATATAGACTGTCAGTGGCCATGGCCCGTGCTAGATCTGATGCCGGTGCCCAGGACGATATAAATCCTTTTATGGTTCCGTGGTCATCCGAAACTGCATTTGGTGAACATGCTGTGGTAGCCGGTATGGATGAGCAAGTGATACCTATCATCGATCAAGCATTGAAGATGACTGGAACACCTGGCGGCAAACGGATGATCTCAACTCCCAAAAGCAGTGAACCGGCATTTGTGGACACAGTAAGTCCTGTCAAAGCCTTCCGGGGCTATCCGAGATAATCCCCAATGAAACAACTACTTGCACTTTTGTTAATCGTTCCTGTGCTGGCCATAGCACAACCTAAGCAACGTCCCAGCGTGACCTACGATGCCGTGATCACCAGAGTCATTGACGGCGATACAGTAGCCTTTCAAGCAGACTTTTTGCCTGCGCCACTCAAGAAAGAACTCAGTATTAGAGTGTACGGTGTTGATACTCCTGAAAAAGGACATCGTGCAGCATGCCCTGCAGAAGCTGCTCGTGGAGAAGCTGCTACTGCATTTACCAAGCATACAATTGCTACATCGGCTACACGACAGATCACTTTAATTGACTGGGACAAGTATGGTGGACGAGTACTAGGTGATGTCATACTCAATGGGCAAAGTCTACGAGCTATGTTGATACAAAATGGATTTGCACGAGAATACTACGGCGAAGCCAAAACATCTTGGTGCAATTAATATAATCAATTGCGGTTAGATTCAAGATAACTAATTGACTATGGCAAAACCTTTAGAAGCAGTGCTGATCAAGGCACCGCATCGTCGTCAAAAATTCACTGAACAACAACTGGACGAATTCTTGAAATGTGCTGATCCTGACACAGGTCCGCACTACTTTATGGATAACTTCTTTTACATTCAGCATCCCACACAGGGCAAGATGCTGTATCATCCTTTTGATTATCAAAAGAAACTGATTGATACATATCATCACAACAGATATTCAATCTCCATGATGCCGCGACAGACTGGGAAAGCATTGTGTGTTGATACTCCTATTCTAACTCCCTATGGATTTGTTAATATGGGAGATTTAAAAGTTGGAGATAAAATTTTTGGTGCTAATGGACAACCTGTCAATATTTCAATGATCACTGAAGTTATGCACAATCATGATTGCTACACAGTGAGATTTGACAATGATGACGAAATCATTGCCGACGCCGGGCACTTGTGGACAGTATCTTGTTCAAATTGGAGAGTAAAAGAAAAAACACTAACAACAGAGCAATTGATTCCTTACTTAGAAAAAACAAATAAGCCTTATATAAAATTACAACAACCTATTAACACTCCCTCCAAAGACTTGCCGATAGATCCTTATTTGTACGGGGTCTGGTTAGGCGATGGCGGAAAAAATGATAATAGAGTAACATGCCACATTAACGATTTACAATGCTACATAGACAATGGCATAGTTGAAAAAATTTGTAATTTTTCAATTAAATCCCCAACCATACGGGTGTTCAATTCAAAGCTATCAACTAAGCAGTTAAAATTGCTCGGACTATATCGTAATAAGCATATTCTGTCAGAGTATATTACAGCATCATTTGACCAAAGACTTGCATTAGTACAAGGGCTAATGGATACAGATGGATCATTGGATAAAAGAAATGCTCGCTGTGAATTTTACCAAAAAGACGAAGAACTAATAGATCAATTCCGAGTACTGACTAGTACATTAGGAATTAAAAGTAGAAAATCAGTCAAACAGATCAATGGAATAAATTACTATACTGTTTCTTTTGTAACTGACTTAGAAATATTTCGATTACCAAGAAAAAAACAAGCACAACAAAGTATCCGGCATCCTAAGGGATCACGATTATATATTCATCAGATAAAAAAAACACAGTCAGTTCCAGTTCGGTGTCTTCAAGTTGATAATCTAGATCATTTATTTTTAGCCGGAAAGTCTTTAATACCTACTCATAACTCAACGTCGGCAGGTGGATACATACTTTGGTACGCTATGTTTGTACCTGACTCAACCATCTTGATTGCAGCACACAAATACACAGGTGCTCAAGAGATTATGCAACGGATAAGATTTGCTTATGAGTTGTGCCCAGACCACATCCGCGCAGGTGCCACAAACTACAACAAAGGCTCAATCGACTTTGAAAATGGTAGCCGCATAGTTTCAGCTACCACAACTGAAACGACTGGTCGTGGTATGAGTATTACACTACTCTACGCTGACGAGTTTGCGTATGTGCGACCCACTATTGCTCGAGAGTTTTGGACAAGTATATCACCCACACTAGCCACAGGTGGTAAAGCCATCATCACATCAACTCCCAACAGTGACGAAGATCAGTTTGCGTTTTTATGGAAAGGGGCCAACAAGTGTGAAGATGAATACGGTAATCCCACACCATTGGGCATGAACGGATTCAAAGCCTACCGTAGCTACTGGCAAGAACATCCTGATCGTGATGAAGTATGGGGCAACAATATGCGAGCACAGTTGGGTGATGATCGTTTCCGTCGTGAAATGAATTGTGAATTTATTATCAACGATGAGACTCTGATAGCACCTGCCAAACTGCTGGATCTTGAACCACGAGAGCCTATGTATAGAACCGGGCAGGTGCGTTGGTTTGAGCCCATACGCAAAGATCAAGTTTATGCTGTAGCACTGGATCCTAGTCTAGGCACCGGCGGCGACCCTGCTGCCATCCAGATCTTTGAAGCCAACACCACACGTCAAGTGGGTGAATGGCGACATAACAAAACACCCATTCCGGAACAGATCCGCATCATGGCCGACATTATCAAACACATACATGAAACTGTGGGTGATGACAAGAGCATTTACTATTCTGTAGAAAACAATACCATTGGCGAAGCAGCCTTGATCTCTATTGTGGAGTACGGGGAGGAAAATATCAAGGGATATTTCCTTAGCGACGCATCTAGTGCTACCACAAGACGCTTTCGTAAGGGATTCAACACCACAAATAAGACCAAGATTGCTGCTTGTTCCAAACTCAAAAATCTAATTGAGTCAGGACGTATGCGTGTTAACAGTGCAAGTCTAATCAGTGAACTTAAAAACTTTGTGGCACATGGCACTAGTTACGCTGCCAAGCCTGGCGAAACCGACGACTTGATCATGGCCACAATCCTGGCAGTACGTATGTTGGTTACCTTGCAGAACTACTATACAGAACTAGATACACAAATGCGAGACCACGATTCAGAAGTGATAGAACCTTACCCGTTTATTTCTGTGATGATGTAGAAGTCATGTGATGCACTAAATACGTTATGGCCCAAAATTCAATTGCAAGCGAACTCAACAATCTCCTAATCACCCATGATTTTGACGTTGACGCACTCAGTACCAAGACCGGAAAATCCGCTGTAAACGAGCGTGGAGTTCCTGATGTGTCCGAAGCAGACATGTTTAGTTTTGATTGGGTTGGACCCACTGGTAAAAACTACGGAACTATGGTTATACTATTGACCCCAAACTCTGGTTTTGAGGTATACTTTGGTGACAACTTGGGTCGCACCATGGACCCAGAAGATAAAAAAGCCTGGTATGGCGAGGGTGATCCTGATCATGGCGGATCCACTGGATTCTTGGTACAACTAAAAAACTTTGCTATTCGTGCTAATAAACTACGCGGCGATGGATTTAGCTTGGACAACATCAGCAGACTCAAGTATGCCATTGCCGGTCAAGCAGCACTCACAGAGAGTTTCTATGGCACACGCAAGGTGAGTTATTCAGGTGAGCCTACCGATGCTAGACTCATGATCAAGCATTCCAAGCCCATAACCGAAGGTGACAAGCGTTATCGTTATGTGGAAAGTTTGTTTATTGAAACTGCCGAAGGTGAACGTTTCCGTTTACCATTCCGTAAACTGGCCGGCGGCCGAGCCATGGTAGAACATGTGCGCCAAGGTGGCAATCCCTATGACATGCGTGGACAACACATTTCAGAAACAGTAAGCCAACTGAACACTCTAAGCCAGTTCCGCAGAGCACAGCAAGGTCGTGTGTACGAAGGATCTGCTGCTAGTTTAGTAACAGAAACTGATCAATACTATCAGCGACTGAATCACAATCTAAAACACATGGCCAACAGCCGTGGATATCAACGGTATTTTGAATCATGGCAACCAGCAGAGATTAGTGATTCAGATATGGTAGTAGAAGATCTGCGCAGTATGTTTATTGAAACACGCATTGATCCACGAATAGAACAAGCATTGCCCATGTTGGCAAGAATCCAAAAGGAAGTGCAGGCCATGAAAGAAGCTGAAATATTTGAATCTTGGGCAAGCAAATTAATAGAAGGAACGTGGGCAGTACCCGACACTCCTGAACAAATTGATGACCTCAAAATGTGGATGAGTCAACCGCGACCGCTGGGTGCTGATGCGGACGATGTAACAGAAGTGTTATACAAGTTGATTGGCGATGATGCATTATTTGATCAACTTCAAGCCATGGCTGAAGAAGATCCAGAAGCAGATGCTGTGCCTATTGTTCAGGCCTGGATAGACCGTAACATAGACCACATACCAGAACTTGCCGAACTGTCCAGTGAACTAAAACAACCAGCTGAGCCAGTGGCTGCACCAGCGCCAGTGCAGGAACCAGTTCCAGCAGAAGCACCACCCCCAGATCAAGTGGCACCTGTAGCACCTGTAGCAGAAGGTGAAGATGATTTAGTAGATATTGAACCAGCACTACATGGTTTAACAAGTGAATTTGATAAGTTTCTGAAACACGGCGATCGTATGGAAAGAGATCCTGCTTATGGTAACAAGTGGAGAAAACACTACGCAAAAATAGCTGCCAAGGAAAGAAGTCGGCTCGGCGGCAATCACCCGGATCATGAAGTTTATCCAGATCCTGACATAGACGAAGGTGACAACATAGCTACCTTTGAAGATACCGTGAGTCCTCGGTTTGCAGGGTTGCAACAGACACAGCATGATGATGGTAGCAAAACTACAGATTATTCAATGGGCCCTTTACAGTCTACTCAGAAAGTAGATGCACAAGGTCGTCCACTCAAAACCACAGTAAACTACGACATGGGTGTTGGTAAGGTTGGTCGGGAGCAAGATCATGTGAGTGGAATTCAAACCACAACAGCAACTCCTGCAGATCCCAATGCAGACCCTAATACACTAATGCCCACTAGTGCAATTGCTGCTGCAAGAGGTGTTGATCCAAATAAATTTGCAGATTTTCAAGCACAGCAACAACCTGTAAAAGAATGCAACTACACCATGGAGAATCATTACTGTCCAGTGCATGGTCTGGCAGAATGCTCCGACGGCATCTACGAAACACAATTGGCAAGAATAAAATTGTTGAGTTTGCTCAAATGACATAAATAACATTGACACAGAGACAGAAAGCGCATATACTACACTGTGTTTGCGCTTTTTCATTTGTGGCACAGGCAACACAATCTAAATCATTAGATAGGCATTTTACATAGGCATTTACAGGAGAAACACTATGGCAACTTTATCAGAAATTCGAGCACGACTACAGGCAGCAGAAAACAAAAGCAAAACATCCACAGGTGGAGGCGATAACTCAATCTACCCACACTGGAACATAGATGAAGGACAAGCCGCAACCTTCCGATTCTTACCGGATGGCAACCCCAAAAACACATTCTTCTGGACCGAACGAGCCATGATCCGACTGCCATTCAACGGCGTCAAAGGAGAGATGGAATCCAAACAAGTCATGGTACAAGTACCATGTATGGAAATGTATGGCGAAACTTGCCCAATCCTTACTGAGGTACGCCCTTGGTTCAAGGACAAGAGTCTTGAAGACATGGGTCGCAAATATTGGAAAAAACGCAGCTACATCTATCAAGGTTTTGTGCGTGACAATCCTCTCACAGACGACAAAAATCCAGAAAATCCCATCCGCAAGTTTGTGATTGGACCTCAGATCTTTGCAATCATCAAAGGTGCATTGATGGATCCAGAATTGGAAAACTTGCCAACTGATTATGCAGCTGGACTGGACTTCCGTATTGCCAAGACTCAGAAGGGCGGCTTTGCGGATTACAACACCTCAAAGTGGGCACGTAAAGAGTCAGCACTTACCGAAGCTGAACAAGCAGCAATTGAAAAATATGGCTTGTTTGATCTCAGCACATTCTTGCCCAAGAAGCCCACAGCAGTAGAGCTCAACGTGATCAAAGAAATGTTTGAAGCCAGTGTAGATGGCCAACCATTTGATTCTGAACGTTGGGGACAATACTACCGTCCGGCTGGAATGAGTGCTCCGGTCGGAACAGCAGCGGCAGCAGATGTGGATGAAGACACACCAGTTGCAAAGCCTGCGGCAAAAGCAGCACCTGTTGATGCATTTGATGACGAGGATACTCCTGTGGCAACTGCACCAGTGGCCAAGCCAGCAGAAGGCAACAAAAAAGCCGAAGACATTTTGGCCATGATCCGCGCTCGCCAAAAGCAATAAGCAACCACACCACATCACACAGAGGGCAATGCTCTCTGTGTTTTTTACATTTTAAGGTGATATATGGGTAAACCATTTGACGTTTCTCGATTCCGCAAGGAAATTACCAAGTCAATCGAAGGATTGAGCATTGGATTCAACGACCCTACTGACTGGGTATCAACAGGCAATTTTGCCCTGAATTATCTAATCTCCGGAGACTTCAATAGAGGTATTCCGCTGGGCAAGGTCACAGTGTTTGCCGGTGAATCGGGTGCAGGTAAAAGTTATATCTGCTCTGGCAACATCATCAAGAACGCACAAGCACAAGGTATCTATGTGGTGTTAGTGGACAGTGAAAACGCATTGGACGAAGATTGGCTCAAAGCACTGGGCGTGGATACCAGTGATAGCAAATTGCTCAAACTGAGCATGGCCATGATTGATGATGTGGCCAAAACAATCTCTACATTCATGAGCGACTACAAGGCTCTGCCAGAAAATGATCGCCCTAAAGTAATGTTTGTGATTGATTCACTAGGCATGTTGCTAACCCCCACAGACGTGAATCAGTTTGAAGCCGGCGACATGAAAGGTGATATGGGTCGTAAACCCAAGGCACTCACTAGCTTGGTGCGCAACTGTGTGAACATGTTTGGTTCATACAATGTGGGGCTGGTGTGTACCAATCACACATACGCAAGCCAAGATATGTTTGATCCGGATGATAAAATATCCGGCGGCCAAGGTTTTATCTATGCCAGTTCAATTGTGGTGGCCATGAAGAAACTCAAATTAAAAGAAGATGAAGATGGCAACAAGATCACAGACGTCATGGGTATCCGTGCTTCTTGCAAAGTAATGAAAACCCGCTATGCAAAACCGTTTGAAGGTGTGCAAGTGAAGATTCCGTATGAAACAGGTATGAGTCCTTACTCGGGTATGGTAGATCTCATGGAGAAACGCAGCTTGCTCAAGAAGGAAGGCAACAGCCTAGTATTTGTCACCAGTGATGGCGAAATTATCAAGAAGTTCCGCAAAAAGTGGGAAGCCAATGAAGAAGGCTGTTTGGACCGTGCCATGGCAGACTTTGGAAATCAACGAGAAGAGGTAAGTACCGCTGAGGAGACAGCAGAATGAATGAAGCAGTAGCAGTGGCCAGCGAGATCTGGTCCGAACTTAAACGATATGTAAACACTGTGGATCGTGACGAAGCAGCAGAAACAATTGTGTCAATCTTGATCGACAACGACTGTGATGTTGACGACATCAAAGATACCTTCAAAGGAGATGCCGAAATCAAACGTGCTCTTACTGCATATCTTGACAATGGTAAAACCTACGAAGATGAAGAGGACGATTCCGAGGAAGAAGAAGACTACCACGCCGACGACTGGGAAAACTAATGTGGTACAGCCGCGTAGTAGCTGATCTTTCAGCTATCCCAGATTTCATCACTCATTACGAAACTGAGCTTGACGCAGCAAAAAATGATTGCAGAATCCGTGGTGTATTAGAAAAGAACATCACGGCTCTTCCGGGTATTACAGAACAACGGTTTAATCAACTGCAAGAAGTTGAGGCAGTGTTAAACTATCTCAACATACAACTGCGCAAAATACGTAGAAAACACTACAAGAAATATCTTGAAGCATATGCTCGTGCTCTTACCTCAAGAGATGCTGAAAAGTATGCCGAGGGTGAAGATGAAGTGATTGATTTTGAAACCATCATCAACGAAGTGGCATTGCTACGCAATCGGTGGTTGGGTATTCTCAAGGGACTGGACAGCAAACAGTGGCAGATGGGTCATGTGGTGAGATTGCGTACAGCGGGAATGGAAGATATTACAGTGTGACTGCTGTGTGTGATACATAATGTTATGAAACGCACAGCATTTATAACAGGCATGACCGGCCAAGACGGTCCATATCTCGCCAAACTATTGGTTGAAAAAGGCTATCATGTTTATGGTCTTATTAAACGATACTCAAATCCCAATCTAGACAACATCAAATGGTTAGGCATAGAGAACGACATTGAGTTAGTAACCGGTGATATCACCGACGAAAACAATATGAATCATCTCATGCAAGCACTCAAACCTGCAGAAGTATATAACTTAGCGGCTCAGAGTTTTGTGGGGGCAAGTTGGGATCTTAACAAACTCACAACTGAAGTAAACTCAATGGGTGTGTTGAATTTACTTAATGCTATTCGTACCCACAATCCTAATGCACGGTTTTATCAAGCCAGCACATCAGAGATGTTTGGAAATGCCACTGAACTATGGCAACAGAATGAAACCACACCATTCCGTCCTCGCAGTCCGTATGGGATTAGTAAACTATACAGCCATTGGATGACTATAAACTTCCGTGAAAGTTACAGCTTGTATGCTTGTTCAGGAATCTTATTCAATCACGAAAGTCCATTGCGTGGACGTGAGTTTGTAACACGCAAAATCACCGACGGTGTTGCCAGAATCAAATTGGGATTGGCTGAGTCTATCACCCTGGGCAATCTTGATTCCAAAAGAGATTGGGGTTTTGCAGGAGACTTTGTTGAAGCCATGTGGTTGATGCTACAACAGCCCGAAGCTAAAGATTATGTTATTGCTACCGGTGAGCAACACAGCATTGGTGAACTATGTGATATTGCATTTTGCCATGCGGGTATTTGTGAGTGGCAATCACTAATCAAATCTGATCCTAGATTTAAACGACCTGCTGAACTATACAGCTTGTGTGGAGATTCAATGTCGGCTCGGAATTTGTTAGGATGGCAACCACGTACTGGATTTGCCACAATGATTTGTGACATGGTGGATGCTGATCTAGAGAGACTGCAACCTACCCAGCAATCTTCCAATCGGTCCGCCTAACGCAATCTCGCCTAGCGTCCATTCTGTGTGACACAGATCGTCCAACCACGCAGCTCGATCAGGCATGTGTGGTTTTTCTATTAAAGAATAGTCCATGTTGGCCACAGGTGCTGCCATTGAATACGCACCCACAAATGCCGGCACGCCATCCAATATGGCTTGACTGCCGGGACCAGAGTTTTCATTGACCACTGCCCAGGCCTTGGGTAAATTTGATCTAAAATCAAATTCATCATATGTTCCACGCAACGGTAGTGGTGTTTGAAACTTCACACCCATCTTTGGTTGCAGTTTTTGTCTTGGATGAGGTCTCACTACAATAGGTCGGTTGGTGTGTTCACGTATCTTAGCAATGGTCTGATCTAACCATTGCTGTGCAGGAGGAAGTCCGTTCCATTGCTCGCTGTCACTACGTTGCATGGCTATCAAGATATGATCTCCCTGATGCCATGGTTGTAATCGCATTGCTAGTTTTTTTGCACGGCCTGGTTCAATGCCCTCGCCAAACCATCCACGAGCATTTACACCATTGACACCCATTTTCCAAGTGACCCCGCGATTCAATTGTCCTACTTCAAGCACAATTACTGGGCGGCCAGATGCAGAAAACTCATTCCAGACTGCGCGATTAGGAGCCATACGACCGGTCCATAGTTGACTCCATATCACTGCCACGTCTGCTGACATGTTGTGTTCGGTCACACGTATACGATGTTTCTTGCAACCGTTACGAAATGCTTCAAATACTGGCCCTGAATTGAGAGCGCCAAAGCGATTAAATATACTGATGTTCATGATATTGTATTAAATAGTTATTCAGAACTGGACCCCTATGACAAAATATGCAGTAGTGACAACATTTAATCAAGCAGGGTACGACAAGTATGCCAGCCGGATGATTGATACTTTTTTAAAAAGTTGGCCAAACGCAGTTGATTTGTATGTGTATACCGAAGATTGCACAATCACACAATCGGCTAGTAATCTGCATGTGAGAGATCTACATGCACTAAGTCCAGAGATTGTAGCATTCAAGCAACGATGGGGACCTGACCCTAGAGCTCGTGGCGAAGTAGCAACCGGACCAGCAGATAAAAAAGGCAAAGCCCCGGGTATTGGATTCCGTTGGGATGCTATACGATTCAGCCACAAAGCATACAGTGTTTTCCATGCTGCTGCTAACTGTGCCACTGATGTATTGTTTTGGATGGACGCTGATATGATATGTCATACCAGTCTCAGTGAAGCATTCTTGTTGCTACAAATGCCATCTGAGGTAGGCTTGGCTTACTTGGGGCGAGAAAGAAAGTTCTCTGAATGTGGATTGTATGCAATGAATCTGCGAAATTCAATCACACGCAAATGGCTTGCAGAGTTTCAACTGGCATATGATTCAGGTCGACTCATGACCATGGCTGAATGGAATGACTGCTGGGTATTTGACGAAACTCGTAAAGAAATTCAAGCAGCTTATCCTGAATGGCGAGTATTGAACTGGAGTGAAGGCTTGATCCAAGGTGAAGGGCATCCTCTGATCAACACAGTCTGGGGAGCATATTTGGATCACCTCAAAGGCAATCGAAAAGACACAGGACGTAGTCTTGCCAAGGATCTCATCCGACCCAGAAACGAACGGTACTGGCGGTCTACTTAATCGTTGTCGGCTACACAGATGCCGTCAACATCGCCTTGAACATATTCGGCTTTTGAGTGCTTGGCTTTGTAGTGTATGAGGTGATCACCTAATACTGTGTGACGCAATGGAGTCTTGTAGCTCTTCTTGAATCCTGCACATAGATCCAATACAGCAGCGCCGGGCACAACTGATAACGCAGCACCAAACACATCATTGTCGTAGAACCTGCGTAGGTCAGCATAATCACGCTCACGGTAACGTCTACAATACTCTGCTTTAAAGGCGGCAAAATCCGCATGCTGAGTATTCACAGCAAACACACCAGTCTCGGGAACTAACCAGTTGCCGAGATTACCGCTTTTGTTTGTATCATAAGTCACACCCATATACATGGCTAGATGATCCGGGCGTAATACTCTTTGTAACAATTCAATAGGTAAAGATTGTACTGTGATCACATCGGCATCTAACCATATGATCCATTCTGCCTCACTGTTGTTCATGGCATGCATGAAACTATAGGCTTTCTTGGCAAACTTTTTCATGCTTTGATTTAACGATGTATCAAGTTGATATTGATCATAATCTGGATCCAACTTGGAAAATTTAATCTGAACAATGCGATCATTTTTAGGCAATCTGATCTCTTCCACGTAACAAGTCAACTTGAGATCAGTTGGCCAATATTCAAGAAAACTACTAACCGAATCTTTTCCAATTAGATCATAATAAAGTTGATTGAAACTGGTGATTACTTGTATCATTTTATTGCCCATTTCTTCATGTGTACCCAGCATGCTCCGGTGCGTAGTTCTTCGTGACTCCAGTGAAACTGACTAATTCGTTGTGCCCATGCTTCGCGGTCGGGCATGAGTGGATTTTCTATGCGGTTGATACCCGTGGTGGCCACATCATGTGCTTGACTACGCACAGGATCTGTGAGTATCACAGGGATACCTTCCATCACTGCTGCTACTCCCGGACTTGAGTTGTGATTCACTACAGCCCAACAGTTGACAAAATCTTCCACGAGACTGGTTCCTTCTCCACTGATCGCAACATGGTTGATCCTGCGACCTTGACATAGTTTTAACAGTCTATCACAGTATTTTTTAGCCTTTTTATCACCAGGATGCGGCCGTATGCGTATGGGTCGGTCACTATACTTGCGTATTTCAATTATGTTCTTCAATGCCCAATCTAATACATCCCATCCGACCATGCTCCAGCCACCATCTCGTTGTAGGCATAACAACACATGGTTGCCGGTCTGTCGCCAGGGTTGCAACTGCACTCCACACAAGCTCTGCACTTGATTCCATCGTTCTGGATCGGGCTCGTGATCACAGTACTCACCGGTACTGGCAAAGATACCATCATAACTGTAGCGCAGCCAATAGCCAGGATTGGCTCGATTTTTGTATAGAAACAAGTTGCTGTCGGCAATAACAGTGCGCCCGCCTGCTGCCCGTTGCCCATCCAGTATCTCTTGTCTAAACTGTAGATGTGCAGCAGTCTTGCCATGCTCATGCACCCATCCTAGTATCACAGCCACTTCACTAGGTTGATAGCATTGTTCGGATTCGATTATACCCTCATCACCTTCAGCATTTACACCTTGTGCAAAATATCTTAGAGTGTCCAGTTTGTCTGTGGCGTTCTTGAGACTTTCTGGTGTGTACTTCTCTTTTTGAGGTAGCGTGGCGGTGTAACTTATGACTTTCATATTTCTTGCATCATTTTAAATGCCGTTCCATTTTTTAATTCTTTCACATGATATTGCCCGTATGCCATGTTGTGGCACCAGGCCATCAACAAATCTCGATCAGGATAGAATACTTTTTCTATCAGTGCAAGATCTCTATTGGCCACGGGTTCTGCCACATGACTGGGTGCTAACACAAATGCTGGCACGCCGGCCAATATACTTTCCACTGCTGCTATGCTGTTGAAAGTGACCAGGGCATGCACATCTTGTGCCAGCACCTGGCTCAGTGGTTCGTTTAATACTCGATCTTCTCTCTTTGGTGCTCGTTCACGCACCACTACAGGACGATCTGTGTGCCGTTTAATTTCGGCCACAGTTTCCTTTATCCATTGTTGTTGATCAATACCATAATATCTGCAGGGCTTCTCGTCCGGTGCAGCCACGATAATCTTATGCCCTGTTCGTCTTGGATGCGGTGTTACCTCTAAACGATCCCAGCGATCACTGGGTCTTGGGCGTATGGTCCTATGTTGTAGATCGTTTAGAACTATCCTGTGATATTGTTTGATACCTTGGCTATTGCGTGTACTTACATTGTTACCCACATACCCCGAATCCATATAATAGAAGTTGTTGCCATCCGCTAAACATTGCTTCATGATCTTGTGCTTGAGAATACCGCGCAGTACCAATCTATTGCGATCCTGGGCTATGTCGTATTTGTAATCAAAGTAGTCTGAATCCATAGGACTCATACCAGCACCCTTGGCCAACATGTTCACATATTCGTCCTCACCGCCTTTGCTGAGAAAAATCCATCCAGTCATACTATCACCTCAATACTGCATTGTTGATGTTGATTGCGATACAATGTGCGAAAACTTCGTTGATGTTTCTGAATCCATTCACCTAATGCTCGAAATTCTCCCTGCTGCCAGAGATCGTAAGATTCAATATCATGCCAGGGATACATCTCATCAAACACTATCACAGTGCCTGGCACAATGCGATCATTCAACAATGTCAATATGTCTATTGTGCTGCTGTACAGATCACAATCTATGTGTAAAAATGATATCACCCCTGGATTATCTTTCATCCAGGGAACTACGGTCTGATTGAACAATCCAGGTACAAGTTTTACTTTTCTTTTGGCAAACTGATTCACAACAACTTGTAGTTCCTCTTTGTCTAGAGCAAATTTTCCTGGCGGATGCTGTGATCGCCGTGCTCCAACATTTGATTTCTTAAACCAAGTCTCGGGCAATCCTTCAAAACTATCAAACCCCCACACAGGGTAATTGTGGAAATAGTCTGAGATAATTTTTAGTGTTAGGCCTTGGTATACTCCAAATTCCATCACATGCCCTGACAGTTTTACTTTTTTTAGTGCGTGGGTCAAATGACTATATCTCTGTGGTCGCTTGCTTTTGTTCTTGCAGTTGATGATCTCAGCTGAATGTAAACAATCTATTCCAAAGTTTGTACTGTTGATGATCATACGATTACCCGTTGTTGACAGTATTCTGTAAAGATACGCTCCTGGTGCCACTCATCTGAAAAATCACCTTGATTGGCAAACTCGTGAAAGCAAGGAGTTCCTAGTGTGAAGTGAACAAGTTTTGCTAGTGGATTGTATTTGTACTCCACATCCAACCAGTTCCATTCAGCAGGTAACTCACCTATACGATCATCATTGAGCCAGGTAAATCTATGTAACTCTGCACCTGTGGATTTTTCAATGAATTCAGGAGTGAGCTTACGATTAGGAAAACTGTTGCAGTTCCACAGCATAACACTGCTCCAGTTCTTGCGTGGATAGTTTTCATTTTTGCTACCAAGATACTTTTCAGTCATGCGTGTTTCGTAATTGTGCTTGACCACTTGCACATCCATAGAGGTATTTCTTAAATCCCATAACTCGGCAATGTCGCCGCGAACGATCATGTCACCATCTATAAAGATAGCATGTCCAGTGTATTGCATCAAATGCGGCACCAGGAATCTTGAGTAGATAAACTGATTGCTACCATCAGTATGTGTTTCCTTGTAGTCCTTGAACAAATTCAATGCCAATGGAATAATACTAACTGGTCTACTGGCATTTCTGATTATGCTGTTGGTACATACATGAAATGCAATTGATTCTCTAGGGTCATACCCTACAAACACTGGTATGATGTTGTTCATTTGCGTTCAATATCTTCTTCTACACAATCTTCACCATACTGGATTTCAATTAGTTTGAGCAACTGATCAGTTTCGTTGCACAGTTGATGCCATTCTCCAAGACGAATCCAAGTGTGTTGATGTCGAGCAGGGCTGGCTAACAAATCATAGTCTGTACTGTATGGATCTATTGTGTATACTGTGGCTTCACCTTCTGCCACAAACCAAAACTCTGCACGTTTTTCATGACGTTGCATACTGAGTCGTTGTCCAGGCATCACAGTGAGTTCTTTGAGTTTTACATGTGATCCAACTTCATGAAGGATACGATAATATCCCCAAGCACGATCTGTTTTGGGGTTCTTCCATTCTTCCAGGATCCAGCTACTGCTATTGGCTTTGTTTTCTCCACCTACCCCAAATACAAAACTCAATCTAGGGTCTTGTATTTGCATCTCGGGAATATTGTCTTTGGTTCTGTCGCCACCATTGGCAAAAATAATTTCATCATCCGGAAATAATTCAAGTGTTTCTCGAATAAATGTTGTGCAACTATTGTCCGCATCGTCCGCCATCATCACAGTCATATCAACCATCTTTAATTCTCTGATGATCTGATCACGCTCCCATACAGGCATAAACGGTCGACCTTTTTTACGGGTGAGCCAAGTGTCGCTGTTGAGCCCAACTATGAGTCGATCTCCTAACTCTCGTGCAGCTTTGAAATATTTGATATGCCCGGAATGCACGGGATCAAATCCCCCTGTTACAATTACAATTTTCATAGAAATATTTATCGGCGCACATAACGGTAAATACATTATGACCACCAAGAATGAATACTTTTTACCCTACGAATACAAGTTCAGCTCGCAACACCGAGAAGATGGAATAATAGATCTCTTGTGCTTGCATATCGAAAATCCCAATAATTGGGCAATAGAAATAGGATCCGGTACAGGTGAACAGAACATGATCCGCAACCTGGTTGAGAATCTGGGATATCGCGGTATCGGGCATGATCTGCAATTGGCCACTTGGACCCATTCCGGTTATGAACACAGGATCTGTGCTGTGGCATTGGACCAACTTGGTTCTTTGATCGAAACATGGCCCACACGCACTCCGGACTTTTTCAGTCTAGACATTGACAGTTTTGATTTTTGGGTACTAAAAGATCTCTTGTACAATCATGATTTCCGTCCGGCTGTGATGTGCTTGGAATATCTCAGTTATTATCAGGACCTGGTTGTGAGTGTGCGACCCGGCTTGCCCAAATACAAAAAGACCTATTGCGGCTGTAGCCTGGCAGCATATCAACTGCTCACTGAAAGATTTGGATATCGATTCTTCACTGTGGACACTCGCGGAGTCAACAGCTTCTTTTATCACCCTGACAGGATAAAAGATCCAGATCAATTAAATGAATTACCCACACATGCTTGGAGAATGTATCCCAAACACGCAGGCCTTTCTGTGACAGCATTTCACAATGTGATGGAATTTGACCCCGTTGTTCTATTTGACAATACTTCATATGCACAAACTTAATCTCAACTGCCACGGGTTGAATTTTGATTTTTGTATACATGATCCGGGTATAGACCGAATGGTCAGCAGAAAAATACTAAAACACAATGGCTGGGAAAGTAACATAACAAAAATATGGATAGATCATATACGGCCAGGCGATGTTGTGGTAGATATAGGTGCTAACATCGGCTGGTACAGCAAAATAGCCCAACTCCAACAGGCTGAAGTTTTTGCATTTGAACCCGATCCCAGAAACTTCCAAGTACTGGAACAAAACTGTCCACATGCACATCTTTTTGAATCAGCACTGGGCGACTGTGAATCTACTACAACTATCAAATATAATCCGGACAATTTTGGGGATACCAGAGTGGCACCCAACGGAGATGTTGTGGTGAATCAAACAACGCTGGATGCTGTGATTGGTGATCGTGCAGGTGAAATTCGTGCTATAAAAATGGATGTTCAAGGTTGGGAACCACATGTATTACACGGTGCTGCGAACACCATGAAAAATTTGCCCAGTGGCTGTTTGGTAGTCCTAGAGTTTTGTCCTGTTTTGTTGGCGGAAAATAATTTTGACATGCACTGCCTTGATGATTTTTTCCAATTGTTCAGCAATTCCTATGCATTGAGAAAAGAAGAAACACTCAGTATAGATCACATGATTGAGTGGGCAGAACTGGTCAAAAATGATTCCCAGCTGTTGTACGCTGATACTGTTAATTTTGTGTAGGAATCTATCAATAATGGAACATTTCTATCAAGACATCTCGGGCTTTATGAGCCACAAAAATACAGTGATGCTGGATCTAGTGTTGGATCAATTTCCTGCTGAGGGCACTTGGGTAGAATTGGGATCCTGGACCGGACGTAGTGCTGCATATTGTGTGGTCGAACTGATCAACCAAAACAAACTAGGTGCTTTCTATTGTGTGGATACCTGGAAAGGTGAAGCGGCTATCGCATATGATCCGGCCACTGTGCAGGATCTTGAAAAGATTTTTAAACACAATCTCTCTCCGGTGATAGAACACATAACAATGTTGAGCATGATGAGTTGGGATTCGGCTGCCCATTTTGCGGACGAGTCAGTGGATTTTTGCTATGTGGATGCCGGACACAGTTATGAAGCGGTCACAAATGATTTAACTGCTTGGTGGCCAAAAATGCGTCCTGGGTCCATGTTTGCCGGCGATGACTACACCAAAGGATATCCTGGTGTGCAACAGGCAGTATGGGACTTTTTTGGACCAAGAGATATCAAAGTTCGTAGATCAGGTCGCTGTTGGCTGATCACAAAACCATTTGATGACAGCAGTTTGATTTAAATAAAATATGACTTGGCTTAAACATTATCGAGACAACTACTATGACTTGTTAAATCCTCAAGTGAGCGGTGCCAAAAGAGGACTGACGGAAGGTCTTTATCAGCGGGCCGAAGGATTCAATCTTGTGTTTGCACATCTTGAAAGCCGTGAACAAAGTGAATATCACATCGTTGAAACCGGCACCATGAGAAATCCCGGCAATTGGAAAGACGGGCAGAGTGCTAGATTGTTTTGTGAATTTGTAGAACATCATGGTGGTACTGTGCGTAGTGTGGATATAGATCCTGCCGCGGTTGATTCTGCTCGAGCTGCTATAACATCCACAAGATTTACCAGCACATGCCAGGACAGTGTGTTATATCTTTCCACACAGCCTGATTTAAATCGTGTGGATCTTTTTTATCTTGACAGCTATGATGTAAAATGGAACGATGATCACCTTAGTGCTGAACATCATTTACGAGAATTCCTCACAATTGAACCCAATCTCAAACCTGGTGCCCTGGTTGTAATAGACGACAATAGCAGATTTCTTGAATCTAATCAACGCACAGGAAAAGGCCATTACATAGCAGACTATCTGGAAGCAAAAGGAATACAGACGTTATACGATGCTTATCAGATCATTTATAGATTCTAATCATGATCATTGACACTTTATTATTCAACAACGAATTTGACA
>Ga0209401_1000605_pt1 | contig 24275 bp, 30 predicted proteins | sample M_140807_MF_Meta_FD_187318 | JGI IMG/M metagenome (GOLD analysis project Ga0209401, IMG submission 187318) | Freshwater microbial communities from Lake Montjoie, Canada to study carbon cycling - M_140807_MF_MetaG (SPAdes) (version 2) | ecosystem: Environmental > Aquatic > Freshwater > Lake... | reverse complement strand
CTGGGCAAAGGTTGAAAACCACATTAATTTAAATGTGTTACGCTGTATTTGATGTTACCTACGTACCCAGAGTTAGTTGATGTATAACTCACTGTGATGTTTCCGCCGGCCGAGGCTTCCGCTGCGACCAATGTGATGCCAGTAATACCATTCTCAATATATTCATCTGTATATCCAAATCCACCACCCAGCCCATATACCACTGTGAGCTGGCCAGTTCTAGCAAACACATCACGGGTGATGGTGTAATCCATCTTGAATGATTTCATGATGCTGGTATCTACAATAAACAATGTGCCCGAGCTGTTGTTGGCCAAACTGTCATTGATACCATTATCTCTTGCATATGTGCCTTGTGCCAATTGATTGGCGATGCTGTTACTAGCTGAATTGGCAACATAGTAGGTAATGCCACGATTGTTCATGCTCAGCGCAGTGCTATTGGTATTGCTCAATGCGATACGAGCATATGTGGTACTGTTGGCAGTGGTGCGGGTGAACATGTCACCCACACTGATATTGTTATCTCCGGAGATCAAGATTATGTTACTGGCCGGAGATCCTATACCTGAGAAATGATTTCCTACATCGTAAAAAGTGTTATATGCGCTGGCATTCAATGAGCAAGCACTGAACACAATACCTTCCACATAGATATTGTCAAATGTATTTTGTACTATCCTCACACCAGTAGGATTGGTACTAAAATACAAACCTTGATACAGTGTGTCAAAGTTGCTGTTGCTGTAGGTGATACCTTGTAACGTAGCACTGGTAGATGTGGCATATGTGCAACCTGTAAATTTACAAGTATCCATGATGATATTTTCGCAGGCTGGAGAAGTTCCGGCAAAATCAACTGCACGAGTATCATCAACGGCATCGCCAAGCTCAGCAGTGGTCAAACTACCTGCAAAGGTCACTCCTTTGGCTGAACACTGTTGTGCATTTTGCCACAAGAATGGATCATTCAATTGATCTGTAGCAAATGACATATCTTGTATGGTAATATATTGTGGAGGGGTAGCACCATTGGAGCCAATATTCACACCGGTCTGTTGCAGACTGTCTGCCGTGCTGGCCACACAAGAAGGCAATGTAGTAGCTGCACCTGTGCTGATATTGCCCCAATAGTATTGACCACTACCGGTTGTGCTACCCAATGCTGTACCAATCGGCACATCAAAGTTAGCTCTATAAAAACTACCTGAATTGCTGACTAGAGCACCAGCAGAATATGAGATTGCATTGGTCCAGGCATTTACAGTAAATTTAACGATGCTGGAATTAGAACCTTCACCGTACAGCAATGCATAAGGAGGAATAGCTATGGTATCAGTGACCACATACGTTCCAGCGGGGAAAAATAAACTACGACGGATAGCAGTATTGACTTCTCGGCAGTACAATTGATACAAAGCACGATTGATAGCAGCAGTATCATCTGTAACTCCATCACCAACTGCACCAAAATCAGTCACTACCGCGTAACTGTCAAGTCTGGCCTGGATGCTCTGTGATTCCGGCGAACTAGTACTAGGGCCAGTTTGTACTGTGTATCCGGCCGCGGCACCTTCATAAGTGTAGGCAGTGCTAAATGCCAGAATGTCTGAAAATTCCGTTAATACTTCGGTATTTCCAATGACCGGAGCACCGTCTTCAATGGTACCATTTCCAATAAAAAGTTGTCGGGTATCAGTTGCCCAACCAAATTCTGCACCGGCCAGCGGTTGTGGTAGGTCTTCGGTTAAGCCCTTGCGTTGGGTGATTCTTGAAATTTGTACAATTGCCACGATGTGATTCCTTGAGGTATCACATATTTAGCCCGGATCAGCCAGGGCTGCTAGATGTACTTGGTATAGTATTCTTCTACTTTGCGCCACCACAGATCACGATAACGGTCGTATTCTGCACCCTCTAGCACAAATTCTTGATATTGCGGCTTTGAAATGAGATTGTGATCGGCATCGAGGTCCGGCTTCACACACATGAGAATCACGCCCTTGCGTATTTTTGTGCCATGCAGTTCGTTGTGTGCTTCTGCATAGGCGCATAACTGCACAAAATAATCATCAATCCATTCGCGTTTCTTGGGCTTGTTGGTTTGCTTGTAATCCAATATGGATTCTTCATTTAGATGTATGCCAGCACCATCAGTTGTGCCTGCGTAGATCTTAGGAAAGTATAATGGAACTTCGATGCCCCAAAATTCTGACACATTTTTCAACCCATCACGGATCACAGTCTTGGCCATTTCGTGGCTGCTCCAACTGAATGGGTTGGTTCCGCGTTCTTTTATCGCACCTTGTTTCACATACTCTTCAAGATAGGTATGCATCCTGGTGCCACGGTTAGCAGCTTCTGTTGTTATCTGTTGTGCTTTTTCTGCCCCCACAGCACGTCGCCAATTGTGTAGTGCTGCTTTGCTAGCTTCGCTTTTGGTCTTGTCCAGTATTGTGGTCACCGACGGTAAGTTATTGCCATCGGGTGTGGCATAGAATCGTTTGCCTTCTATAGTGACTCTGGGAATGGGTTGATAATTAAATTTTGGATTGTACAAGTTAAACTCTAAAACTTTCTCCGCAACCACACCGATCGCGCTCGTTAGGATTGGAAAATTCAAATCCTTCGTTGAGGCCTTGGCGAACATAATCTATGGTCATACCTGAAAGATACACTTCATGTTTTTTATCTACTATCACAGAGAATCCGGGTTGTGCGTAGTTGATCACAGTGTCAAGGTCCGATGGGTGCGCATCTATGTATTCTAACACATAAGCTAGTCCAGAGCAACCAGTAGTTTTCACTGCCAATCTTATGCCTATGCCGCCACGTTTTTCCAGCAGTCGTCGGATTTTTTTATCAGCTGTTTCAGTTAAGGTTATCATGACGGCTACGATAGTCTGCTACTGCCGCTTTGATCGCATCTTCCGCAAGTATTGAACAATGAATTTTAACTGGAGGGAGGGCAAGCTCAGTAGCAATCTCGCTATTTTTGATCGACGCTGCCTGCTCAAGTGTGCGTCCTTTGACCCATTCAGTAACCAGCGAACTTGACGCAATCGCTGAGCCGCAACCATACGTTTTAAATTTGGCGTCTTGGATGATTCCATCTACTACCTTTATCTGTAATTTCATCACGTCACCACAGGCAGGTGCTCCTACCATACCAGTTCCGATGCTGTCATCGTCTTTGGCAAAGCTACCCACATTTCGTGGATGTTCATAGTGATCAATTACTTTATCTGAGTAGGCCATGTCGTGTTCCTTATGTTATATAATAAGGTATTTACTCACAAAGAGCAATAGTTCTGGACTAACCGACTCGTTTTTTCTTCATTGCTGACTTGGCAGCAGCAGCTACTATGTCTTGAGCTCGATTAACTGGCATGGCAGTGTTTGGTTCTTCGCCACCTTTGAATGTGACCACACCGGAGTTGGGATCCAACGGTGCCAGCATGTTGCTTAATGGAGGTTGAGCGATAAGATCACCAAGATTCTCTTTGGTCACGTTGATATCTAGACTCTGTGCCAAACTTATAAATGCATCTTGGTTTATCTCTTTACGAGCATTGGTATCATCCGCACGGCCTGCCAAAAACGAAACCAGCCCTATCAATTGATCCGGGCTCGGAGTTGCCGATGCTGAATTGGCAACTTCAAATATACGCATTATCTACGTGCTCGGCCTAGTGCAGCACCAGCTGGGGCTGCTGGTGGTTCTTCTTCCTCACCTGGAGGGGGGCCTGCTAATCCTATATCACCTGCGGCAGCACCCATATCGGCACCAGCAGCGCCCATAGCACCAGCAGCAGCGCCAGCATTGGCGATTGCGCTCATGTCTGGTCCACCGGTACCGGTCACCACACCTAGTGCAGCTTCCAGTTGTTGTTTGGCACCTTGCAGATTTTGCAGCAGGCCGGCCAGTGCGCCAGTGGCGTCAGTGTTGAATTGCATGGCTTGATCCACACCAACTTGATTCTTGATGCTTTCTACTAGAGCAGGCAGGTCTTTGAATTGCAGTTCAGAAACTTCTTCTACCATGTCTTGCATCTTGTCCACTAGGTCCTGTGCAGCCAACACCACTTGGGCCTGTTGGATTTCGGATTCTTTCAAGATGCGATATTCTCTACGCAGACGGCTTTCGGCCATGGCCATATTTTGCTGGAGAACATATTGACCCATTTTCTTTTGTTGATCAGGAGTCAATGATGCACCAGATTGACTCATTTTTAGAATTTTAGCCATTTCTGGATCTTGCGGGGTCTGCTGTGGTGTTGCACCAGGTGTTGGTTGTCCAGGAGGAGGTGTGGTCTGACCAGGAGCTGATCCTGATGATGTTCCTGGATTGGTTGCTCCACCGCCACCGCCTGGCACAATTACACCTTCTTCGCGCAAGCGGCTGGATAGAGCTTGCTCCATCATGACCAGTTGCAAGTATTTGGGATCCTGCTGGCTGGTATGGCGTGCCGTGGTGCTGCGGTGCTCGCCCAGGACTCCACGTACCTTGCTCAGCATCATTTGGGTTTGATTTCTAGTCAAACGATCAAAGCTGATGCGTGAACCAAAATAACTTTCGAATACTTTGGCGATTTGTTTTGATGGCTTAGGAGCCGCTAGTTCTTGCAGTTTCATTATGGAATCCTCTAATCTGTAGGTATTTAGCCGAATTTACACATTTTTCTAATTCGGCAGTCACTGACTCAAGCATGTCAATCTTGGGTTGCATCTTGGTATTCACTATCTCGTAGAACGATTCGTGCCCGCTGGCATCGGCTGTTTTTCTGCTGCAATAGATATCTGTTTTGAGAACCTGTTGCCTACGATCCAGTATCACTATGTTGTTTGATAAGTTGTATCTTTGATATTTGTCTGCTATGCACCAGCTCAATGCGATACGTTTGGCGGAGAAACAATGTAAAGGACTGTGCCAGTCACTGACCACAAAGCCGTCAGGGGTCTGTGCGATTTCATACTTTCCAAATACCAAATACTTGGTACCAGTATCGTCATCCACAATGGTATTGGCTGAGTGTTTTTTGAACTCTCTTGTCATTAGGACTTCGAGTCTTTGTTCGTGTATCATGAGTTCTTAAAATAATGCACAGCCAACCACGCCACCGTGCCTATCAACGTACCAATAATTCCTATGCCCCAGTTGATCAGTTGATCATTGCGTTTGTTGGCCATTGCATGCATCATCTCATGCACTTCTGTGACCATGGTTTTTACCGAACCCACACTGGTTTCCACATTTTCAATCTTGAGCTCCAGCAGGCGATAACGCTCGGCACACAGTTCCACGTGAGCCTCAAGGCTTTTCTTTTCAATATCAGTTGTATCTACCATGATCACTCCAATGATGTATTTAGTGCCCGAAACCAAATATTCTGATCTGAGCCAATGGTTGTGATGGTTGATTTCAATTCCGGTTGTTCAGTAAGATGCGTCATCATGGGCACATCTGCACAGCCTTGTATCAGTCCGGCCAGTGGATCTGGGTTGCCATCTATAGCATATACCGATGGTGCTTCTACTCGGAATTCAAATTCCCAAGCACCAGTGCGATAAACCGGTGTGGTGATATCCATTGGCTGTGTGCGCAATCCAATGATCTGCAACAGGGTTTCCCAGTTGCGTTGTTGATTACGGCTGTGATGCCAGTCTGCTTGATTTGTTATCATCTGTCCAATTCGATCTTCAAACGGGATCTCAGCTGGTCTGAAATGCCCAGTGGTACCTGTATAACTGCAATCAAAGAGGGTGCGACATTGTATTCTCATTAGATAGATATTTAAGGCCAAAAAGAAACCCCGGATTTTTTATCTCCGGGGTTGCTGTGGTCAATTAACCGAGCTGTTAGGCTAGGTTAGTGAAGCTAGCTGTGGAACTCACGTTAGCTGTTGGAATACCGATGTTCAATCCGCCGGTTGCATTGGCTACTTGAGCAGCAGTAACCAAAGTGGCTGTGGTGTATGCGCCACTTGGGTAGATAGCCAAGCTGATTGTACCAGCTGTTGCGCCAGCTTGGTAAATTGCGATGGTACCGGTCTGTTGGATAGATTGCAACACATTGTTCAAATAACCATTGACGTTACCGGCATTGGTCAAAGCAGCGTTGGCTGTCAATGTGAAGAAGTCTAGTTTAGGACCTTGGATCTGAACTGGACCTTGAGCAGCTACGTTAGCTGTTCCTGCGATAGAACCGTTTGCCACGTCCAGTGCAAATACTGGTTGTGTAGTTCCGTTTACTTTTGTAAATACTGCCATGATAAATTTCCTTTAAAGTTAGTGGGTTGTTGCCCTACTTTTATTTATACAATCGGCAAAAATCACTGGGGTTGAGGATTGTTTTTTGCTTTGTTTCTGGCGGTAAAATCAAATCTATTCACTGCTTTGCCATAGCCTGCAGGGGTCGCAAACACCCATCCTTCATTGCCGGGCACCTGTGCATCTAGTTTTCCTAACAGATCCAGTTTCAAATCATGCAACATTTCAAACAACAAGAATGCCGCAGCCAACCCCTGTTCATTGCTGGTAGGACTACTCAGGTACTGTGCAATATTGCCAACTTTTTGTGGTGTTTGTGTTTGTTCCAACCAGGCTAAGAATCCAGGCACAAGGTCACGAAAATCACCTGTGTAGGCAGCGTGTCTTGGATCCACACGTTTGTTTATGTAGTCTATGGCCAACTTGGCCAAGTCAGTGATCTTCATTGCACGTAGTTCACCAGGATTGAGCAAAGTATCTATAGCCGCTCGATTCTGCTGCAACATTGTTTTGATCTGGTTGTACATAGGACTGTTCTTAGGTACAGGTTTTGCGGTGATTGGTTCTATCAGCAACAATCCTTCCACAGGATTGAATCTGACTCCGCTGAGTGGTTGTTTGGCAGCACCTGCATCTGCATACATGGTGTGTACAGCCACACCTATGTTGCTGTTGGCAATTTGTTGTCCTAATTTGCTGTCCGCCGGAATACGATATGTCACAGTGTTGGGTCTAAATATCAGTAGTCCAGCAGACTTATAAACTGCGCCGGGTACAATTTCTTCTTCTGTTGCTGGCAACGGGTTATCGGTGTTGGCCCAGTACATCAGATCTCCTTTGACATAACCACGGAAGTTTGTAGGAGTGGCTGCTTCAAGATATGGCCAAATAGCGTTGTATGTTGGCAGTAAAGTTTTGACTCTATCTGCTTTGTTGCCTTTAGCAACAGCATTAGCATCTCGTCGAGACATATCGTCAGCAATGGCATCTGTGCTGGTAAACAATCCATCGTAACCGGCTGCTGAAAAACCCGAATCATCTGTAAGCACAAACTCACCGGTTGTAGGCTTGCGGCCAAACACCACAGCAGGTTTTCCATCCCATTTTACGGATCCTGTTTGAGAATTTTTATAAAACCCATCAGCTATGGCCAATGCTTGGTCTACTCCGGCACTGCCCTTGCGGAAAATATAATCTTCCAGGTGTTCGATGCCTTTGGCTTTTCCGCCTACAGCAGCAGGTTCTTGTTCGTAAAGTTGGTAAGATTTTTTAGTTTCAACCAAGGCTACGTATCCGCGATTCACGATACGATCACGTAATCTAGCTAGGAAATATGCGTCGCTTTCTTTCACAGATAAATCAGGTTCCTGCAAGCCTTCGCCGGCTAGATAACCACGGAAATCAGCTAGCTTGGCATCACGGTTGGGATCTTTGGCCAATGCAGCATAGATTGATTCCACATTCTTGAGATTGGCACGAGTGGCTCCAGATCCCAGCAGCACCTGGGCCACATAGTCAGGATCCAGGCCACCTTGCACCAGCTCATTTGTGGCACGAGAGAACATGCCATTGGAGCCCACTTTGAGTCCTAGTTGTTTGGCTATGCTGCTCATCAACACATTACGGTTCTTGCCTTTGTAGGCCGAGCCTGTACCGCCTGCATAAAAGAACTGTCCCCAATCCAAGTTCTCAAAGAACATAAAGTCAGTCTGTACAAATCCACGATTGGCATCACCAGCGATAGGTGTTTTAAGATGTACCTCACCTTTTTCACCTTTTTTAACCACGTATTCTCTGGGATCTAGTCCTTGGCTTTGAACAAATTGCTTTAGGATACTTTCTACTTGTTCTCTTGAAGCTTCATTGAGATCCACAGCAAGATCCAAGTCGCCCGAAGAAGGGGCCTTGCCGGTTGATCCTAACCAACGCAATGGTACGCCATCTTCTCCAAGTTCTGTACTGAAATCTATACCAGTCACTTGTTCTATCCATTGGATCGTGGCAGGTACATCTTGACGATTGATACGCTGTGTGAGAGGCTCGCCCTTGGGGCCTTTGAAAACATTGCCGCCTTCTAGTAAATATCTCATGGTGCTGTACCTGCTAGCATGGCCTGCATGTAGGCCTGGTGTTGTGGATTGGTCATGTCTAATGGTACCCAGCCTGTTCCAAAATCTATCTCCCATTCTGCTGATGTTTGATTGTACCGCACACTGGCATGTGACATGGTGTTTTGTCCCGGTTGGCCTTGTGGTTGCGGCGGCGATGGTTGTTGCGGTGCAGCTTGCCCTCCGCTGGTTGCTGCTGTTTGTGCCGCAGCTTGCCCTCCACCGGCTGCTGCTGTTTGTGCCGGATGAAACTGAACTAGAACACTGGCATCATACGCTGCCTGTGCCACTTTTTGCCATTCAGCTAATTCTTGTGTGGCAGTTTTGTCCATCCAGAAAGTATGCAATTCTCTCACACCATCTTCCAATCGGTTCATAATATTGGTAGCTTGATCGGTATAGTATGTCGTGGGCTGCCCATTGGCACCCACTGTGGCCACTGCCTGTGGCAATGTTCTAATATCCATGTTGTTCATCAATGAAGATATCATCTGGCGTAGTGTTTTTTCTAATGCTCTCATAGACTGATCGCTTAGATCTTCCGGATTGGTCACAACATCTGCTGCCATGGCCTGAGATACTTGTTTTGCCCAATCGCGTTGCATCTGTCGTGATTGTCTGGCTATCAACGGTGGTGCGTTGGCCAGTGCTTCCAGTTCTGGGGTTGATTTTTGCTGATCGGGTACATCTATACCAAATCCTTTTAAGAATCCTTTGGACCATGCACCCACTTCATTCAGCCGGCGGCGTTGGGTCAGTTCATGAATTTGCATCTGTTTTCCTTACTGATCGAGAGAATTTACCGGCATTTTTTGTGCGTATGGCATTGAGAAATTTCCTATTGAGAGCTTCGGCTGTTTCTGTATCAAATTCACTGTCTATTTGTTCCAGCAATCTGATGGCATTGACTATTATGGTGGCCGCACGATTTTCTATCACCAGCCGACGATCTCGTTCGATGTACAGACTGTCCAGTTCTTCCAGGATGCTGCGTGTTTTCTTTTGCATGTAAATCAATGGCCTTTGGATTATTTAGCGTTTTCCGGATGTGAATAAATATCTATACAAGGATACCAACCAATGACCAGCAGCATCAACCCACAAAACATCGACGCCAACTACCCTGTTGCCGGCGTGCCTAACAATACTCAAGGATTCCGTGATAACTTCACTAACATCCAAACCAACTTTACTTACGCCAAAAACGAAATTACAGATCTGGAAAACAAGGCCATCCTTAAAAGTGCATTGACCGGCACCACCTTGGACAACAACATGGCGGATCAATTGATCTACTCTGCGTTGATCCGTGACTTTTCCGGCAGTATCGTGCAAAACACAGTGACTTCGGGATCGGTCACTTTGGATTATAGTTCCGGGCATTATCAAACTGTGAGCACTAGCGGTAGTGTTAGCCTGGGATTTACCAACTTTCCCACAGCGGGAACTGTGGGCATGATGCGTGTGCAGATCAATATCACCAACACCGCATACACTGTGACCTTGCCTGCTGCTGTGACCCTGGGTGTCACTGGCATACAAGGTATCAGTTCTAATGTGATCACATTCGGAGCAATTGGTTATTATGAATTTGGATTTGTGACCAGTGATGGTGGTACTACTGTTACTGTGTTTGATTTGAATAGGCCTCTCAGTTATTATACCAACACCGTTAATGTGGCAGCTACTACTAGTAGCACCAGTACCACCACAGGTGCAGTGATTGTAGCTGGCGGTATGGGAATCGCAGGAAACTTGTACGTGGGTGGTGACATATTTGGTAATGTGACTGTGACAGATATTTCACTTGGTAATGTAACAGCATCCGGATTTGTCAGTGCTACGGGCAATGTCACCGGTGGTAATATACGCACCGCGGGATTGATTTCAGCAGCTGGCACCATAAGTGCGGGCGGGGTAGTATTGACAGGAAACATCAGTGCCAATGGTTATCAAGGTAACACATTCTCAGTGACTGGTAACGTAACCGGGGCTAACATCATTGGTATTGTTGCTGCTGGATCCAATACAATCACTACGTCAGGTAACATCAGTGGCGGCAATGTCAGTGCCACTGCCAACGTCATTGGTGGTAATATACGAACTGGTGGTCAAGTAAGTGCTACCGGTAATGCATTGTTTTTGGCTGGCACCGCAGTACCAGTTGGTGGCACAGCAGGTGCTGGCATAATGATGTCTAGCACTACCAATCTTGGTATATTTTTTGGATCAGGTGCGCCAACAATAGCAGCAGCTCAAGGTAGTTTATATCTCAGGACTGATGGGTCTAGTTCTAGCACACGCCTGTACGTGAATACCACGGGTAGTACCAGCTGGACCAACGTGACCACTGCTATCTAATTATTTCTTTATACTGCCCAACAACTGCTTGAGTTTGTTGCTTTGCGGCCATTGAGTTGATTTTTAGGACTAACTTAATCACAAAAATCTAGCATAAAATTTAGCTACTTCAGGAAATGTTTTTTCAAAAGATTGATTTCTAAAATTGTCAAACTTTTTAATTTCATGTATCATGCTGTTGATGCTGTCTGGATTTTCTTGCCAAGACTGTGGTATAAGATGTCTCTGATCGGTCATACTCATGGCAGACACATATTCTTGTGAGCATGCTGCTAGTGAAAAAATACCAAATGCTAGATGTTTAGTATGATCAACTTGATCACCTTCTCTATTGATTGAGAAATTATTTTTAACCCAGTGAGATAATTCATCAGTATACCATAAATTAAATATGCTGACCGTTTCCTCAATCAGGAACATGGTGTTACTCGGGGCCGACTCTCGAATTTCAAGAATGTTATCAACTGTCTGATTCCAGCTCGCAGGCCACCGTAAATATTCAAATCTCTCACCTATACCATCTAAACTTATCTGTAATCTGACCAGGCGGAATCGGTTAATGAGTTCGTGTTGGCGTGGGTGAATGGGTTGTGTGCCATTGGTCTGAAAACACAAAGTTAACTGTTGTTTGGCATTGGGTACATTATCTGCTAACCAATCGGCTATGCTCCAATATGATTGTCCTAACATGGTTTCTCCACCACAAAATACTACCATTCGTAGATTAGATAGATCCAATTTCTTTAATGCTGGGACCACATCATCGTACGGCGTTTTTACCAACTGGTCCCATGAGTTGTGAATTTTTAGATGTTTCTGCCAGAAAGTGCTACTGTTTGGCCCACATGTTCTGCAAGCAAGATTACAACTGATATCCCCGTTGATATCTATCCTAGTTGGTCCCGATAAATTATACCCAGATATCTCAAGTCCTTGTTTCATCCCCGATCGATAGCTGATTTGCCCACTGGATTCTAGACTCTGACAATTTTCACAACCCTGAGCCCAGACATTTTGTTTGTTTTGTTCTCTGAGCATACTAAAATTACTATCTTTCCAATAGTCAGTATTGATATCTACTAAAAATCCATCATTTCGTAAACAGCAATGTTTTACGGATAAATTTCCACGATCAAAATATATGACTAGCCCGCCATGTATTATTGGGCAATATAAATCGCTCATGCCGTTTTGATCTTTCCCAACATCTCCTTGAGCTTGCTGCTTTGTACATCGGCGCTGACCTTGGGTGTGGGATCCAATGGATCTATACCCGGCTTGGGCTGCGCACGTTCCCATCCGTTGTTTGATGTCACAGGCTCGGCAGGTGTGACACTTGCACGGGCTTTGATAGTTTCCATAAAACTGGGCTTGGAAGCACGTGACCCGGTATCCCCATCTTCGCCACCTTCATCGGTGATACGCATGGTCTCAATGTTGTATTCCAAATCAATCTTTTGACCCACACCCGTGGAACTACGCGATTTCATACATTGGATCTGATACTTGCCACGTTCTTTCATTGATCTGCTGGTAAAGATACCAAACACATTGTCTGCTGTGTTGATCTTTGAAATGCCACCTGCGATATGACTGTGATCAAATTCTACTTCTTCCACTGCACTACGATTCAACTGCGAGGCAGTGACCATCAATATCTGTAGTTCTTTGGCCAAGTTGCGCAGTTCTTCACTCACATACTTGTCTTTGATAAACTGATCATTGGGATTGACTTTCACACTGATTGGCATCAGCAAGTCCAGGTAATCAATCATCACAAAATCCACACGTTTGCTGGTTTGTATCTGATATTCTTTCAAGTATGATCTAATGTCATTGATGTTGCTCTGTGCCGGCAACCCTTTCACTTGATAGTTGCCGGACTTCTTGCCCATCATCCTGACCTTGAGCTCAGTGGTATTGATATCTCTGCGTATGTCTTTGGTGCTCATGTTTGTGAGCATGGCATCTGTACGCAAACTGGTCAAATCCTCACTCAGTTCCAATGTCACATACACTCCACTTAGCCCTTGTTGCAACCAGTTCAGTGCGATATTCATCATGACCAAACTCTTACCCGATCCCGACCCACCTGCAAATATGTTTAGTTCTCCACGACTGAATCCACCATACAGCAATCGATCCATCTGTGGCCAGCCAGTGCTCACCTGCCCGCCTGAGTTAAAATAGTTGTTGATACGACTTGCTGGATCAGCAAAGTAGTCTGTGCCCATGTCTTTGGTCAGACTGATCTGTACTGCATCTTTGATCAGTTTTTCCACTGGGCCGTACTCGCCCTTTTCTAGCAAGTCTGCTGATTTCAATATAGCACGTTCTAATTCTTGTCTGCGTGTGAATGCTTCAAACTCCTCCATGAACCATTCATAGTGTCCTTCATTCAAGTCTGGCACCGCCTGTAGTTTCAGACCAGTGGTGGCTGCTATCTGCGTGATATCCGGCAGAGTTTTGTGTTTTTCGCTGTGCTCTTTGATAAACTCTGCTGCTGCTCGTAGGCTCTTATCAAAGTTCTCTGGATTGTAAATGTTCTGCACACGCACATAGCTGGCAGCATCCTCTAATATCATTTCCAGGAATAATTTTTGTACATCAATGCTGTAATCTTTTAACAAGTTGCTTCTTCCTTAATTCTATTTTGATCTTACTGCTGTTTCTGTTTTCAAATATAATTAGCAGAGTCGCCAGGCGTCCATAACGCATCACGCTGTCATTCACATCCTTAATATCCGCGGGCCATGGTGGCATGCTCACTGCCCAACCCAGTTCCACAGCACGATCTACCAGTTCCATGCCTGCGGCGTCTTGATCTGGCACCACTGTTATTTCCTTGCCTAGACTACGGATCAGTCGTGCTTGCTCATCACTTATGGTACTGTGCATCACTGCCAGACCACCGATGCATAACGCATCAAATATACCTTCTACCACGATTGCATGAGTCCAGTCGTTGTGTTGTAAGTCTGTACCAAACACATAGCCTGGTTGGCTATTGCTGATGTATTTAGGCGTACGGTCATCTAAGAATCTCTGTGTGTATCCTACTATGCGATCGTCGTGAATGAATGGTATGATCACGCTGGGTCTATGTTTCCATGATTTTTCCGGATGATCCTGTATCATCACAGGATAGTCATCAGGCACACACCTAAGCCTTAGATACTCCCTACGCAGATCTTCGCCCGCCAATAACTCACTCAATGCCGGCAGTTCTTGTTCTTCAAACTGGATGTCTGATAATGCATTGAATACTCGCTGGCGATCATCCAGGATACCATGTATGCTACGATGCCTTAGGCTTTCTAGATTCAACGCATCAATCTCTGCGTCGGGCACACCCATCCAGCCCAAGAGCCTACGGGCTTTAAAGCTCACTGAGCGGCCAAGGATAAAGCTGGCGGTGTAATTGCAGTTGAAGCAGTGATAACTCCACCCCGATTCTGTGGGCTTGAGACCTCCCCGACCACGACGATCTACTGTGGCGCTGCTGTGCTGGCAGCACACCGCATTGAAACTTACCCAACCTGATGGCGTGGATTTTCGTTTTGCCGGTAGATATTGCAGGATGTCTAGCATCCGTACAGTTTAACAGATTGTTTGAGCAATCGCAACGGTTATCGGTATTGTACGTTGCGGATCAAGCCATTTGTGAATAACACTGTGGCTGCCAATGAGCCCTGGAACTGTAATGGAACATATCCTGCGCCACCATTGGTTACCGTGACCGATCCAACACCACCATTACCACTGGCCGAAGCCACTGCTTCTGCACCAGCACCATTGCCTAAAATCTGCACATACGGTGGGGCCACATAATATTGTCCTGGATAGGTCACACTTATTCCTGTGACCACACCATCTACCACGGTGGCTGTACCACTGGCACCGTATCCGATGCTATTGTTCATGGCCAATCTCAACAGCGGATGGAATCCTACGATGTTAAAGTAGTCACTTACTGTTTCGTCTAGGTATTGCCGTGATTCAGATACATCTGTCCAAACTGCTTCGTAGTTTTCGGCAGCCTGTATCTTGACTGTGCCTGTGTAATGCACAAGATCAAACTTGATGGTGGTAAAAGCTGTCTGGTTGGTATTGATATAACTGCTGTAAAATTCAGTTTGTTGTATGCTGTTGACCGGTTGTGGTGTCAATGCCCAATCTGGAAATGCTGTGGGTGCGGCACCAACATATTGATTCTTACCATATAGATCGGGCACAGTGCATTCTGCGCTGGGAATAAAGCTAGGGAATATGCTATCCACGATGTTGCAATCAGCGCGGGCTGCACTATCTGCACCGGTATAGGCTGCCTGTACATAGTCACCGGCAGCACGTTGTATGCTGTAACTGGCTGGTTGAGACTGGATGTTGATGGTGTCTGAGCTGTTGAGAACCACCTTCACACGCCCTGTGCTTGCACTTAGGGTCTCCATGTCTTTGGCCAACAGCAACTGTCCGCCAGCTTGGTCGATAAGACGGAACACGAACGTGCTACCGGTGATATTGACGGGTTTCTGATCTTGATTGATGAACTCAAACAACAGAACGTTATCAACACCTTTGTTAATGGTTAGGGTCTTTGCATACACAGGGTCATACCTCGCAGTAAAGTATCCTCCACTGGTGTCTACTAATAGCACTCGTGTGATTTGTTGGTAAAGATAAGCGGTGGTAGAATACATATCCTATTATTTATCCGAAAAATACTGACCATAAATACCCCAATGGGTAACAATGTATTTGAAAAACTAACGGAGAAATATCCTTTTATCAGTCTATGCATGTATGCCAATTCTGAATATGTGGGTGTGATCCAAAACAAAGATGATGTGGTTACCACGATCTATGACTTTGGCGCAGTGGCAGATCAGTCTGACAAGATGATGTATCTAGAATTAGCATCAGTTTGGTGGTGGGAAAGCAACAGATCTATTCCCATCAATATCTTCTTGCGTAAAGATTGGGAACAATTCCGTTACACTCTGCGTACATTCGTCAATAAAGATCTAGAAATAATGCATGGCCCTGCTTGCAGTCTATTAGATATAGCTCGAAAGAAAAGCAAACGCAAAAGCATCATGCTGGTGCGACGGCTTGATTAAGCAGATTCATGTGCAATGCCACTAGGGCTGCATAACCTAGTGCATGGGCTTTCTTAAACACATATCCCCGACTGAGATCACCATCCCATACCGAGCCAAACACATCCGTCCAAGACTGATTTTGTAAGTGTGCTTTGCCCGGCCGTATGATAGAGATAAATGCAGCCATCCTGGGGATTGAATCAGGTCTCATACTCTGTAGTAATCCTGTGTAGTTGCCCACATGTACCAATTGCTGTGCCCACTCAGTGTCCAACCACAATCTCTCCCACGGTGGGTCAGCTGCCAGCATCTCAGCATAGTGTGCAGGATCTCGAATCAAACCATACACCCCCATGTTCAGAAAATCTATTTTGAAATAACCACGTGACTCAGCAGTTTCGTAATCTATGGCTGCACATGCCATCACAGGATCCTGTGGAATATCAGTGACATACACACCCGAATTGTGTTTTCTCGCTGTGCCTTGATGCAGTTGCCGTGCGGGTGTATGGCGTATCAGTTTCAACGCATGTTCTCTGTCAGCAAAGTCAATATCAATATCTGCGCTCATGTTACCATCCTGCTTGTTTCAACATTTCCTGTGCGTATTCGTGATCGGCTGGATATGTCTGGAATTTTTTCTGCCACACATCCGAGTCGATATAAATCCATATCATAGCTATTTGGTCTGAACTGAGTTCGCTCAAGAATTTTTGCCCCGATTCGGAACTGTATATCACCCAAGGACTCACACGCCCGGCGGTGATAGCATGGCATATCACATTGGCATTGCCGTATCTCAAACAGTCATGTGCTGGGTTACCGGTCTTCTCTGCCCAGTCCAATCCGTATTCCATTGCTCTTGCTAGTGCATCATCCACTGCTTCCAGTGTGAGATAGTTTGCGAGATACTCTGTGTAGATCTGATCGCTGCACCATTTATCAATCTTCTTCTGTTGCTTGAGTAGCCACGCCATAAATCTTTCTGGATTGATTACTCGAGTATTCACACAGTAATGTCCAAACTTCACAAAAGCACGATAATAAGATGATGTTTCAAAATCATCAAATGTTTTGTTCTTGGCCGAGCCCTGCATGGTCTCATAAAACCTCACATAGGCTTGTAACCCCAACTGCACTCCTCTATCGCCGCGTTGCAGTCTGCGACGTTTTGGCTCGCACATGTGAACTTCGATACTGCTTTCTCTCAAGAAAGTTTTATCACAATGACCACAAACAAAACTCATGTTAATAGTTTATTCTCTTGAATATAGTTAGTCAAATATTCATTCAATGTCTGATGATGTCTAATTCTTCGATGAGTCATTTCCGGTGGCACATGCGGTGATCCGTCTTGATACTGCTGAGGCGGTACTCCTTGATTGGCTTGCCATGATACTGCACGCCAATTGAATTTGTCAATAATTTCAGGTTGATCAAAAAATCTCAGTCTAGGATCATCTAATAGATCAATATATAAATTATCTGCTTGTTGAAATATCAACACCCGATGCCCTCGGCTTTTTAAATCTGAGATAGTGCTCAATATACGATACATCAGATCTTCTATACGATCTAAGATACTATATATTTCAGTTTTGAGTTTAATTTCAACAAATTGATCACGATCTTTCTGTGTCCAGTCCAATTGCCAACGGGTGCTGAATTCTTGATTTTGCGGATTCACCCACCTACCTTCAAAATCATCTATTGGCGTGCAGATAGGAATTTCTAACCTTGAGAGAAATGTCATGCCAAGTATATAAAAGGTAGGAGGTGCGGTGTAACTGTGTTTGAGAGTGGTACGCAATATACGACTATTTGCACTACCACTAATTGCAAGACTAACAGGATTGTCTAATCTTAGTTGTTCTGCCAGATCAATATGCCCGTGTCCGATTGCATATAAATGCATATAACTACAACCATTAACAACTAGATTCATTTTTTTTCGTTACCACTGGATTTGTTATAAGCATCAATTTCTTTTTGTGTAACCAGGTGCGCCATCACATCAATCTCATCATCTTTGTATGTGGGGAAAATAGTCATCAAGGCTTTGCGTTTGGCACTGAGTCCTGCTTCTTTCTTCTTGGGTGCAATCCAGTTATGTTTCATCACTCCCATGCCCGGGCTTGCAGCAGTTGCACACAGCCATTGCAGTTTGGGATGCTTGGCTATGTCAAAGAAGTTTTTGTTGAGATAGTGATTGGTGCTCTGTACATAATATTCTTGTATGTCTTGACTGCCGCCCACTGCTGAGCCCCAACGTATCATGAGATAGATACTGAATTTCTTTCGTTCCTCGGTGGTGAGTTCATCATAGAAGTCACGGTTCTTTGCGTCCAGCTGACGCATCTCATTTATGATATCTAGTTTATCCATTATTTGATCTTGGTCAGCTTATACATCATTTTAACTTGATCCAGTAGGTCTTGTAAAGCAGGATTGATTTCAGCGGCCACAACTATGTCCCGCCATTGTTCGAATAGTCGGTATTCATCGCCGGCAAGTTCATAGTAAGGCTCATATACTTTTTCTTGGATTTCTTTGTATTCTTCCATTTCGCACAATTTTTCCCATTTGGTGCGTTCCCATTCATCCGGTTCATACTCCTTGGTAAGCCACAGGTCTTTCCATTGGTCTAGATACCGGTCAGCAGCTATAGGATTGATGATCTTTTTCATGGTGATTTTTCAGTCTGAGTCAAATGATACACCATTATAGCATGATCTAGAATATCTTGTAAAGTGGGATTTGTCCGTGCAGCTCTGCGTATGTTGCCCCATAGTTTGTCTTCCATGATCCCATCGCGTCGATTTTTCATTCCTGCCCGTATGTCTGAGTCGCGACGTTCTTCGTGTATGTCGTAATCGTATCCTATTTCCACTCTTGTGTTGGGATCGGCTCCTGCTTCGCGCTGATACACCGTGTCATCCACCCGTTCATATATCAATGTGGCTCCGGGCTTGAGCTGTCCCATTACCAGGCCTTGTTGTAATCCACTATTTCGCAGTTGCGGCTGATGTCTTTGACAAAATACACACAATCGGGTTCTGCGTCGTCGTTCAAGGGCACTGCCAGCAGCTGGCCATTTTTGAGTTTGGGTGCAAACCAATTCACTTCGTGATACACATCCAAGATTTCAATGTCTGGAAAGCTGGGACGGAAACTGGTCAGCGGATTGAATTGGAATACCTTGAAGCCACGATCATTTATGCTGGTGAGTGGCAGCACTTCAAGGTCACCCACGTCGGGCTCACCGATTAGGATCTGCCAATCCATGGGCATCTTGATAGTGGCATCGCCTATCCTTAATACCAATGCAGGTGCATTAAAACTTTCCAGGAATATGAGTGGTATAAAATGATAGTCTGGATCTTTGGGATCCGAGTTATCCAAGATGGCAAATCTCATATCATCGACTTCGTCGGGCAAGTGATCTAGGTCATAAAAGCTATTGTCTAAGGTTAGTATTCGCATGTGTGTAGTATAGTTGGATATCTTGCCAATGTCAAGATATCTTCATCCATTCCAGTTTTTCGGCAGTGAATGGATAGTTGGCCTCTTTGTAGAACACCTTTCGTTTGTTTAGATGTCGTCTAGCGAACTTGCATGTTGATGTGATATCCCATATCTGCACATGATCCTTGTCTTCGGCTTTGCGGATACCACGCCCAATACTCTGGATCACACGCACGAAACTCTTGCCCGGCTCGATTAGCACAAGGTTAAAGATACGTGGTATGTTGATACCCACAGCAGCCACACCATATGTGGCCACGATGATCTTGCCATCACTCACAGCAATCTCATCATATTCTTCTTGACGTACTTTGGCTTTGGTAGCCCCGGATACAAATACTGCATGCTCTCCCAGTCGTTCTACCAGCTGGCGACCGCATTCTGTTCTATCAACTAACACTAGTGTATTGCCTGTTTCATTCACACGCTGTATAAGCGATGCCATGGTGTCTAGTCTGCCAGATTCTTCCAATAGATATTTTAGCTCTGCTTGATAGTCTGCGTACTCCACATGATCCACCAGTTGCACTATATTCACATGGCAGTTGGCTAGCACACCAGCATCCTGCAATGTGCTTGCTGACAGTCTGCTGATCACTGGACCTAGACTGACCAATAGTGCTTGGCTCTCAAACAGTTCTTTTGGCACGGTGCCGGTCAATCCCCATCGAATTGGCACTCTAGACATCACGCCTGTCAGCAGAGTTTTGAGTGCATCTGCTTTGGCCATATGCACCTCATCCACTATCACACAGACCACATCTTCAATAAACTCCTGGATGGTACAATCACCTATGCCGTTCTTGGTGTTCTTCATGAGATTGTTTAGGCTTTGCCATGTGCAGATTGTGTGCATACGGCCGTATTCTTTTCTGTCGCCAAAATACACACCCACATCCAATCCCATGTTGATGTAATCTTTTTCTGTCTGTGTCACAAGACTTTTGTTAGGCACGATAACAATACTACGACCATATCGACTCACAGCATCACTCAATGCTGCTGTCATGATGGTCTTGCCAGCACCTGTGGCCACTTCTTGTATGCATTGTGGATTGGTTAAAAAGTTGTTGATGATCTCCACTTGATAATCACGCAACAGGATGGGCTGTCCTTCTGCAGGATGGTTCTTGGGCCACAGTCGATCGCTGTAGCTTTGTTCTGTCACTTGGGCAAACTCAAACGTGGTTGAGTACTCTCTACGATCATCCAATTCAATATCGTAGTCAAATCGTTCCAACAGCGGAATAATGTCCGGCAGTAGATTGACGTATGTGCTGCCGCCCAGTTGGAAATAAGATACCTTGCCATCCCATCGTCCCAGTCTCACTGCCGGCAGATATCGTGCGTATGGAATATCGTATTTGAATGCTTTGACTAGAGCTTTGCGAGCATCAAGATCCAGACCTTCAATTTTGATATTCACTTCGTCATTGATTTGTATTGTACATTGTTTCATTGTAATTTTACTTCACGCACAAACTGTTGATCTCTTATCTGCTGAATCAGATCTATCTGATCTCCAGAATATTCCAGGTCCGCCACGGGAAAATAAAGTGGTTGTGCTTGTATATTATACACACTCGTGATTCCTTTTGCAAGAAAAAAATCACTATGTTGCTCTATATAATTTTGTATTTGCGGATATCTTTCAGTAGGATCTCGGTCATGAAATGCCACATTGAAATCGGCACTATAGTGGCCAAATGGCCGAAATGCCTCGTCGCTTATGTACATATCATTGTCGTATGCTAGATCATCAACTGTTTTTCCTATCTCGCAATAGTTGAGATAAACTGTGCCAAACTTTATCAAAGTCTCTCCGTACTCACGTTGGAGTTCTTTAGACAAACAGTGAGTCTTAGGTAATCCAAACCATGTGCATACCATCCTTGGTAAAGGCAGTCCTGCTGCATCCTCACATCTATGTACTGCAAGATTTAGTTCTGCTAATGCCACTCGTACCTGTTCGGGTGCTCTCAACCAATAGTCGGATGTTTGCTGATCCAATAACCCATGATATTTTTCAAATATATTATGTAGGTAGTTGAGACAATCTTGAGTGTATTCAAATTCACGTTCGATTATGTGTTCGTGGGTGTTTATGATGTTGATACAGTTTTGTATCATGCTTGTTGCACGAGATTTTTCTTTTGCTGGATCATCAAACCCATAAAATCTATCTGCATGATCCAATGGATACGGATATCTTTGTTGCATTCGATCAAGCCATAACTCTGATAATGCCGTTGGCCTAATACGAAACTTTAATTCTGTGCTGTGATCTTTGCCTAATGTGATGATAAGATATTCACTGGTCATAGTTCAGTATATACTTATCGCAAACAAAAGTCAAAAAAACAGGCACCTAAGTGCCTGTTATAAAGTTCGGGCGGAGCCAACCTATCCCGAACGTTTCATTGACTGTAACGCCATGACTTTAAAAAACTGCCTCTAGCACCCGGGCCAGATAATAGGCACTGATAAACAAACACACCCATCCTGACATGGTGCTGCCATCCTCAAAGCAATGCTTGGCAAACCAACCATTCAGCAGCATCCACACAATAGACACTTCCATTTTAGTCTGCTACCTTCATGCAAGTGGTCTCAGACAGGCGTTTCCAGTTACCGGGACTCAGCTTACGCAAATCAGCAATCTTCAGCGCCATACGCAGGCTCATTTCACGCAAACGAGTCTGGTTGGTTTCCATAAACTCAAAGATGCTGTCTTGAGTTTCGGGTTCAAAGTCGTAGCCTTCAAACAACACACCGTCTTTGGCAATCTGTTTGATACGCAAGATCTTGTCACGCATAGTGTCCAGCGTCAAGTCCAAGTAATGGCAACGACTTTGCAGAGCGTCCAAGTGATCACGCAGTTTCTGCGATTTCATCTTGTCGAACTTCATGTTGGTGATAAAGATCACACTGCCTTTGAAGTCAAACTGATCTGGGATGCCTTCGCGGCGCAGAGCCGAGCTCTCGCTCAACCAAGAAATCTTACGCTTCTTGCCCGAGTCCAATGCACCTTTCAGCAAGTTCAAACACACGTCGTCAAGCAGGATGCTGTCACAGTCATCAAACACCAGCACACAATTCTCGTCTGAGTATTTGTACAGAGTTTGATACAGGCCAATAGGAGTAGCCGAACCTTTCACAACTTCAGCTCGCAATCGTTTGCCTGCAAGACGATCAAACAGTGTGGCTTTTTCAATTTCTTGCTCAACGCCGTAGCTCTTGCCCACGCCAGGCGGGCCCGACACGATCATTGCGCGGATGTCGCCGCCAATGCAGGCTTTGCTCATTTCTGTAAGGATTTCAAAACGCTCGCGGATACGAGTCATTGCTTCGTCTTCAGTCTCTACTGTCTTAGCAGTAGGAGCAGATGTGTTCATTTCTACAGTGTCTCCATTTATCATCTCGTAGTCAGAGATAGCATCAACTTTGATGCGGATTGTGGCAGGGCAGTTGGGAAATGTGCCGTCATTTTGCACGGTCACATAACCACCTTTGGCACCAGTCTGGAATCCTGACACTAGTGTAAAGTTTTGGTTTTTTACAGTTGTGCCGCGATACTCGCCGCGTACGATACGAATTGCACTCATTTGGTTGGCTCCTAATGTGCTGTTGAACTTACTTACTAAGCTGTTATTATAGCAAAATACCCATTATTAGTCAACCCGTTTAGTTGCATCTTTTTCCAACTTCGATTGCGAATTTAGTTGGATTATTCCAACTCTTGTTGCAATGTTGCTGAACTGTGCTTGTTTTGTTGACATGAGCATATTATAGTGCAGAATGTAATATAAGTCAACCTCAAAAAAAAACCCTACAACATGTAGGGTTTTTGGTATCAGAGTAGTGATTAATCAGGAACCACCAATGCTACTTTTGCCGGATCTACAAAAAAGTCAAAGGTCACGGTTTCGCCGCTGGCTATTGGATATGTCCAATCACCTACTCGATCGCCGACATTCACACGCCACTCCCAAGGTTCACCATTTTTAGTGAGATTTGAAACGCCATCACTTTCCGCAGTATTGTTATTTGGATCTGAATAGTATGAATCGGACTGCCCTGTCACTACCCAGATATATGTGCTGGGGTCGTTGGCGTCGATAGGGGTGTCGGGATCGGTTGCTTGTCTCTCTTTAATGAATCCAGTGTAATTCATCCAGAAATTTGTAAAAAACAAAGTGCCGCCGGTCACAGTGATGATAACTGGTATTTGCCCGGTGGCATCTGTTGTGGTTTCAAATAGGACCAATTCGTTCAAAGCCGGAGCAGGTAATTGTCCCACATCAGGAATCACGTCTGTCACAGTGGTAGTGACCGGACCATTCAAGATTTCTGCCCCATTGTATGTTGCTTGCACATGTAGATCGCCACTGATGGCATATGCACTACCTATCAATTTGACTATTCTCTGAACCATGATTTATCCTCCATGCTGTATTTATGGCAGACCCAGTGAGATTTTATTACGGCGTTCGTCTAAAAATCTGCGATTGTTTGCGAAAATCACTGTGTTTAGATAGTTCTGATCAGCGCCATAATTGTGCAATAGCAGGATCGGATATTTGATGCGGTTTGGGCATGCCGTGGAACACCACCACCGCAGTATCCGGGGCAATCTTCACACCAGTGCCGGGTGCTCGTGGCTGGCGCCGTTGGAAATTATATCCGCCGTCCAGGCATTGCCATCTAAAACTTTGAAACAGTCGATCTTCAAAAAATCTACGTTGATTGATATTGATGGATTTGGTGATGTAATCCTGATCGCCTTGATTGTTTTTGGTCAGTTGGGCAATATCGCCTTGAGAGAACTGATCCCATATGCGAGAAAAATTACTCACATTCCACCACATGAAACTGCTGTTGAATACAGAATGATGTGGATTTTGTAAAT
>Ga0209401_1000598_pt1 | contig 24389 bp, 17 predicted proteins | sample M_140807_MF_Meta_FD_187318 | JGI IMG/M metagenome (GOLD analysis project Ga0209401, IMG submission 187318) | Freshwater microbial communities from Lake Montjoie, Canada to study carbon cycling - M_140807_MF_MetaG (SPAdes) (version 2) | ecosystem: Environmental > Aquatic > Freshwater > Lake... | reverse complement strand
GCATCAGGCACAACGGCAAGGATCGCATCGCGAAGCGCCACATCATTTGAGCGGGCTGCGCGCAGGAGTGCATCCGCATCGACGTGCTCAACAGCGCCGCCAATGGCCTCCTGCAACTCCACATTCGCAACAAGGGCTGCAGCAAGACTGCTCTTCCCTGAGGCAATAAGGCCACCAAGGCCGACGCGGACGAGTCGACCACTCACTTCGCCACCTCCCCCTCGAGGACGAGCCACGCCTCTTCCGCCTGTTGGAGCGCAGCGGTCACGTCGGCTAGCTCGCTCGCCACCTTTGCCAGCTCGGTATACGAAGCGATCACGTTCGGGTCGAGCATTGCAAGCTCAAGGTGACCCTTGCGTAGTCCATGTCGCTCAAGGTCTGCTTCAATTGCAGAGCGACGTCGGCGCGCCTGCTCCTTGCTAAGTCGCTCTGGCTTCGGAGCTGCACTCTTCTTGGCGGCGGGCGCCGCAGCCTTCGGCTGCGCTCTGGTGGTAACTGCTGCATGGGTCGTGAGTGCGCCTGGCGCACCGAGCCGCCCCGCAACGAGAGCGTCGGCACTCTTCGTCGTCCAACCAGAAGCGACCGCCTCTCGCCATGCGGTATAGCCGCCATCGAAGGCGGCGACGACGCCGTCCTCAACAACCCAGAGCGATGTGCAGATGCGCTCAAGGAGTCGACGATCATGACTGACGACAAGGAGTGTGCGCTCGCCATCAAGCAGGAATCGCTCGAGTGATTCGCAGGCATCAATGTCGAGGTGGTTTGTCGGCTCGTCGAGTAGGAGCAGGTTTGCAGGCATCAGGCCGAGAATGGCGAGCTCCAGTCGGCTGCGCTCACCGCCGGAGAGCACCGCAACCTCTTTCCCCACGGCATCGCCGCGGAAGAGGAACTTTGCAAGGTGCGCTCGTGCCTCAGAAACTTCAACAGGGACAGCGGTACGCAACGCTTCAAGCACTGTGGCGCCATGGAGTCCTGCGGCGCGGACCTGAGCGAGGTAGCCAGGTATCACACCACCGGCAATCTCCACGTCTCCATCGAGCACTGGAAGAAGGCCAGCGATGGTCTTGAGTAGTGTGGATTTACCTGCACCGTTGGGGCCCACGATTCCGACGCGCTCGCCGCGGCGAAGGGCGAGGCTGCGCGCATGGGTGATCTCAACCTGCGCCGGCTCTCGATACCCAATGGAGGCCTCGCTGAGTCGCAACGGTTCGGCCGGGCCACGCCCAGCTCCTTCAGCAGCGATTGAGAGCGAGATCGCCTTGCGCTCACGAACAACCGGCTCAATTGCAGCAAGACGGCGCTCATGCTCGTGCATCTTGGCGTACTTGCGATGGCTTCGATACGTCTGAATGAGCTCCCGCTCACGTTCAATCTCTTTCTCACGGCGATCTGCGTCGCGCTCGTCACCCTCATCGGCGGCACCGCGCTGCTTCGCATAGGCGCTGTAGTCGCCACGGAAGCGAGTCACGTGATGAGCGCGGACCTCCCAGACTCGATCAATAACCGCATCCAAGAAGGCGCGATCGTGGCTCGCAACAATGAGTGCGCCGTTGCGTGCGCGCAGCGCGCCTTCCAGCCACTCGATCGCCTGAATGTCGAGATGGTTCGTCGGCTCATCGAGCAGCAGCAGGTCTGGATCGGCGATCACCAGTCGCGCCAAGGCGACGCGGGTCTGCTCCCCTCCGGAGAGGCGTGCAGGGGCCTCGCTGTGCCGTGCCGTTGGGAAGCCGAGCCCTCGGAGCGCAGCACCCACCCGGTCCTCCAGGGCGTACCCGTCAGCCGCATCAAACTTCGTCCGTGCATCGGCGTATTCCGTGGAGCCCGCGCGACCATCAAGCTCCATCTCGCGGAGTGCGGCGGCCAGAGAGACGATCTCGGCGGCACCGCCGATCACGGCCTCAATGAGCGTCGGGGCGTTCAGCAGATCGGGGTCCTGCGCCGACTCTTGCGCGAGGAGGTTGATGCGCAGCCCCTTGGCATGCTGCACGCGCCCCTGGTCGGGAGACTCAAGCCCCGCGACCATCTTGAGGAGGGTCGTCTTCCCTGCCCCGTTCGGTCCGACCAGGCCGATGCGCTCGCCAGCGGCAACGCTGACCGTCACCTCATCGAGAATGACCGCGGCGCCGATTTCACGACGGACATCGCTCAACGTGATGATGCTCATGCCGCCTCCCCTTGGCGCGCCGAGCGCCGACGCGCTGCAGCACGCTCGCTGCGCGTTGCACCGACCGTCTCTGGGGTGACCCGCTCACTCCAGCGGGGTCCGCGCACGGCACGCGACGCCACGGTGCGGCCCGCGCCGCGTGGCGGACGCTGGCAGGTTCGGCAGACATGGGTGCCGCGACCTCCCACGACCGAGCGCTGAATTGCTGCGCCACAACGGTGACATGGCTCACCGGTGCGCTGGTAGACATCAAGACGCTCCTGCATCTCACCATCGCCATCTGGTGCCGTGTAGTCGTTGATCGAGGAGCCGCGGGCAGCAACGGCCTCGCTCAGCACGCCGACGATCGCGAGGTGCAGCGCGTCAATCTGAACGGGACGCAACGCGCTCGCAGGGGTGAGCGGATGTATCTTTGCGCGCCAGAGTGCCTCGTCGGCGTAGATGTTGCCGATGCCCACGATGCAGCGCTGGTCAAGAAGAAGGCTCTTGATGCGCGTCCCACGATGCGCAATGAGTGAGCGAAGGGCGTCGGGGGTGAACGCCGCCGCGAGCGGCTCAACACCATGATCGGCGAGGAGCGGCGGCGAGTGCGGGTCAAGGCTTGAGGCGGCCTCACCGTCACTGCGCTGCGCGACGAGCGCAACACGCCCAAAGGCGCGCACATCTCGGAAGCGAATCTCACGACCATCGTCCAGCGCGAGCGAGAGGCGAATATAGGGATCCCGCTCCGTTGCCGCGGGCAGTACCAGCAGCTGCCCCGTCATGCGCAGGTGCACGAGGAGCAGGATTCCGCCAGAGAGCTCCACGATGATCCATTTCGCGCGGCGGCGTGTACTGAGGATGCGTCGGCCACGAACCGCATCGGTGAACGAAGGGGCATCGGGGGTCGCAAGATTGCGCTCGCGAAAAACGTTGGCGCCCGTAATCGTGGCGCCACTGACGAGTCGTGCAAGATCACGGACGACCGTCTCTACCTCTGGCAGCTCAGGCACGGGCAGACCACGGCTTCATCTCGTCCCATCGCGGGCCGCTCTTCACCTCAACGGTGAGTGGCACATCAAGTGCGAGCGCACCCTCCATCGTGTCAACCAGGATTGGTACGAGACGATCAATCTCACCATTGGGGACCTCAAGCAGTAGTTCGTCGTGCACCTGCAGCACGAGTCGTGCCTTGAGGCCCGCCTCTGCAAGTCGAGGTGCCAAACGGATCATGGCGATCTTGATCACATCGGCCGCCGTTCCTTGAATGGGATGGTTAATGGCGGCACGCTCCCCCGCCGCGCGAAGTGCAGGGTTCCCTGCTCGCAGTTCTGGGATCGGCCGACGGCGCCCGAGCTGCGTTGTGACGGAGCCGTTCGTTCGCGCCTCCTCCTTGATGGTGTCGATGTAGCGACGAATCCCCGGATAGCGCTCAAAGTAGCCAGCGATGAAGGACTTCGCCGCATCGCGAGAGATGCCTGCGCGGGTGGCCAAGCCGAAGTCGCCCATGCCGTAGGCAATGCCGAAGTTCACCATCTTCGCCATGGCGCGCTCATCAGCGTCCACGTCGGCGGCTGGCTTACCGAGCACACGAGCGGCGGTCGCACGGTGAATATCCTCGCCAGCAGCGAAGGCGGCGATCAGATGTTCGTCGCGGGTGACGTGCGCCAAGATTCGCAGCTCGATCTGGCTGTAGTCCGCCGCCACCAGGGTGTTCCCCTTCTCGGCAATGAAGGTGTTGCGAATCTTGCGGCCGAGAGCGGTTCGAATCGGAATGTTTTGCAGGTTTGGATCGGTGGAGCTGAGTCGCCCCGTCGCCGCCACCGCCTGCTGGAAGGTGGTGTGCACACGGCCGTCGCCCTCCACGAGCTTCGGCAGCGCCTCCACGTAGGTGCTTTGCAGCTTCGAGACTGTGCGCCACTCCATGGCGATCCCAACGATCGGATGCTCCCCCTGGATCTCCTCCAGCACGCTCGCATCGGTCGACCAGGCACCCGTCTTAGTCTTCTTCCCCTTCGGAAGATTGAGCTCGACAAAGAGGAGTTCGCCGAGCTGCTTCGGCGAGCCGAGTGCAACAGGGTGACCAACGGCCTGCTCGGACTCCCGCTCCAGGCGCGCAATCTCTGCAGTGAATGCCGTGCTCAGCTCACTCAACGCCGAGCGATCAACCGCGACACCAGCAATCTCCATGCGCGCAAGCACCTCGACGAGTGGCAACTCGATCTCTCGATAGAGGCGCAGCGTGCCCGCCTCGCGCAACTCTTCAGCCAGGGGGCCGCGCGACGCTCGCGTCACAAGTGCGGCGAGGACCGCCTCCTGCAGAGGCTCCAGCCGGTCAGGGAGGTCGGCGCCGAGTCGTGCGGAGGCAACCTCCACGAGTCCAGGGTTGCGCATGGTGACGTTTGCAATCCAGGTGCCGAGCGCTACGTCATCCACAAGGTGCGGTGAGGCGTCTGGTCGAATGCTCACCATGGCGCCAATCAGCCCCTTCACGGCGAGACCGGCAATCTCGCGCTTTGAGTTGGCAAGCGATTCCAGAAGCGCATGCACTACGGCACCGTCATCGGCGGCGAGAATTGTTCCCGCGTCATCGACAATCGCAATCGCCAGTTCTGCCTCAGGGCCACGTCGATCTGCGCCGACACCGCCAATGGCGAGGTGCCCCTCTGCTGCAAGGCCGCGGAACGCATCCCGCGCCTCGTCTGCTGCGCGCAGGACGCGAATCCCCGCGGCGGCGAGGTCGCCACGCTTCACCTGTTCAATCTTGGAGTGGGCATCTGATTCGTCTGTCGCGCTGCTCGCAACCTGGGTTGATCGGCCGGCAGCGGTATTCCCCGCCGTCACCGCATCAAAGTTGAATCCGAGCTGCAAATCGCTCGAAGCGGCAATCTTTGGCGCAGCCTTTGCAACAGGAGCGGCGGCTCCACGAAGCGAAGCACTCGCCGCTGCGGCACTGACCGCAGCTTTTGCGGCAACGCGATCCTCACCGGCAAGCGGTGGTAGTCGCTGTGCGAGTGCGCGGAACTCCAAGTCGCGGAAGAGGGCGAGCGCCGCTTCGCGGTCATACACCCCAATCTCACCGCCTGTGGCGGGCAGTGCGAGCGGCGCATCACGATCAATGGTCATCAGCCCTTGGCCGGCAAATGCCTCATCGCGGTTCGCAGCGAGCGACTCTCGGATGCGCACAGGCTCGACCTCATCGAGACGTGCGTAGAGCTGCTCTAGTGAGCCGAATGTTGCAATCAACTTAGAGGCGGTCTTCTCGCCCACACCTGGAACACCGGGAATGTTGTCTGAACTGTCTCCCTTGAGCGACTTAAAGTCCACCATCTGCTCTGGGGTGAGGCCGTACCGCGCGAAGACTCGCTCTGGGTCGTATTCAACGATCGCATCAGCCCCACCCTTGGCGGTGTGCATTAGGTGCACTTTTTTGGTGACCAGCTGCAACATGTCGAGGTCGCCCGAGACGATGTGCACCTCCCAGCCGTCGCGCTCCGCCGCCGTGGCGATGGTCCCGATCACGTCATCTGCTTCGTACCCGGTTGCCTCTAGGAGCGGCAGTCCCAACGCCGCGACGAGGTCTCGAACGATCGGTACCTGCGAGCGCAACTCGTCCGGCATCGACGGTCGCTGTGCCTTGTACGCGGGGAACCGCTCATGCCGATAGGTGTTGCCCGGGGCATCAAAGGCCACGATGGCACGCTCGGGATCGACGTCGGCCATCGTGCGCAGCAGGATGCTGGTGAAGCCGTACGCCGCATTGGTCAGCTGGCCGCGGCTATTCGCCAGTGGCGGCAGCGCATGGAAGGCGCGATAGATCAGCCCATAGGCATCAACGAGGAGGAGTCGGCGCTTGGTTGGCATACCGCGAGGGTACCGCAGGAGTGCAGAGCCCTTCGGCTAGGCGCGACGCCTCCGCACGCTCACGAACACCACTGCGAGGCTCCCCGTCAGCAGAAGCAGAGCGGCCCCAGAGGCGATGGCGGCGCCATCAAGCTCCCCCGACTCCAGGATCTGACCGGTCACTTCGTCCGCCTTCGCGTCGATCGAGGCTTCGGGGGCTAGGCTCGATGCGAGCGGGTCAGCTCCGGCCTCCATTCGTGCTGCGCTCTCGGCACCACCCGCGAACTGACCGGCAACTCCCCCAAGAAGGAGTGCTGCGGAGAGTGCGGCGCCCGCAAGGGCACCACGCGGCGCGGCGCTCACCCAGCCGAAGAGGACTGATCGCCAGCCGCTTGCAGCGCGCTGGGCCCGAGCCTCGGCGATACGTGCAATCTCGCTGCGTACGGTCGGGTTAGCGAAGGGGTTGCGGGTGCGGCGGGGCTCACTGGCGCGATAGGCGCTCAGCGGATCGTGCTCAGGGGTGCCAGCGGCGTTGCTCATCTCACTCTCCCAACGATAACGGGGCACCAGCGGTTCCCGGCCGCAGGTCGGCGAGGAGGCGGCGCAACTCTTCGCGCCCCCGGCTGATGCGGCTCTTGATGGTTCCCACCGATACCCCCGTTAGCTCGGCGATCTCTGCATAGTCGTAGCCGTCGACGTCGTAGAGGAGGATTGCCCGCCGTCGCTCCTCGGGGATCGCCCCGAGGGCGGTCGCCAGGGCGGCGGCAAGCTCGTTCGCCTCAGCACGCTGCGCCGGGTCAGAGGCCGCCCCCGCCTGCGGCTCGGCCGCTGTTCGTTCACGGTGCGCACCCTCTCCCGCCTCCTCGGGCGCATCGCTCGCGAACGGGAGTGTCGGGTGGCGGCGCTCACGGCGCATCAGGTCACGCGCGGCATTCTCCACGATCCGCACGAACCAGCCGCGAAGGTTGGTCGGCGCGACCCGGTCGAGGGAGCGGTACGCCGAGAGGAGCCCCGCCTGCAGGGCGTCGTCGGCACTCGCCTCGCTCCCCGTGATGCGCAACGCCATCCGCCAGGCAAGGTCGAGGTCGGGGGTGAAGAGGTCGCGGAAGGCATCCTGGGAGCCCGCCCGTGCGGCGGCGAGCAGCGCCGTACGCTCCACCCCCTCGCCTCCGCCTGGTCTGCTGCCTCGTGTCATGTGCCTAGTGTGCCGCGCCGCTAGGATCTATGGGTGCCGAAGTGGCGAAATGGCAGACGCAACCGACTCAAAATCGGTCGACTGAAAGGTCATGTGGGTTCGACTCCCACCTTCGGTACCAAAGCCACCGCCCCGCTACGATAGAGGGGCCGAAGTGGCGAAATGGCAGACGCATCCGACTTAAAATCGGCCGGTCGATGAGATCATGCGGGTTCGAGTCCCGCCTTCGGCACCAACGTCATCAAAGGGAGGCAACATGAGCGAGAAGGCATTCACCCCGCGCGCCGATCGCCCTACCCTCATGCGCGAACATGCCGCCGCCCGCGCAAAGCGCGCCGCAGCAGCTGCAGGATCGGCTGAATGGCGTACCGCCGCGGCAGAGGTCGCAGCAATTGAAGTTGAGATTGCGAAGTTTGAGGCGCTGCGCGTTCCGCCAGCGCGTGTTGCGCGACCTGAGGCGAAGGGGAAGTAGCGTCCCGTCGGCTTAGCTGCCGAGGATCGCCCCAACAACCAGCCCAACAAGGAGCGCTCCCATTGCGGGCCTCGAGGCGAGGAAGGCCGCACCAACATGCCAGAGCGGCCAGAGCGGATAGCCCGCAGGCGGTGCGGCTGGACGCGGCGCAGCGACAATCTTCAGTGCCGGTAGCGCAGAGATCGCGCCGAGTCCGGCGAGTGGCGCCACGAACCACGGGAAGATTCCGACTGCAGGGATCGCAAAGATCGCGATCCCCAGATAGCCAGCAGAGATCAGCACCGTTGTGAACACACGCGCACGGCGCTCACCGATACGCACCACGAAGGTCTTCACGCCGCGTGAGCCGTCCGCCTCAATCTTGTCGAGATGCTTGCCGAAGAGCACGGCGGTGACAAAGAGTGCCCACGGCAGCGTGGCGATCAACGCGATCGCATCAACGGAGCCAGTTGCTGCGAGGTAGGTTCCCCCGCCCATGAGTGGACCCCAGACGATGAAGGCGGAGAGTTCACCGAGGCCACGGCGCTTGAAGCGTAGTGGTGGATCGGTGTAGCCCCACGAAAGGATCAATCCAGCGATCGCAAAGGCACCAAGGAGTGGCTCGCCACGAATCACCATCGTGAAACCGCCAAGGATCGCGGCCAGGGCGGTCAACACGCCGATTGCAACAAGCAGGGTGCGGCTCGACATCGCGCCCGAGGCGATTGGATGTGGTGAGTAGTCAGCGCGCGGGTAGCCGGGTCGATCGAGACCGTCGTGATAGTCGCGCCAGTCATTCGCGAGGTTGTTTGCCGCATGGGCGAGGTTTGCGCCGAAGAACGCGGCAAAGCCGAGGAGGATGCCGCTGACGGTGCTGCCACCAAACGTGGCGTCACTAATCTTGCCGCTCCACCAGGCGAAGAGGAGGCCCTGCCCCGAGCCGAGAATCGTCAGCGGGAGCACTGAGGCGCGTGTAAGGAGCAGTGCACGCGCGACAACCGACATCGTGCGCCAATCAACACCCTCTGGGGCGGACTGACGGGTTAGGACGGAGACGTAATCTTTGCTGCTCATACCCCTATTCTCCCCTCTTCTCCATAAATCTGCAGGGCTGGAAATTCCTCAGATTGTGGGGGAGATCAGCTCCAACTCGATCCCGTCGCCACCCACACGGTCACGCAGGATCGCGGGGAGGCCCGCATCCCATGCGACACCGTTGCGCTGCTCCATCGGCAAGAGCTGGGCGCCACCCCCCTGCGGGATGTGCACCACCACACGGGTCGCCCCTGGTCGCGCACGTAGCTCCCCCTTCACGATCTCCATGGCTCGGATCGTCTCCTCAACAGACTGGCGCGCCTTGAACTTGATGTGCAGCACCGCGCCTGCGGGAATCTCTGCCGGATCAGGATTCGACATAGCCCCGGCGAGTGGTTCAGCGGGTGGCGCCTCGACCGCGACTGCCGCGTCAAATTCGGCGGGTGCGTGCTCTGGCATGAGCGGTGCACTCGTCTCCATCCCTTCAGGCACCATGCCTGCCGGAATCCCGCCGTTTGGGAGCGGCGCAACGGAGCGCTTTGCGTAGCGTCGCCCCCCGCTCGAGACGGTGAGCTTGGAGCGAACTGCGTCAGCGTTGAGGCGCGACGCCTCCTCCCATGGAACGACGGATTCAACGAGTACGGACCACTCTTCGCCGCGCTGCTCAGTACGACCGGCGATGAGAATTCCCTCGCCCTCAATCCAGGAGCTCTTCGTCGACTCCCACACCTGGGGGAAGACCACGACCTCCATGCTGCCGGTGAGATCCTCGACGGTGACGATCGCCATCGAGGCGCCCTTCTTGGTGACCATCTGGCGAATGCTCAAGACGATCGCGCCAAGGGTCGCCGTCTCATCGCGGTATGACTCATCACTGAAGTCGCCAACAAAGGTGCCCACATACGGCTGCATCGCTGGTGCGAGTGCGTTCATCGGGTGATCGCTCAGGTAGACGCCCATCAGCTCGCGCTCCCAGCGCAACCGTTCGCGCGTTGAGGCCTCTGTGACGTGTGGGAGTGCGGGGATCCCCGCTCCGGCAAGCTCAGGCATCGCATCGAAGAGGCCGACCTGACCCGCTGCACGCTCGCGCTGCGCACTGGAACCGCCAGAGATCGCGTCATCAAGGGCGAGCAGGATCTGTGCTGGATGACCGAAGCGGCGGAGCGCACCAACCTTCGCCAGCGCTTCAAGGACGCGCTTATTCGCAAGGCGCAGGTCAATCCGCTCGCAGAACTCCTGCAGCGAGGCTGCCTGCTCCCCCGCCTCACGCGCCGCGACGATCGACTCGGCGGCAGTAGCGCCGACATTCTTGATCCCCAACAAGCCGAAGCGAATCGCCTCCCCCTCTGGCTCGAAGTCGAGATTCGAGAAGTCCACATCTGGGGGGAGCACCGGAATGCTGAGGCGGCGGCACTCGGCAATTGCTGCGGCGACCTTCTCCTCTTTGCTGCGGAAGGCGTTCAGCACGCTGGTCATGTACTCGACGGTGTAATTCGCCTTGAGATATGCAGTCTGATAGGCGATCAAGCCGTAGCAGGTGGCGTGCGCCTTGTTGAACCCGTATTCAGCGAACGGCTCCATGAGCTTGAAGACTTGCTCGACGGCGCCGCGATTCACACCCCGGGTTGCGGCGCCCTTATAGAAGTCTGCGCGGACACTCTCCAGCACGTCCTCCTTCTTCTTTCGGATCGCCCAGCCGAGCGTGTCCGCCTCGGCTCCGCTGAAGCCTGCAAGCGCAACGGAGGCGGCCATCACGTCCTCTTGGAAGACGAAGATCCCCTGGGTTCGCTTCAGCACTGGCTCAAGGAGCGGGTGCGGATAGGTGACCGCCTCCTTCCCATGCTTGCGGCGAATGTAGGTGGGGATGCTCGCCATCGGCCCAGGGCGATAGAGGGCTACCATCGCCGCAATGTCAAAGACGCTCGTCGGGCGTAGCTCCTTGATATAGCGGCGCATCCCTGGGGACTCAAGCTGGAAGATTCCGGTCGTCTCGCCAGAGGCGAGGAGGGCAAACGTCTTCGCGTCGTCGAGAGGGATCTTGTCGAGATCAATCTCAATGCCTCGCGCCTCCTTGATGCGCTCAACAGCGGTGCGAAGGATCGTCAAGTTCGCCAAGCCGAGGAAGTCAAACTTCAGCAGGCCGAGCGCCTCCACTCCGTGCATCTCAATTTGCGTCATGACCCCCTCGGAGTTCGTCGCGCGTTGAAGCGCCATGATCTCCGTGAGCGGCTCACGACTGATCACCACCCCAGCCGCGTGGGTTGAGGCGTTCCGTACCACCCCTTCCAGCTGCTCAGCGAGGCCGATGAGTTGGCTGTACTCGGTGCCATCGGCATACGCCGCAAACTCTGGGGACTTCCGCGCCTGGGCGAGACTGATGTTGTTCTGGGCTGGGACGGATTTCGCAATGCGGTCAACCTCGCTGTAGCTCTTCCCCAGGACGCGGCCCACATCACGGATTGAGGCGCGCGCTGCCATCGTGCCGAAGGTGATGATCTGTGCCACGCGATCCTCACCGTACTTCTGCGATACATACCGCAGCACCTCATCGCGGCGTCCATCTTCAAAATCCACATCGATATCGGGCATGGTGACTCGCTCAACATTGAGGAATCGTTCGAAGGGGAGTTCGTAGTGCAGCGGGTCAACCGGAGTGATCCCTAAGGTGTAGGTCACGATCGACCCTGGCGCACTCCCTCGGCAGGTCGTGGCAATCCCCTGCTCCCTTGCGAAGCGTACAAAGTCAGCCACGATGAGGAAGTAGGCCGCGTATCCCATCTTGATGATGATGCCCAGCTCATACTCCAACCGCTCGCGCGCCTTTTCGCTGGGAGTACCGTAGCGCTGGGTTAGGCCACGCGTTGCCTCTTTGCGAAGCCAACTGTTGACATCCTCGCCCGCAGGAACCTCAATGTTCGGTAGGCGCAGGGTGCCGAGTTCCAGGTTGAAGTCCACCATCTCAGCAATGAGCCGCGTGTTCTTGAGCAGTTCTGGGCGATCGGGGAAGAGCGCCGCCATCTGCTCTGGAGACTTGAGGTAGAAGTCGCCGGAACCAAACTTCATGCGGCCTGGTGTCTCAAGGTTGCTTGCCGTGCCAATGCAGAGGAGCACATCGTGCGCATCGCGCTGATCGGCACGCACGTAGTGCAGGTCGTTTGTCAACACGAGCGGGAGGCCGACTTCGGGGGCGAGACGGAAGAGCTGCTCGTTGAGCCGACGCTGCTCGGGGAGACCGTGATCTTGCACCTCGAGGAAGAAGCGCCCCTTCCCAAAGATTTCGCCGTACTTCCCAGCGAGGGCTCGCGCATGCTCCCAGTCATCAACCTCCAGCGCGCGTGCGATCTCGCCGTTCAAGCAGCCCGAGAGTCCGACGAGGCCCTCAGCATGCTGCGCAAGATGCTCGTGGTCGGTACGTGGCTTGTAGTAGAGCCCGTCGAGATGGGCGTCGGTGACGATCCGGCAGAGGTTGCGATAGCCAGTGCCGCTCGTTGCGAGGGCGATCAGATGGAACGGCTGCTGGTCGGCCTTCCCCTCCTTGTCGCGCATCCCACGTCGAGCCACGTATGTCTCAACGCCGATGATCGGCTTAATCCCGTACTCCTTTGCCGCCTGCACAAATTGCACAGAGCCGTAGAGGGCGCCGTGGTCGGTGAGGGCGATGGAGTCCATCCCGAGGCGCTTCGTCTCCTCCATCAGCGACTCCAGGTTGCTCATGCCGTCGAGCAGGCTGAACTCGCTGTGGACGTGGAGGTGCGTAAAGTCAGGCTTGGCGCTCACGTGGGGCAGTCTAGCGATCGGCGTACTATCCCCCTATGGATGAGCAGGAACGCGCACGACTACGGGCAGCCATAGAGGCCGCCGAAGGGGGCGCCCCAGATCCCGCCGCAGCAGACGCGCTCATACGCCGCATGCTGACGGAGAGTCGCACCATTGCGGTCGTCGGCGCCTCCCCGCGCCCAGACCGCCCCTCCCACGGCGTCCTGCGCACACTCGCCGCAGCTGGCTGGCAGATCCTCCCGATCAACCCGATGCCAGAGGCACTGCGCGACGGGGTGGCGGGTCTTCCCTGCTTCCCAACGCTCCGTGCCGCTGCCGCCTCACTTCCGGCTGGCGAGCGGATTGATATTGTTGATGTCTTTCGGCGCTCCGAGGAGTGCGAGGAGGTTGCACGCGAAGCAGTCGCGATTGGCGCAGGTGGACTCTGGCTGCAGCTTGGGGTGATTAGCCCCGCCGCTTTGAAGATCGCAGCTGAGGCTGGCATGGGCTTTGTACAAGACCGTTGCCCGGCTATTGAGATGCCACGCCTTGGGGTTACTGGGCCGAACCGATAACGTACGGCGATCGCCTTAGGCGAAGAGGGCGAGTAGCACCCCAGCAATCGAAGCGGCGCCAACACCGGCAAGCCTTCGGAGTCGATTACTGATGAGCTCCCCCTCCAGGCGATCGGCAAGATCGGGACCGCTCCCAGGGGTGCCGCGCCACGCCTCATAGCGCGTTGCAGCGCCGACGCGATTCGCCCACTCCGTTCGCGCTCGAAGGAGCGGCGGGAGTCGAAGGGCGAGATAGACAAATCCTGCGATGCCGATGCCACCCACGAAGAGGCGAATGAGGTCGAGCACTTAGGCGTCCAGCAGGGCCTTGAAGACGGCTCCAAGTTGGGCAGCGTCGCCACGCCCCTTGCTCGCCTTCATCGCCTGGCCGACCAAGAATCCGATCGCCTGCTGCTTCCCCGCCTTCCAGTCGGCGAGCGCCTGAGGGTTTGCTGCAAGCACCTCGCTGGCGAGTTTCTTGAGTGCGCCATCGTCACTAATCTGCCCGAGGCCGCGTTCGCTAATCGCCGCGCGCACATCGAAGCTGCCGCCGAGGAGCTCCGCGAAGAGTTCTTTCCCTGTGGTGCCATTGATCTCCTTGCGAGAGACCGCGCCAATCAGCGCGGCGAACTGGGCCGGATCCGGCTCCGCAGCCCCCTCGTTTGCCGCTCGCAGATACTCGCCCGTCACCCAGTTGGCGAGCGTCTTGGCATCAATCGTTGCATCTGCAGCACGTGCCGCTTCGAAGAGTGCCGCGGCACGCGGCTCACCGACCAAGACGGCGGCATCGTATTCGGAGAGTGCGAGCTGCTCCACATAGCGTGCTCGGCGCGCGGAAGGGATCTCAGGGATGCTCGCAACGATACCCGCCAGCCATGCTGGATCAATGGCGAGTGGTGGCAAATCGGGCTCGGGGAAGTAGCGGTAGTCGTGCGAGTTCTCTTTCGCGCGCATCGTGTAGGTGGTCTCGCTCGACTCATCCCAGCCGCGCGTCTCTTGCGTGATCGTGCCGCCCGACTCAAGGACTTCGGTCTGCCGCGCAATCTCGAAGGCGATCGCCTTCTCCACCGAGCGGAAGGAGTTCATGTTCTTCACCTCGGTGCGCGTGCCGAACGGTGCATCTTCGCTTGGACGGATCGAGACGTTCGCCTCGACGCGCATCTGCCCGTTCTCCATCTCGGCATCAGCGGCACCGATCGTGCGCAGCAGGAGGCGCAGCTCTTCGGCGTAGCGGCGGGCCGTTTCAGCGTCGCGAATGTCTGGCTCGGTTACGATCTCAAGAAGCGCAACGCCAGAACGGTTGTAGTCGATGAGGCTGGAGCGCTTCCCGTCACTCCCCTTCTCGTGACGCAGGCGCGCCGTATCCTCTTCCAGGTGGGCGCGGCGAATGCGCACGCGACTCGTGCCGGCGCTCGTCGTGACCTCAATCGTTCCATGTTCAGCGAGTGGGAAGTCGAGCTGACTAATCTGATACCCCTTCGGTAGATCTGGGTAGAAGTAGTTCTTGCGATCCCAGATTGTGGTCGCCGGCGCGGCGGCACCGATCGCGGCACCAACAGCGAGGACCTTCTCGATTGCCGCCTTGTTCGGCACAGGGAGTGCACCGGGGAGGCCGAGGCAGGTTGGGCAGGTCTTGCTGTTCGGGAGGTCACCCTCGGCTGGAATCGCGCAGGGGCAGAACATCTTCGTCACCGTGCGCAGCTGCACATGCACCTCAATGCCGATCACCGCATACCAGGTCATGCCGCCACCTCGCGTGCCTTGGCAACGAATCGACCGATGCGCACCAGCGCCTCACGCAGGTTCTCTTCTGAGGTGGCGTAGCAGATGCGCACATGCCCGACGCCGCTGGCACCGAACGAGGAGCCTGGGATCACGGCAACGCGCTCTTCCGTGAGGAGACGTTCGGCGAAGACCTCATCGGTGAGGCCAGCTGAGCGAATGTCAGGGAAGGCGTAGAAGGCGCCCTGTGGTGCACCTGTTGGCAGGTTGAGGGCGGCGAGGCCATCAAGCACGATGGTGCGACGTCGCGCATAGGCGGCGCGCATCTCTTCGAGCGCAGGTTCGCCGTTGGTCAACGCCTCGAGGGCGGCGTCTTGCGCAATCGTTGGGGCGCTCATGATCGCGTACTGGTGAATCTTGACCAGACCCGCAACGATCTCCTTCGGTGCGCACAGGAAGCCGACGCGCCACCCCGTCATGGCGTAGGACTTCGAGAAGCCGCCGATCAGAATGGTGCGCTCGCGCATCCCTGGGTAAGCCGACATGGCGCGATGCGCCGGCCCCTCGTAGACGAGTCGGTCATAGATTTCGTCGCTGATTACCACCAGGTCGCGTGCGACGGCGATCTTGGCAAGCGCCTCGCGTGTCGGCTCGTCGAGAGTGGCCCCCGTTGGATTCGCCGGATAGCCGAGGAAGAGCGCCTTGGCCCCAGCCGCCGCGGCATCAACCGCCTCAGCGTGGAGGCGCCAGTTATCGCTTGCACTCGTCGCCACTGGGACGACGGTGCCGCCCGCAAAGACGACAGCAGGGAGGTAGGCAACATACGAGGGCTCTGGCAGCACGATGCGGTCGCCCGGGCCGATGGTGCCGCGAACAGCAAGGTCGACCGCCTCTGAGGCACCGATCGTCACGATGATCTCGCTCTCAGGGTCGTAGCTCACTCCCGAGCGCTCCTGGATCTTCGCGGCGATAGCGCGGCGAAGCTCGATCGTGCCGAGGTTCGAGGTGTAGTGGGTGCGCCCTGCTCGCAGGCTCGTCACCGCCGCCTCAATGATGTGCGGTGGGGTGTCGAAGTCGGGCTCCCCAACGCCGAGGCTGATCACGTCACTCATCGTTGCCGCGATGTCAAAGAAGCGTCGGATGCCAGAGGGCGGCACCGCGTGAACACGATCGGCAAGTGCGCGCTTCGCAAAGTCGCTCATGCAGCACCTCCACCGAGCTTGGCGAGGTCATGCGGCGCAACTCCGCGCCATGCCGCGGTTGCGGTGAGCGCCTCGTACCCGGCTGAGATGCTGAGAAGTTCAGCTTCCGACCACGGCTTGCCGATCAGCTGCAGGCCAACCGGAAGGTTCTCGGAGAGGCCGCACGGGATGCTCACCCCTGGAAGCCCAGCCATGTTCGCTGGCAGGGTGCAGGCGTCGGCGAGATACATGGAGACCGGATCGCTCATCTTGGCGCCGAACTTCCAGGCGACCTGTGGGCTCGTCGGCGCAACGATGGCGTCGAAGCCCGCCGCCCAGATTCGATCAAAGTCGCGCGCGATCAGGGTGCGCACCTTCTGTGCCTTCACGTAATAGGCGTCGTAGTAACCGGCCGAGAGTGCATAGGTGCCGAGCATGATGCGTCGTCGCACCTCTGGGCCGAAGCCGCGACCGCGCGTCTCGAGGTACCCGTTCAGCAAATCTCCACCGCCGTGCTTCGATGCGCCGTAGCGAACGCCGTCGTAGCGCGCGAGGTTCGCCGAGGCTTCTGCCGGCGCAACTATGTAATAGGTCGCAAGCGCATGCTCGGTGGTTGGGAGGCTCACCTCTTCGACGATCCCGCCCGCAGCTTCGAGTGCGGCAACAGCATCGCGCACGGCGCGCTCCACGCCAGCCTCCATGCCGGCGACGAAGTACTCCTTCGGCAGGGCGAATCGCTTGCCGCGAATGGCAGATGCTGCGGCATCACCGCTCGGGAGGCTCAGCAGCGTTGCATCAAGTGGACTGCGCGAGCTGGTGGCGTCATGTGCATCGGCGCCAGCAATCGTATGCAGCAGAAGTGCTGCATCCTGCGCCGTGCGCGCAAATGGCCCGACCTGATCGAGCGACGAAGCAAAGGCGACAATGCCGTATCGAGACACTCGACCATACGTTGGCTTGATTCCCACAATGCCCGTCAGGCTTGCTGGCTGACGAATGGAGCCGCCGGTGTCGGTGCCGATGGAGAGCGGTGCGTGGAACGCCGCAACAGCTGCGGAGGATCCGCCCGATGATCCGCCCGGCACTCGATCAATGCCCCACGGGTTCACCGTCTTCTTGTACGCCGAGAACTCTGTTGATGAGCCCATGGCGAACTCATCCATGTTGGTCTTGCCAAGAATGACTGCACCCGCCTCTTTTAGCCGTGCGGCGATGGTGGCGTCATAGGGGCTGATGTATCCCTCAAGGATGCGCGAGCCCGCAGTGGTGGGCGTTCCGGTGAGGTTGACGAGGTCTTTCAGCGCGACGGGGACGCCGAGGAGTGGCGGGAGTGCGTTGAGCGCTGCGGCGCCAGCGGCACGTGCGGCCGCGTGGCGTGCATCGGCGCGATCTGCCTCAGCACGCGCCTCTTCGTGTCGCAGATGCAGCCATGCGCCAAGGACGCCATCCTCTCGGTCGATGGCAGCAAAGAGTTCGTCGGTGACGGCGCGCGAGGTTGCGGCGCCCGACTGAAAGGCTGCGCGCAGCTCTGTTGCGGTTGCGCGGCGCAGGCTCTCCCCGCTCATCCGTCGGCCTCCTCAGAGAGGATCGCCTGCACGCGCACAAAGTCGCCGCTTCGGGCCGGTGCGTTCTGTAGGGCGTTGTCAACGGGGAGGGAGGGCTCAACGACGTCGTCACGCAGCGGCATCGCCTGCACGATCGTCTGTGCGCTCGGCGGCACGCTCGACGTGTCGACGTCGGCGAGGTGGGCCCACTGCTCAAGGATCAGGTTCAGGTCGCCCTGGAGCTTCCCCAGCTCGTCGCTGGTGAGACCGAGGCGTGCCAGCGCGGCGACGCGTTCTACCTCGGCACGGGTCAGATCACTCATGCGGGAATCCTACCCGCCCCACGCCTCAACCCCCTAGGAGCGCGGCGAAGCCCGCCTCATCAACGATCGCAATGCCCAACTTCTCAGCGGCGGCCTTCTTGGAGCCCGCCTTCTCCCCCGCCACGAGCAGTGTTGTCTTTGTAGTCACCGCATCGGCGACCGTACCCCCCGCCGCAGCGATGCGATCCTGCGCCTCGCGTCGACTCCAGGCAGTGAGCGTTCCCGTCACCACCACCACCTGCCCTGCGAGCGGACCACCCGCCACAGCCGGCGTGACCGCAGCGGGGACGGCGATGAGCCCCGCGTCAAACAGGTCTTCGAGTGATTCGCCCGCCAAGCCAGTAGTGAACGCGGCGACGATGCTCTCCGCGACCACCGCCCCAACCCCTGCGATGGCGGTGAGCTCGTCGGCAGTCATTGAGCGCAGGTCAGCGAGCACGGCGCGGCCCCAGGCTGCTCCACTGGTCGGAGGAACACGACGCTGCAGCTCAGCTGCGAGATCTTTCGCAGTCGCCTCACCAACATGTCGTATACCGAGCGCAACAAGAACGCGCCACAGTTCGCGGCTCCGTCGCACCTCGATCATGCCGAGAACGTTGTTGATTCGATTCGGCCCCTCGCGACGAGACCCGTCACCCAGGCTCCCCATGCGATCGAGCCCATCGAGCTGTTCTGCGGTCAGACGGTAGAGATCGCCGAGTCGGCGAACCACGCCACGCTCCACCAACTGCGCGAGCAACTTCTCGCCGACGCCCTCAAGGTCGAGCGCCCCACGGCCAACCGCATAGCGCAGCGTCTCGAAGTTCTGCGCTGGACACGCGCGGTTCGGGCAGCGATGGCGCACCTCATCACGCACCACTTCAACGCTGCATGATGGGCAGCGCGTCGGCATGGTGAACTCAGGGAGTGGCGAGGTGCGGCGTTCGGCAAGCCCACGCACCACCTCAGGGATCACATCGCCCGCCTTCTGCAGCACGACGATGTCTCCCACGCGAACATCCTTGCGGCGAATCTCATCGATGTTGTGCAGCGTGGCACGACGCACCGTTGAGCCGGCCACAAGCACTGGCTCCATCTCTGCCACTGGCGTGAGGTAGCCGGTGCGGCCAACCTCCACGCTGATGCCAAGAAGTCGTGTTGTCACCTGCTCTGGAGGGAACTTGTAGGCGATCGCCCACTTTGGTGAGCGCGCGATGTAGCCGAGCTGCTCCTGGTCGGCGACCGCATCAACCTTCAGCACCGCGCCATCTGTCTCGTACTCCAGGGTGCGACGCTTCTCTACCCACTCGGCAAGGAACGACGCGGCACTCGCTCCGCTCAGCCCTGCACGAGCGTTCTGCTCGGTTGGGAGCCCGAGCTCCTGCAGACGACGGAGCGCTGCACTCTGCGCAGCTTGGGCTGGCTCCTCAAAGAGTTGATAGGCGAAGAACGAGAGGTTGCGCTTCGCCGTGATCGCGGCATCTTTCTGCCGGAGCGATCCAGCAGCTGAGTTGCGCGGATTCGCGTACAGAGGGAGGTCTGCCGCAGCACGCTCCGCATTCAGCGCCGTAAACGACGACTTCGGCATGTAGATCTCACCGCGCACCTCGCAGCTAACCGGCTGCTTGAGTGTTCCAGGAATCGCCCGAATCGTGCGCACGTTTGCCGTCACATCTTCACCGGTGGTGCCGTCTCCGCGCGTTGCGGCACGAACGAGGGCGCCGCGCTCGTAGATGAGGCTGATCGCGAGTCCATCGATCTTTAGTTCAGCGACGAGCTGAGGCTCGCGTCCGCCGAGCCCCTTCGCCGCGCTGGCAGCGAAGTCGGCGACCTCTTCTGGTGAGAAGGCGTTCGAGAGGCTCAGCATCGGGCGTTCGTGACGAATCTCGGTCAGCTTGACCGCTGGCTCCGCTCGGTCATCCGCACTCGCCCCAACACGCTGCGATGGTGAGTCTGGCGTCACAAACTCGGGATGCGCCGCCTCGAGGGCGTTGAGCTCAACGCGCAGTGCGTCGTATTCGGCGTCTGTGAGCGTTGGGGCATCCTCAACGTAGTAGCGACGATCCGCATCGGTAATGGCCGCAACAAGTTCGCGATAGCGCGCCGCAGGCGCGAGAGCCTTGGCGCTCATCCCTGAACCTCCAGGTTGGCGATGCTCGCCGCGAGCGTCTTCACGCCTGAACCGGCGAAGGCAATCGTGACCTCCTCATCGTGGCGGGTGAGCTTCGACGTGACCACGATCCCCTCGCCGAACGAGGCGTGTAGAACGCGGTCGCCGTCGCGGAAGTAGCGCTCACCAGGGATCCGCACCCGCGCTGGTGCAGCGACGCGTGGTCGAAGTGGTGGGAGTGCCGGTGTGCCAGCCACGGGCGCTGGAGCGCTTGCCGCACCACGACCCGTCGCCGCCCACGGGGGAATGCGGCCGACCGGCTGCATCAGCTCTGGCGCCTCGCCAATGAACTCGTCGTCATCGGGGGCCTCGTCGATTCCATCGGTATCGGGCACGCGGAGCGAGCCGGAGCGTGCGCCAGCGCCGTAGGCGCGCCGCCTCGCCTCTAGGTCGCGCCCAGGGCGGAATGCGCCGCTTGGGGCCCCCGGCGTGCCGCTCCCCTCGCGCCACGACTCGCCGCCAGCGAATCCTGCGCGTGCCGAACGGAAGCCGCGACCGAAGCGCGTCTCGCCATCGGCACGTGGGTCGTCGTCGTTTGCCACATCGAGCAGCTCCTCTGGAATCTCCGCGAGGAAGCGCGATGGCGCGCCATCACCATCACCCCAGCCACGACGGAGGGCGTACGAGAGGCTGAGACGTCGCTTCGCGCGCGTGATGCCGACGTAGCAGAGGCGACGCTCCTCCTCCATCTGCTCCTGGTCCATGAGGGCGCGGCTGTGTGGGAAGAGCCCTTCGGTCAACCCGGAGATAAAGACGGTCGGCCACTCCAGACCCTTTGCAGCGTGCAGGGTAATCAGCGTCACGCGCTCCGCATCGCCATCGAAAGCGTCCTGGTCGGCGACCAGTGCCGTGTCCTCCACGAATCGATCAAGAGCGTCGAGTGGGGCGAGCTCCATGAAGCGGCCCGAGATACCGCGAAGCTCGAGAAGGTTCGCCCAGCGCTCCTCCCCCTCCACACCCTCAGAGGCGAGATGCGCGCGCAGGCCGGACTCCGAATACACGCCATCAAGCAGCTCCGGGAGCGTGACGGCGGCAATACGATCACGCAGTCGGCTGATCACGTCGGCAATGCCGGCGAGGGAGTTCCGTGCGCGTGTGTTCACGCCGGCCACTTCGCCTCGTCCAGCAGCGGCGATGATGTGCCCGTATGGGGTTCCATCGGGCGCACTGACGCTCGGTGCAGCGGCGGCGCGCAGTAGTTCGATCGTCTTATCGCCGATGCCGCGTGGTGGCACATTCAGAATGCGTTCATACGAGATGCGGTCAGTGTCGCTGCGCAACACGCGGAGCCAGGCGAGCGCATCCTTCACCTCGCGGCGCTGATAGAAGCGTGTACCACCGATCAGTTGGTACGGAATGCTCGAGCGCAGGAGTGCCTCCTCAATGGCGCGCGACTGGGCATTAGTGCGATACAGGATGGCGATGCCATTCAGGCTAACCGGCTCTGGAGCGTCGGCTCGACGTCCGGTCACCGCAGCGGAGGCTTCTTCGACGCGTCGCACAATCCAGGCTGCCTCATCTTCAGGGTCGAAGGCGCCGTAGACGGTGATCTGATCGCCACCCTCAAGTTCGGTCCAGAGTCTCTTCTTCTTGCGCCCCTGATTGTTCGAGACGACGCCGTGCGCAGCATCAAGGATCGTTTGAGTGGAGCGGTAGTTCTGCTCAAGTGGCACGACCTCAGCGGTTGGCCAGTCGCGCTCAAAGTCGAGAATGTTGCGAATGTCTGCACCACGCCAGCTGTAGATGGACTGATCGTCATCACCTACCACGCAGAGGTTGCCGTGTTTGGCAGCGAGCTCACGGACCCAGTTGTATTGGATGCGGTTCGTGTCCTGATACTCATCGACGTGGAGGTACTCCCACTTCGCTCGGTAGCGATCGGCGACGGCGGGTGCCTCTTGCAGAAGGCGTAGCCCCTCGAGGAGGAGGTCGTCGAAGTCGAGGGCGTCGAGGCGCTTCAGCTCGGCGGCATAGCGACGGGCAAACCGAGCGACGAGGCGCTCGTGATGCGTGATCGCGCGGTCTTCCATTTGCTCGGCGGTAAGGCCATCGTTCTTAGCGCGGCTGATTGCGCCGAGGATCAGGCTCGGCTTCGTCTCACCGGTTGCGGGGAGGTCATCCTCTTTCAGGAACCCCTTGATCACGCGCGCCTGATCATCGGCGTCGTAGATGGTGAAACCCTTCGGTAGACCGATCGCTTCGCCGTCACGGCGCAACATGCGGGCGCAGAGGCTGTGGAAGGTGCCCATCGCCACATCGCGTGCCGACTCGCCGATCATCTCGTGCAGGCGATCGCGCATCTCCGCCGCGGCCTTGTTCGTGAAGGTCACCGCGAGGATCTTCCACGGGGCGACCCCCTCGTGCTGAATCAGCCAGGCGATGCGATGTGTGATCACCCGCGTCTTCCCTGAGCCGGCACCGGCGAGCACCAGGAGTGGGCCCGCTGTGGTCGTGACGGCGCGTCGCTGGGCGTCGTTCAGGGGGGCGAGGATGCGCTCCTCAACAGCGCTGATCGCGGCTCCAGAGAGCGGCGCACGTGCCGGGGTGGAACGCTCCGCCGGCGATGGTTCACCCGTGGGATCAAGGGGGAGGCTCACCTGAGTATTCTACCGCCCGCCACCCTCCGCCCACGAAAAACGAAGAGGACCCTCGGCCCCGCCGAGAGTCCTCTTCTCCAGGTGCGAAGTAGGTACTAGAAGTCCATCTCCCCGCCGTGGCTGTGGCCACCTGGCGCTGCGGACTCCTTCTTCTCAGGAATGTCGCTGACGACCGCCTCGGTCGTGAGCACCATCGCGGCAACCGATGCGGCGTTCTGCAGGGCAGAGCGCGTCACCTTTGCGGCGTCAACGATCCCCTTCTCGAACATGTCGACCATTGTGTCGGTCGACGCGTCAAAGCCGGTCCCCTTCTTCGCCTTCAGGATTGCCTCAATCACGACGTCGCCACGGGCGCCGGCGTTCTCTGCGATCTGACGGGCTGGGGCCTCAAGCGCGCGGCGGACGATGTCCACCCCGACCTGCTCATCGCCCTCAAGCTTGATCTTGTCGAGTGCGCCACGCGACTGAAGCAGCGTGGTGCCACCGCCGGCGACGATCCCCTCTTCCACGGCCGCGCGGGTCGTCGAAAGAGCATCTTCGATGCGGTGCTTCTTCTCCTTGAGCTCGACCTCGGTGGCCGCGCCAACCTTGATCACTGCAACGCCGCCCGAAAGCTTGGCGAGGCGCTCCTGGAGCTTCTCCTTGTCATAGTCCGACGTGGTCTCCTCGACCTGCGCCTTGATCTGCGCCATGCGCGCCTTGATCTCGGCAGGCTTCCCCGCGCCATCGACGATGGTCGAGTTGTCCTTGGTCGATACGACGCGTCGTGCCGTGCCGAGGTCCTCGGCGGTCACGCTGTCGAGCTTGCGGCCGACCTCTTCCGAGATCACCGTGCCGCCGGTCAGCACCGCGATGTCGCGGAGCATCTCCTTGCGTCGGTCGCCGAAGCCTGGCGCCTTCACCGCAAGCACCTGTACGGTGCCGCGGATCTTGTTCACCACGAGCGTGGCGAGTGCCTCACCGTCAACATCCTCAGCGATGATCAGGAGTGGTCGACCGGTGCCGACCGCCTTCTCAAGGGCTGGGAGTGCGTCGGCAACGGCCGAAATCTTCTTGTCGGTAATGAGGATCGCTGGGTTGTCGAGCTGTGCCTCCATGCGATCTGAGTTCGTCACGAAGTAGGCCGAGATGTAACCACGGTCGAACTGCATCCCCTCGGTGTACTCCTTGTCGAGTCCGAGTGACTGCCCCTCTTCCACGGTGATCACGCCGTCCTTGCCGACCTTCTCCATCACTTCGGCGATCAGCTCGCCAACGCTTGGATCAGCGGCAGAGATTGAGGCAACGGCAGCGATCTGCTCGCGCGTCTCAACCTTGCGGGACTGCGCCTTGATCTCGGCAACAACAGCGGCGACCGCCTTGTCGAGGCCGCGCTTGATCACCATTGGGTTTGCGCCAGCGGCAACGTTGCGGAGGCCCTCGGTGACGAGTGCCTGGCCGAGCACAACGGCGGTCGTGGTGCCGTCACCGGCGACATCGTCCGTCTTCGTGGCAACTTCCTTCAGAAGCTGAGCGCCCATGTTCTCAAAGTGATCTTCGAGCTCAATGTCGCGTGCAATCGTCACACCGTCGTTGGTGATCGTTGGGGCGCCGAACTTCTTGTCGAGCACCACGTTGCGGCCCTTCGGGCCGATCGTCACCTTAACCGTGTCAGCGAGCTTGTCGATGCCGCGCTTGAGCGCTCGTCGTGCCGCCTCGTCGAATACCACCTGCTTTGCCATTGGGTGTTTCCTCCTCTATCTGCGTTGGGTTGCTACTTGCGTAGTTGGATTACTCGACGACGGCCAAGATGTCCTTGGCGCCAACGATGAGGAACTCATCGCCATCGATCTTGAATTCGGTGCCGGCGTACTTGGCGTGCAGGACGCGATCGCCCACCTTCACGTCAATTGGCTC